>Ga0123355_10012288_pt1 | contig 13262 bp, 12 predicted proteins | sample TergutEmb28metaG_3_FD_89872 | JGI IMG/M metagenome (GOLD analysis project Ga0123355, IMG submission 89872) | Embiratermes neotenicus P1 segment gut microbial communities from Petit-Saut dam, French Guiana - Emb289 P1 | ecosystem: Host-associated > Arthropoda: Insects > Digestive system > Gut ... | reverse complement strand
TCTTACATGTACTGTATGTTAGTCATAAGCTAAATTTACTCATGCTTAGTTCTCGCCTCTCAGACATGGGAGGAATATAATTTCCTTCCATTTCTTTGTATTCATTGTAATAAACACACACATACAGCAGGTTAAGTCCAAATCAGCACCGAAGATGACGCAGATACACCGCCAAACCACGTAGGAAATGTTATAAAGTGCAAAGCACCTGAAACGCTTTAATTCATTTACAGTTAAAGCCACGCGGTATGTACGGAACAAAATTCAGGATCAAGTGAAGTGGGACTGGTTGTCTTCCATAGACCGTACAGACGCGCTGACGGACGGAAATTGAACGACGGTTGTCCAGTCCGTACCCACTCACTTCTTTTACTGACTTTTCTCGGCAAATTCCATTACATATGCCACGAAGTGGACAAAATGACCACGGTAAATATTAGTTGTTGCAGAATTCATACCAGATTGCAATTACATTGGATTTTTTTTTTCAATTTTATGTTCAATGGACCGTGCATTGTATAATGTGGCAATAATTATCCAACAAGATGCAACGGAATACAGTTTATTTAAATCTACCGACTGCTCAACATGTTTCGGGTGATATTTCACCCATTATCAGGAGCTCATAACACTGTCGTGAAAGTGGCTGGATGAGAACTCATCCAGCCACGTTCACGACAGGTAGCAGTACAGGTCTCATTAATGCCAGATACTGTAGATACAGTGTTATGAGCTCCTGAAGTTGCATGAAATATCATCCGAAACATGTTGAGCAGTTGACAGATTTAAATAAACTGTATTCTGTTGCATCTTGTTGGATAATTATTGCCATGCATTTTTTCCCTAGTCAAAGAGAAATATTTAGACACTGAAGCACAGCGGAACAGTTTTACAGTTTTTGCACGAGTGTGTTTAGAAATAGATTCCCTAACTTACGTCAAAAGATAAAATCTTATGTTCTCGGATGTGACTCCGTGTAGTCTGGCACACAGTAACGTTTCGAATGACCCTGCAACCTCCGTCACCTACCGTGAAAAATGAGGCAGCACGTTGCTCCGAAACGTTGGTAAATTTCTTACAGACTACAGTGTGTGCAATGCTAGAAGACATTATTCATGGACAGTATCCCACATCTCACGCAGATATGAACAGCATCAAGGGTAAAGGGAAAGGTAAAGGTAAAGCAGTCCCGTTACAGGCCTGGAGTGGCCCAGAGGATTCCAGGAAATTAAGGTTCCCAGATTTCATGACAACGGCACAGGATGGTGGTAAGGTTGTCAGCCGTAGGCACCGGCCACCTTTACCCCCAAGAAATGCTCCTGGTACTCATTTCTGTTAGAGGCTGAGTCCACCCCAGGGGCATAGTGCGATCGGAAGGATTATGTCAATGAAAAGTTCCAATGACACCATCACGAATCGAACCAGCGACCTTAACCACTGTGCCACCGCGGTCTCCAGCATCAAGGGTACAACGGTAAATACAAAGGTAAAGGCACACCATGAAGAGACCATATGGGATGCACAACATCAAACTAATATCAGTACAATGTGTTTACCAATTCAGTCTCATGAAACAAATGAAGACGCGAGACGAAAAGCTCGCTTTAAACAATCCTGACATCACATAAACATGTGAATTATTCACAAGTGAATGGCAGTTTAAAGAGTCTCATGCCATTTGCATGACTTTCAAATTTCAGCAACAGGAAATTGCTTCCTGTCTCTCCCGAAAGTTAACGTATCGTGCCGGATAAACATACAGAAAAGTCATCATCATTTTCCGTCCGCTTCCCTTCTCCACATCGCAGCCTAACCCATCTACTTCATAAGATCTACATAATTACTGCCATCTAATGGAAAAGCCGCTGAAATTCTGCGGGGAAGCATTTCGTATCTTTATCCTTCACCCCCACTCGCTCTTTCATCTTCCCCTTAAGGCAATGAATTCAGTTACAGTTACGTCCTTCGGACAGAATAGTTTCGAACATAAAACTTCCAAATGCACTAAGAACCGTACAACTGTTACAATGTTAGAATGCACAACATGCATAGGGACAGATGAAGCATATGTACAGTCACGAAATGATTCCTGGACCTGTCTTGAACCATTTTAACACAACTCATATTACAGACTCAAATCCATAAAAATGATAGAATAGTATAAACAACCAACTAGATGCAACAATAACAATTTATTAGTAATTTCAAACAGCTCGGCATGTTTCGGGCGATAATTTCGCCCATCTTCAGGAGCACTAGACTGTATTTACAGCTTGCGGTATAATGCACCGAAGAAGTTGCCTGCTGGCAACTTCTTCGGTGCATTATACCGCAAGCTGTGAACACAATCTAGTGCTCCTGAGGATGGGCGAAATTATCGCCCGAAACATGTCGAGCTGTTTGAAATTACTAATAAATTGTTACTGTTGCATCTAGTTAGTTGTTTATACTATTGTATCACAGATGCACGGTTACACAGTCAACAAATCCATAAAAATTATTAACGATTTACCGTGTACAGTCACCTAACAGCAGAACAATAAAACAATCATTGTACACCTCATTTACTTATTGCTTCCAAAATATTTCTGCCGTTACTGTGCCAACATCAAGGAATAATAAGCCGAAAGTCACAGGTGAAAATTACTACAGGTTATATATATATTATTTCTCTACATACGTATATTTGAAACAATTTTAAAGTAAGTGAATGAATGCTGTAACCTGGAAGTTAGAGATATGTTAGTGTAAAGAGAAAAATTGGTAATATGTAAATACGTATGTTTAAACAAAGTTTATAGCATTGAAATTATCACAGGAGATACCCATCACACTCCACGTTCTGTTTTTTAAGAAGCACAGTACGTGTGAAACTGTGGATCGTCAGAATTCCTTACTAATGTACAAATCCTCGTGTCTTAAACACATTTTTATTGACTGAACATTGTCATTACTGAGCGACAACGTTGTATGACGTAACAGGTTTGGTAATCACTTGCACAAGTTACTACAGCGCTATGTAACCAGATGCTGCACAAAACTATATTTACCTCTCAATAAACAAGCTTTATGAATAATGATAGACTACATCCAGCCAAACACCCCAAACACCTCCAGTAATGTAACGACATATAACCATTACACTTACTACATCACCTAGATGTGGGAACCGCGGTGGCACAGTGGTTAAGGTACTGTGCTACAAATCGGAAGGTCCCTGCTTCGATCCCAGCAGGTGTCATTGGAATTTTTCATTGACATAAAATCCTTCCGATCACCCTGGGGTCGACTCAGCCTCTAACAGCAATGAGTACCAGGAGCATTTCCTGGGGGTAAAGGCGGCCGGTGCGTTGCCGTTGTCATGAAATCTGGGAATCTTAACTTCCTGGAACCCTCAGGGCCACTCCAGGCTTGTAACGGGACTTCGTTACCTTTACATCACCTAGATAAATTTGTAACTTGCCCGTTATGCATTTGTTATCACGTAACAACAATAATTTGTGCATTTTACACAAAACATCACAAAATGACAGACTGCAACAGCCGTTTACACAGAAGATACAACACTGAAGATCCACAGGTTAATACGAATATGTTTATCACGCAGATCTATTGAAACCCAGGTTACACAGTTGTTTTCAGAGAACGGCTTGATTGTAATGAAAAACAGCGGTACGCACCGCACAAGCAAAAAAAAAAATGGGTCTTGATAATTTTATTAATGTTTATAAAGGAAAAGCTTCCCTGTCCATGTCATGAAGGCATAAAGGGGAATCACAGGTTTACCTCCACTCATTCTTAACCTCGGCACTAGAGGGTGGTCAGTGGTAAAGGTCACGCCCCGGCGGTTACGCCGCCGGGGCGTGACGTTGACGGGGCTCTGGAAAAGAACCACAGTTCCCACACAGCAGGAGGTTGGGTGGGACCCAGAGTCGGTCTGGACTTTTTCAATATACATTACAGCTTTTTTCAGTTTTCACCAACACTTCTCTAATATCAAGATTAAAGCATTAGTTCAACAACGTTTCCTTGTTGTAAAATCGTTATAGATTCATTTCCGCACAACGTATAGACATATCTGATGCAAAACATTAGTAATTTTCACCTGTGAAATTCGACATAGAATTGCTTGACGATATGCCGACAACATAGACAGAGACGCTTGCTATCTCACTGCAACGGAGGTGGGGGGAATGAAATCCTGCACGGATAACAGAAATTTTGGGTGATAATATCTTGAAGATGCGAGAAATATCCTGCACTGACACACAAGATATTGCTCTTTCTCTACTTTTCTCCCTGAATGTCACTTTGAAATTATAAAATCTGAACTTTAAAACCAGTTGACAAGATGCAATAATAAAGAATGAGAAGAATCATGTCACAATTGTGTGGATTGTACAGAAATACAAGTTTTATTTATGGCTTTCCCTCCCATCGCTTCGAGAAGCAAAACCGAATTAATTTATCAGGACTTGCTGAAAATAGATACTATCCATACGAATGTGGAAAAAAGAACTGACGTATGTAATTGAATTACTGCGGGTGTCAAACACCCCTTCCCTGGTCGTAATTCAATAAAGAAAATAACTTTTTTTTTTTTTTTGAGATGGGGAGAGAATATGAAGAGTGGGGCGATGCGATGGTGAGTTTCTCCTTTACTCGGAAGAGGAGAAATGTACAGCACGGCTGTGCCAGGAGCTGGGGCTTTAATATTTCATCCTTGAATCGTTGTAGAGGAAGGTAATTTGTGTTTCCACTCTTGGTTCGAGGCCGGACAGCTTGTTAGATGTGCACTTGGCTATCACGTACAGCTGCACTGTACAGCTTCCGTGAAATTAAGAGATTTTTTTCCTCGTAGTAGAAGAAAATGCACAAAATGGAACGGAACTGTGAGACGTAGACAGAAAAACAACCGTCAGACCATGGAAATAACATACAAGAAAAATATAACCAAGATTCCTTCTACCATCTTATAAACGCGAAGGTGAAAAACCAGTAATTAAAATAAAGGCATCGAAACTAACGGTTGAGTGATTTAAGATTCCTGTCTTACATTCGAGAGCTCTCAGGTTGGTATCTCTGTTTCGAAAACGTTCATCATGATATAAGTTTTGTGGGTTTCCTCAATCCACCCAGGCTAATGTTGGAGCACAAACCCAAACTATCTACGGCCGCTTCCTTACACAGCACTCTCAAGTCACGATCCACCACCAATCCATCAAGTGAATCCCATTATTTCTACGTCCCTTGGAACGTTCCTTTAGAAACCGTAACTATTCTTTCCCAGCCCCTACAGATCACAGTACACAAGCATATTTCTAACCAAAGCCTAACATCACAGGAAATGACCTTCGTATGAAACACGTATGACACTGTGCTACAGACTTTCAATTTCAGCATCAATTGAACGGACGAAGCAAAGTGCAGTGAATTCACCATAACGGTTAGTAATCAATGTTTCGCGATATTCGAAATTCTAGCGTTGTTTTAGCAGCCAAAATAAACAAGTTATGAGACGAGCTATTCTGGGTGGCAGAAAGATGTGGAAGGGGTGTCGTTTGACCTGAGCTCTGTAAACACAGATAAATCTGACAGATTGCACAGCTATGTGTTAGTAAGACAAACACTTGCTCTGATTATCTGTAAGTCAGAAAGCGGAAATCATGCCTCGACATTTAACCAGTAAGAACTTTCCACTGCACTACGAAAAACCTGTGCGTATTAAGAATCCCTCTTTTCCAACACTTTTCGTAACAGTCCTAGCAATTACCATCCCTCATACAAGGTTCTGCACCCAAGACAGCCAGATAGGTACACCAACAACGCTACGAGATGAACGACGATGGAATCTGAATTCGATTCTCAGTTGATGCTTAGATTTATCCCGCCTCCACAGTGGCCAGAACGGCTCTGACGGCCACCCAGCCTCCCATGCAACGAATACAAGGGTTCTTTCCCAAGAGGTAAAGCAGCCAGGGCATCAATCCGATCACTCACCAACATCTGCACTCAGACTCAGTACTGTAGACGAGTGGGATAACGGTACTACGCACTTGTTCGGATGTGCTGTTGCAACCTATATACGTAGAAGGAGGAAGCTACTACTCGCCTCCAGTCGTCATTCACACAAGACAGCAGAAACTGAACTGCGTGGAGCTGTACCTTCACTATCCAATACGTCTTAATGGCGTAATGCTCAAATAAGCAACGGGTAGCTTCAACCTCTAACTTTTGAACAAGCCATGTTTAGACATTACGCCTCTTACTTCACGGCTTAAGTCTCTGCAAAGCCTAACTTATTTTTAAGAATAAAAAAGAACTGTATGCTTGGGTATGGTCATCCTGTCTATACTACGTTTGGTCAGGTCACACACAGCGTAGACGCTCCCTCGATACATACGGCGCATCAACCTTCCACTGAAACTGCCAAATCTTCATGCGACCACACATGTAACAGCGGAAGTCTTGTATGAAGCGAACAAGTGAATTAAACGCCTCAAAAAATTTATAATAATACGAATAATAATAACTCTACAAAAATTCCAGCCATTTAGGAATATAATTCGATATTTATATGTCTTTTGACGATACCGTATGTGTGAAATACTACAACACTTCGACAATCACCAATCAGAAGAAGAAGATAAAGACTTTAACCAACTAGTTCGATAAGTCTCAACAGACACATACGGTCTACTTATATGTTGCAATCCATTATCATATTTTGAATACAACTTGAAGATACACCCTGTATCGGCTACAAGAATTTTTCAAGATATAAAACTTAACATTCTATACACTTTAAAATTGAAATCTCAGTTACTTTTTTAAGTAGCAATGTGTAAATAGTGTGCTCTTATTATATTTGTTTTAACAGAGCTCCTCTGCGGCTGTTGACTATTACAACAATGCTTGATGGAGCTTAAGTTCAACTTTCAGTACAATAGCCAGTAAAACCTTGTTCAAACCCAGTCTACTGGACCAATATCAAATGTACATTATCTACTACATAACATTAAAATTCGGTAAGGCAGAGAAGCGGTGGCTGCAATCTAAACGAATCTCGCTCGAGATGTAATTATATATAGAGTGTATGTGTATGTATGTATGTGTGTATGTATGTATGTAATTACGTACGTATGTATGCATGTACGTACGTGTATGTGTATGTGTGTGTATGTGTGTATGTATGTATGCATGCATGTATGTAATTACGTATGTATGTACGTACGTATGTATGCATGTGTGTACTTACACATTCATGTATGTATGTACGTATGTACCAGGTGGTTCAAATATGACCGGGACTGATGTCGCCAGATTTACAAACAAACAGTCCCGGTTATATTTGAACCACCTTGTATTATTAATGTATGTATGTGTGTGTAAGTATGTATGTATGAATGTGTGTATGTATGTATTATGTGTATGTATGTGTGTATGTACCTACGTACGTATGCATGCATGTATGTATGTGTGTATGTATGTACGTATGTGTATGTGTGTGTACGTACGTACGTATGCATGTACGTACGTGTATGTGTATGTGGGTGTTTCATATGATATGTTGTGTTCCCGTACACTAGCCTTGCGATAGGCCCGTATTGTTTCATGAATACACAAATGTTTAAACGTACCCCAAATCGGATTAAGTAATGATACAAGGCCTATCTGTCATGGGAGCCGAAGAAAAAACTCGGTATAAAGGAAGACAAATCGGTTTACGAAACGAAAAACATCTTTATACGGCAGGATTCTTTACTTTAGGGACATGCCACTGCGCCAGTTTATACCCTGATCCCGACGTCTGAAGCAATGTACCGCCCTCATCCCCAAGGTAGATGTCGGTATCCGAGTACCACCGCCGCCACGCCATATCTTTGAACAGGATCCTCAAAGAAACGGCTGTGAAATATACAAAAATCTCAACCTTGGTTGTCCTTTCATTTTGTCGTGTTTCTTCCTAGCCTTCTTCTATAAAATATGTACAAAATGCAAATAAGGCACTAAATTCGACAAATGAGAAACCAAGTAGACAATCAGCCGGCGGTTCCAGCCTAAGAGCTGCGAAATTCTGAGCGTCATTTAAAGCAGTTAACTAGAGACTTATTGTCTCAAGACAACACAATACAGCACAACTATGTCTGTACTCCTGACTGCTGTTTCATGAAGGAACAAAGCATTACATTACTGCCTCTTCGTCACGTATGCACGTAAAGTCTACACACACACATCGTGAAAGAAGTGGCGATGGCGGTGAGTAATAGACAAACCCAACCATCTGTATTGTCAGTGCAATATACCGCGAATATTGTCATGCAAATTAGTAGGACAACCATGCTTTACACGTCCAGCCAAGAACAGTTCTTAAGGTTGCCAGTCTTGACGTTCTGGCATCATTAATGCCAACGATGCAACCTTCTGAGTTGTTATACTGTGTGGTTGGATAAACACTTCCCGATGCCTCGAAAGATACTAGTGCCTCCGCCATTAGGGTCAAGCAATCCGTACAACATTTCTCGCCTTGGACTGACTGTCCCTGGACATCAAGCAATAAAAATCTAATGAAAGCCGGGACTCCCACAATGAAAGGGCGTAAAATCGAAGAATATGTGAATATTCATCAACGTCCTTGAAACGGCGCAAAAACTGAGGCCATGAAAAACCTGAAGGTCGGGACGACGACAGACATACGTTACGAACAGTTCTGATGTTTGATGTGATATGAGCGCTTACTGCGGCTATGGCACTGAAAAAAAAAAAGAACAAATATTTGAAGTGTCTGAGAGCGAAATTCTCCGACGAACAATAATCCGTGGGAGATAAACACTGGAAGTATAAGAAGACCACTGCGCTCTTCTGGGTTATTTAGCAGCGAGTTTCGGGACAGTCTATCGGTCCCATTTTCAAGGTCAAGATAAGATCGATAGGTTGTCCCGAAAAGTCGGTAATAAATTACCACTACTCGCTGCGTAACAGCCCAGAAGAGCGCAGTTCTCAGCTCCTTCGTGGCGGAAGCCTGAAATCACGCACTGGAAGAATAAGACAAAATAGCGCGGCGTTTTAAACTTTATAGTCTTCGTCTGTTATTCGTAAAGCGACTGAAGCAAGAATCGTAAGACGGGTAGTATGTGTAGCACAAACAGGAAAGACAAAGGCGAAATTATCAATGACAATGTAAAGGCGTTCTTCTATACTCCATGAAGGAATATAGAGGGAGTGGCGGCAGAGCAGCAATCATTCTTAACATTGATAATAATGGAGGGAAGTTGTCAGCCTCACGCCTCAGCCACCTTACCGCCTGGGAAAGGGTTCCAAGTACCAACTGCACAGTAGGCTGGGTGGGCCGCAAAGCTGGTCTGGTCGTTTTGAAGAAAAGTAGAGTCAAACTCCGATAGTACCACCCGCAGCCTAGTCACTGCAATGACTGCGGTATCCCGGTTTGTAAAACCTTCCTGTACACGCCATAAAGGCATATGTAGGAAAGGAGGTATAACTCCACTAATTCTTAAACTTGGCACTTGATACAGGTCAGTAGTAAGCTTCACGCAGCAGTCTCTTTACCCCATATAAGGTGCCATCGGTATCCAAGAAACGAGGGTGGAGGGTAGAGACCTGATATGATTTTAAACTCTTTCGGAATGCAGTAAAATGTGCTGCTTCTGACTGCCGGGAAGCGGATAATCTCGTCGTGCAACCCGAAGCCTAGAAACTGTACCGACTACGCTAACGCCGTTTCTGTGTAACACAAAAAGAAAACAAACGTGTTTCTTTTATTATTCAAAACTTTAATGGGCGGTATGTTTGCGACAACTAGACTTACTATGGGGAATGGTGTCAAAATGGTCTCAGTTCAATACAATGTGAGAATATAGGCCTAAAGAGAATTTCACTGCGTCAGGATATTTTCCTATAGTCCCATGTGTGATTTCAGGTTTCCGCCGCGGTGTAAATGAGACCTTCACTCTTCTGGGATGTTACCCTGCATAACTGGTAGTTAGTTATCGACGTATCGTGACAACTTATCGAACCATCGACCATTTTCTGTTTCTATAAAATAATAAAATTTCCTCTTCAAGTTTATAATTTCAATTGACTCAAAAAGCACTACACCATGGGGTTATATAAGATTGTTAATCAGTTAAATTTTAAAGTTTGGACCTTGTTAAGTTATCCTCTCAGACTTCTCCAGTTTCTCAGAAGTAACAGGTCAATTGCACGAAAAAGTCACGATTATCTTCTCTCAGCTACTTGACAATTAACAGATAGGCTCAACCCTGAAGCAGTGGAATGATTCCTCCCAAAGGGTGGAACGAGTGATGCAAACAAACAATAAACTTGAGACTTGGAAAAACAATAATTGAAAATTAAATATACGCATAAATTACAACGTGGCTCAGCAGCAATAGATAAAGTTTGCAGCCTCTTAGTCCTACAGGATCAGACACAGGGAGAATAGATGTGGGGTTCAATTTGGGAGATGCACGATTCTCTTAGGTCCGTTACATTCCAAAAGGGAATGAGAAGGAATTAATGTGATGTGTAATAATTCAGCACTGTCACATCACCGCGTTTACTTTCCACAAAAAAACACAAGAACACGTTAGGATGTGGGATTTTAAGTTCTCACGGAAGCGGCTATGAACAACACTGTCTTCGAGGGAGTACAATGTTTAATATGGGAGTAATTCACTGACATTTCGGAGGACAATGTTGTCCCATCTCCAGAGCTGAAGATGGAAGTAAAGTGTCCTTCTGAAGGTCAGTTAATTTTGTACCCAACTGCATGAAGCCACAGCCCAGAAGATTGTTCTTCTTACGTTCTGCTCCGAACCATCTACATCCACAAAAGGACACTCGCTTGATGCTCCTACGTACATGACTGCACATACAGAGACACTATCTTAAGGTGATGCACATATTCCACAATAATTACACGTCACTTTCCGAAGTAGACACCAAGTATACGCAATCCAATGGACTATGTGTACAGCGTCTCCTTACTATCGTCCCGTTCTAGCCATGTACTAAGCCTAACAGAAATTGTAGCAAGGATCTTTTCTAATAGTTATTTACCAAAATACCAAGAGATCTAGGCCTGAATATTATATCAGTATCTCTTCTCTAACAAGAAAGGAGCATGTTATATATAATACGAATAAATTTATTGCAAGTAATACGGTCTGTAGCACCGCAAAAAATGCAGAGAAATCTGCATCACAAGAAACATCAGAACAACGTCAAAGCATGTTCTTTTTCCTTCTTTGTCCATGACTACCCAGGCATTTCCGGACCTCTACAAGAAGCAATAAAGAGATAATCCACATGATTCCCGAAAAGAAGTGACAAGTTTATCAGTACTTAATTTACGACGAAGTCCACAACGAACAATCCCTGCAAAACTCCATAAGCCGCAGTAATTACCTGTCTAAATTCCACAAACCAGTTTCATCATTCAACCTAAACCAGATCCACTCGTTAAATTCCAAGGTTATCTTTAATTCTGTTACAGGAGACTACAAAAATCAAATCAAATAAAAAAAGACCGCAGAAAGAAGTTCGAACTGTCAGCACGCATGGAAATAACACAACATGAATGAAGGCATAAATTTGCTAAAGCCATGAAAAATGATGAATAATTTTCTAAATATTTCCGACAATGGACGGCATATTACACCATACAAACACACACACACACACACACACACATTCCACTGCAAAACTTCCAAGCACCAATCTTCATTTCCTGACGAGCTGCGGCTTTCACAATCAGACATACAGAAGTACACAGGTGCACAGACACCATCTCTTTTATATATACGTATGTATGTAGGTTTGTATGTATGTACACGTATGTATGTATGTATGTATGTATGTACACGTATGTATGTATGTATGTTTGTATGTATGTATGTATGTTTGTATGTATGTATGTATGTTTGTATGTATGTATTTATGAATATGACAGTGGAAAAGAGTGGACAGCGTGCGTACAAACTGCAGAACTGTATGCTGAACTACGAAATGATGTAGACAAAGAGATGGCAATGAGTAAATCGAAAAATGGAAAAGCAACGGGACATTATCAAAACCCGGCCGAATTAAAAAAAAGGGATAAGAGAGCTCAAGAAAATCATTTATGAGCCCATTTTAAAAATATTGGAGGAAGAGACTGTACCTCAGGAGTGGAAATATGGCATTATATGTCCAATTCACAGAAGAGAGGCGTGATTTGTGATAAATATAGAGCAGTCACAGTGCTACGTGCAACATATAAAATTCTGGCAAACATTTTATATGCAAAATTTGTAACATATTCTGCGGAAATAATAGAAAACCAACAAGGCTTTTGAAGGGGAAGATCAACTGTTGATCAAATTTATACTACGAGACAAATATTGCAAAAATATTGGGAACAGAATATAGATAAACATCATCTATTTATTCGTCTTCAAGCAGCATATGGCACTGTTTCGAGAAATGAAGTGTGGAGTGAAATTCATAAACTAGGTTTCCCCCAAAGATAGTTAATTGGTGCAGAATTTAAAAAAAAGTAATAAAATATAAGCTAAGGTTAAAATCGGTAAAAAAATTATCATCTTGAATTTTAGTTAACAAAGATTTGAGACGAGGCCATGAAATGCTCCTTTGCTGTTTATAGTGTTTGAAACTGCAATTAGAAGATCTGAAGTATAAACAGGGGGAAACATATGTGACAAATGTATTCAAATTATGGCATATGCTGCTCGTGTGGTAATTACGCATAGAAGATTACAGGATGTAAAAGAAGTATTTGCATCACTGGTCGAACAGACAAAGAAGATGGCATTAGAAATAAATAACACAAAGACAAAATTTTTAATAATATCATGTAAGCCTTACAATGGAAACGAAGATGTAAAACTTGGTACACATAATTTTGAAAGCGTGAAACGCTATACATATCTTGGTATAATTCTAACGTATAAAAATGAAAAAAGACCAGAGATTGAAGATAAATTACAAATGCAAATAGAATATATTATGCACTTCTTCCCGTACTAAGGAGTCGATTGCACTAAGAGCATAAAAATAACTGTATAACACCTTAATAAGACAAGAGCAGAATATTGAAAATTATGAACATATTGCTGAACAATAAAAGACCAACTTGATGTCACTTGCTATTTTATTTCACGTCTTATGTGCTCAACATGTTTCGGACATCAGTATATCCATCATCAGGAGCTGGCGACTATTCTGTTGAATTACCACATTGG
>Ga0123355_10012287_pt1 | contig 13264 bp, 9 predicted proteins | sample TergutEmb28metaG_3_FD_89872 | JGI IMG/M metagenome (GOLD analysis project Ga0123355, IMG submission 89872) | Embiratermes neotenicus P1 segment gut microbial communities from Petit-Saut dam, French Guiana - Emb289 P1 | ecosystem: Host-associated > Arthropoda: Insects > Digestive system > Gut ... | reverse complement strand
AGCGAGGGGTAGCCGCTTTTTATAAGCCCCATATTGGTTTATCAATACGAAATCACTCAAGGGCTTATAAAAAGCGGCTACCCCTCGCTTTCAATGTGCCGCAAAGCGGCACATGCCGCCTACGGCGGCAATAAGCCAATGCCCCAATGGGCTTTTTTTGAAGTTCGCTATTAGAGGTGATTAACATGGAACTATCAAAAAGAGTATCAAATCTTAAAGCATCCTCAACTTTGGCAATTGCCGCAAAAGCCAAAGAGCTTATCGCTATGGGGGTTGACGTAGTAGACTTTACTGTTGGCGAGCCTGATTCGGATACTCCCGACAACATAAAGCAGGCCGCTATAAACTCTATTGTTGACAATTTCACCCGATACACAGATGTCTCAGGTATCCTTGACCTGCGTACAGCCATATGCAATAAGCTTCATAAAGATAATGGCCTTGCATACGAGCCAAGTCAAATTGTAGTTTCAAACGGGGCAAAGCAGGCCCTTTCAAATACGTTTATGTCTATCTTAAACCAGGGTGATGAAGTTATCATCCCTGTTCCATATTGGATCAGTTATCCCCAAATGGTTTATGTGGCTGGCGGTGTCCCGGTTTATGTAAACCCCAAGGGTAATAATTTCGTGGATCCAATAAGAAGTGCGATAACAAAAAAAACAAAAGCTATCATTATTAATTCCCCCTCAAACCCATCAGGCAAAGTGTTAAGTAAAAATGAGCTATTACAGCTTGCGGATGTAGCTGTTTCTAATGATTTGTTCGTAATTTCAGATGAAATTTACGAAAAACTAATTTTTGACCAGGACGCATACCACATTTCAATTGCATCATTGGGAGACGAAATAGCTGAAAGAACAATAGTAATAAATGGCCTGTCGAAAAGCTATGCTATGACAGGGTGGCGTATCGGGTACTCTGCTTCATGTGCCAAATTGGCGAGGGTTCTGTCTTACTACCAGGGTCATTGCCAGGGAAATCCAAACAGCATTGCGCAAAAGGCGGCCCTGGAAGCATTATGTGGCAGCCAAGATTCTGTGAAGCATATGGCAAGCAGCTTACGTCAACGCCGTGATTATGTAGTGGAGCGCTTAAAAAAAATACCCTCTATTGATTTTGTTTATCCACAGGGTGGGCTGAGCGTATTTATAGACATTTCCGGCCTGTTTAAGGGGCACATACAAAGCGGAAACGATTTTGCAAAGGAATTGCTTAGCAAAGAAAACGTCTCCCTGGTGCCCGGCACAGATTTTGGCAGCAACAGGCATATAAGAATATCATTTGCAACCTCAATGGAGCGTATAATAGAAGGGTTTGACCGGATAGAGCGGTTTTTGCGATAAGGAGATGTGTGCAACCCCCGGCCCTTGGGGCCACCCCCTTCTAAAGCTACCCTTGCCCCATATCTTTTTTTAACCACGAAAAACACAAAAGACACGAAAAAAAAGTAATCTGCTATCTGAATTAAGACTCTATGGCATTGAATTTATTTTCGTGGTTTTCGTGTCTTTCGTGGTTAAAATATCTTTCATGTGTTTTTCAAAAGATATGGGGCAAGGGTAGTTCTAAAGAAGGGTGCTAGAGAGGCCCCCTTCTTTAGAAGGGGGTGGCCCCAAGGGCCGGGGGTTGCATATATCTTTTAACGAGAGATTATTAAGGGGAGATTATTAAATGGATCACGCAAAATCAATTGCATTACTTAAACGGGATATTGACTTGCTAGACAGCATGTTATACGAGGTGCTGTTTACACATGGCGGGCTGGAGCTTGTATGCAGTGTCAAAAGGATTATGACTTTGGCAAAGGATTGGCAGTCAAATGACGGCGCAACCGATGCCGGGATTAAAACAGAAATCGCTGCCCTTAGCTTTACCCAGCGGCAAGATGTAATCCGCGCTTTTACGGCTTTTTTCCATACCCTCAATGTTGCAGAGCAAAACCACCGTATCAGAAGAAATCTAAGCTATGAAATAGAAGACACAAAAATATCCCAGCCTTTTTCTATAGAAAACGCAATCGCAAACCTAAAGGAAGCTGGATACGGCGTTGATGATATTAAAGCGGCGATACCTCATCTATCAATACGGTTAATCGTAACCGCCCATCCAACAGAGACTACAAAGCGCACCATTTTAGATATCAAAAAAAGGCTGAGCCTAAGGCTGAAAGAGCTTGACAATCCTTATCTTATTGAAAAAGAAACAAGCTTTATAATGGAAAATATTTTAAATGAAATTACAATTTTATGGCAATCAAACGAGCTGTCCAATCAAAAGCCCAGTGTTTTGGATGAAGTAAGAGGCGGCCTTTATTATTTTGACAAGACTTTTTTTGATGTGCTGCCGGATATCCATCGAGAAATGCGGATTAGTTTGCTCAAGCATTTTCCAGAGGTTGAGTGGAAAATCCCCAATTTTCTTAGGTTTGGCTCTTGGATAGGAGGCGACCGTGACGGAAACCCCTTTGTTACACATGATATCACCTGGCAGACCCTAGAATTGCAGCGGGAGCTAATCATTACAAAGTATCTAGAGGTCTTTGATTACTTAATTAACCGCTATAGCTATTGCACAAGCCGAATCAAGGTAAGCGGTGATTTGATCGAGTTGATTAACGCAAAGGAAGATAAATATTTAACAGACAATCAAAAATGGCCTATAGAGACAGAAGTGTATCGGCGCGCCCTAACATTTATGCGCCATAGGTTATCTCTGGTTGGTAAAACAGAGGCGGGCTACAAAAATCCAGAAGAGATTTTGTTAGAGCTAAGAATTATCCGTGAGAGCTTAAAGCAGCATCTCCCCTTCCATGACGAGCTAAGGCGCATTAATAGGGTTATACGTCAGTTTGAGCTATTTGGTTTTCATTTAGCGCCTTTGGAAATACGCAACCATAGCGGCGAACATGAAGAGGCAATGTGCGAAATACTTGCAAAGGTAAACCTTGTAAAGGATTATGCAGCTTTATCAGAGGAAAAAAAGCAGCAAAAATTAATTGATGTGCTCACCGATCCGCGCCCGCTATTATTAAGCGGAGAAAGCTATTCTGATAAAACCCGGGAAGTTATAGCAACCTTTAACACCATAAAACGGGCCCATGATGAGTTTGGCCCGGTTGCCGTCCCCACTTACCTTGTCAGCATGACCCGTTCCCCAAGCGACATACTCGAAGTGCTTGTGTTTGCAAAAGAGGCGGGGCTGTACTATTTGCGCCCCAGTGGGGACATAATAACAACCCTTAAAATCGCACCGCTTTTTGAAACAATAGGGGACTTAAATGCAAGCCGGGAAATAATGGGCAAGTTGTTTGAAACACCGGTTTACAGGCAGCACTTAAAACTGATGAATGATTATCAGGAAGTAATGGTAGGCTACTCTGATGGAAGCAAAGACGGCGGCAGCCTAACGGCAAACTGGAAAATATATAAAGCGCAAATCGAGATAAATCAATTGGCAAAGGAATACGGGATTAATGTAGAATTTTTTCATGGCAGGGGCGGCTCTCTTGGCAGGGGCGGCGGCGCGTTAAACAGAAGCATCGCTTCTCAGCCACCCCAAACGGTTATAAACGGGGTCAAGATTACAGAGCAGGGGGAAGTGCTTTCGTCGCGGTACTTGTTGGCAGAAATTGCTCATAGGAACTTAGAGCAAGCGGCTTCAACCTTGCTGGAAACAGTTACGATTGCGCTAAAATCTTCAAAGGAAGCGGAGCCTGCTCATCTTAAACCCCACTGGATAGAAGCATTGGATGAAATTTCAGAGGCTGCTTTTGCAAAATACCGCTCCCTAGTTTTTGAAGATGAGGATTTGTTTGATTACTACAATGATGTTTCCCCATTAAAGAATTTTGCAAATTTGAATATTGGCTCACGCCCAATGCACAGGGTGGTTAATCCAAGTTTTACCAGCCTCCGTGCCATACCATGGGTCTTTGGCTGGATGCAAAACCGCCAATTGATACCTGGGTGGTATGCCGCAGGCACGGCCCTACAAGAATTTGCAAACGCTAAAAGCGAAAATCTTGCTTTTTTGCGCAAAATGTATGGGGACTGGCCTCTTTTTACATCCATAATTAATAATCTTCATACTGCAATGATGCAGGCAGATATGGAAATAGCAAAGGCCTACATCCCCCTTGCAAAGAATCAAGAAGCCGCAAAGCGGATTTTTGCCAATATCAAAGAGGAATATGTAAAAACTAAGGAAATAGTTTTGCTTATTTCCGAGGTTGATGAATTATTGGCCCATCACCCCCTCTTTAGGGAGTCGATGCTTTTCCGCGCTCCCCATATTGGGCCCCTTAATTTTTTGCAAGTAGAGCTGCTTAAAGAGCTGCGCGAAAATACTGAGCTTAGTGATGAAGATGAGCGTAAGCTTATAACGCAGATTTTGCTTACGATTAATGGGATTATCGCGGGGCTTCGTAATACGGGGTAATTTTCCAGCGGAATGACTTTAGCGTGTTTTGGAAAAAGCCCATGGGGGCATTTGCTTATGAAAGCGAGGGGTAGCCGTTTTTTATAAGCCATTTATAAGTTTATCTATGTGAGGTACTCTCCATGGCTTATAAAAAGCGGCTACCCCTCGCTTTCAATGTGCCGCAAAGCGGCACATGCCGCCTACGGCGGCAATAAGCAAATGCCCCCATGGGCTTTTTCCAAAACGAACAATATCCCTAAATTGATAAGAAGCCCTTAGCTGGTTTAAAGGAGGCAATTTATGCTAACCCCACAAAATACCGCTTTAACAATAATCGATATTCAAACCCGACTAACCCCATCAATAAGCAATCACGAGATCTTGGTGCCAAAAACCGCCGCATGTATCGTAGCGTGTAAGCTGTTGGATGTTCCAATACTCGTTTTGCAGCAATACACAAAGGGATTGGGCGATACCACCCCCCCTTTGCAAGAAGCCCTGGGCGAGTTTACGCCCATTGAAAAAATCACATTTAGCGCCTATCAAACTGAAGAGTTTGTAAAAAAGCTCAAAGAATCCGGCAAAGAAAACGTAATCATAACCGGGATAGAAGCCCATGTATGCGTACAGCTAACCGTGCTGGAGCTATTGCAAGCCGGGTACAGTGTATATGTAGCGGCAGACTGCATTGGCTCCCGCAGCAACTCTGACCGATTGTATGCAGAAAACAGGATGGCCCAAGCCGGGGCGGTAATAACCACCCTTGAGTCGATTTTATTTGAGCTGCTGGTAAGGGCAGACCATCCCATGCGCAAAGAAATTACAAAGCTAATCGTAGCCATAGGCCAAAAAGAACAAAAGCTGGAGCTTTACAATAAAGAAGTCCCTTTTGAGTGGGAACTATCCCCAGGCATAATAATGACCGCGCAATATACAGACAAAGATCAAGACTATGTTTGCAAAAGCCTTTTGACACACAATGTCAAAAACACTAATGGCCTGTTAAAAAAGCCCGGGGTTGACATAAACCTTTACCTGAAAAAGGGCGAAACCGTTTTAGGAGCGATTATGTGTGATTCTTTTAATATGTCGGTATACATTGATGTTTTGTGGTTGGACGAATCCTGTAGAGGAAAGGGATATGGCAAAGCCCTAATCGAGCAGGCCGAAGAAATCGCCAAAGAAGACGGATGTGTTTTTTCCCATACCAGCACCTTTAGCTATCAATCCCCGGAGTTTTATCAGGCATGTGGATATGAGGTTTTTGCAGAGCTTAGGGATTACCCTGATGGGATTGTTCAGTATTTTCTTAAAAAGAAATTGTAATTCAAATCCACGGCTGTAATTCCCAATCCCGTCATAGCGAACTTCAAAAAGTGCCCATTGGGGCATTGGCTTATTGCCGCCGTAGGCGGCATGTGCCGCAATGCGGCACATTGAAAGCGAGGGGTAGCCGCTTTTTATAAGCCCTTGAGTGACTTCGTATTGATAAACCAATATGGGGCTTATAAAAAGCGGCTACCCCTCGCTTTCATAAGCCAATACCCCAATGGGCTTTTTTGAAGTTCGCTATTCGTATTTGTAGTTCTAATTCAAATACCGATTAACATCCTCTTGTGTAATCCCGGGGTGCAGCGCAATATTAAACCCATTGGCGATGATATTTGCCAGCCGCCCAATAACCGCGTCAACATCTTTGGGGGTTACAAACATATTGCCTTCGTAAGGGTCTAAGATTTCTTTTATCAGGCCATAGCGCTCATTTTCTTGCAAGCCGCGCAGCATGTCGTAGAAAGTCTGCTCATCCGGGGCAGAGGCCGACATTTCGTCCAGCATACGTTCCATGGTGTCGTTTACCAGGGTTGCCGCGTCCACAACGGTGGGTACCCCAACGGCAATAACCGGCACACCCATGCTGGCCTTGTTTATCGCGGCCCGCTTATTCCCAAGGCCGCTGCCTGGGTTAATTCCTGCGTCGGACATTTGAATCGTTGCGTTTATCCGGCTGGTACGCCGGGCTGCAAGGGCGTCTATCGCTATAATCATGTCGGGCTGTATCTTTTCCGCTACCCCTTTTACAATCTCGGCGGTTTCTATGCCCGTAAGTCCCATTACCCCAGGGGAGAGGGCGCTTACCGCCCGCACTCGGCCTTGAAGGTCTAGGGGCATGTCGTCCCCAAGATGGCGGGTTACTAATATTTTTTCGCATACCTTTGGGCCCAGGGCGTCCGGCGTTACTTGCCAGTTGCCCAGGCCTATTATTAATATCACGGCGTTTGGCTCCAGGTTGTGAAGGCTCCCCAGCTTGCGGGCCAGTATTTTTATTATTTCCTCATGGGCCTCGGTATCGTTTTCCTTCATTGCGGCAGATTCTATTGTAATATAATTGCCAATGGGCTTGCCCATTGCCGCCGCGCCAGTTTCGTCGGTTATTTTTACCCAGGTTACTGTTATGCCAAGCTTAGCGTCTTCTTCTGTGGTAACATCAACGCCGCTAAGCTCCTCACCGCATTCGTTTATGTGCTCTTGGTTTTCCAGGGCTAGGTCTGTGCGGATGTTTCTTTTTATGCTCATATTTATCACCGGGATTAGTATTGCCGGTTTGGGAAAAATTATGATTAAGCACTAATAACAAATAGAACAAAGCCACAGCACATATATTACATGATAAATGCAATGCATAAAGCGCATTATTTCCTGCGATAATGTAATATATACATTGCACTTTAATAGCATATAATGTATGATACGCCATGGATTTAACAATGGATGTCTTTTGAAATCAGAAATGAAAGGCAATCATGTCGTGTAATATGGCTTGTTGCAATGCCTTCATTTCTGATTTGGAAGAAGTATAATATGGAGGCGGGTTATATGAACCTCACATCTCATGAAAATATAATTAAAGTTTTAAATGCATTTAATCCATGGTGGAAGTCGGGTGTCGTACGATCAGAATTTAGCAAAACATATAAACGCTTTGCCTTTCACGAAGCGCTAAAAACCCTTTCGCATGAAAGCCTTAGGCGCACAGTTGTTTTGACCGGCACGCGCAGGGTGGGGAAGACAACCATTCAATATCAAATTATAGATCATTTGCTAAAATTGGGAGTAAAGCCGTATCAGATTTTTTTTGCCTCACTGGATCATCCTCTGTTAAAGCTGAGCAATCTTAACGATATTTTTGATTGTTATCACACTAACATTTATGGAGACGAGGATTGCTATTACTTTCTTGATGAGATTCAATACGCTACAGATTGGGATGGTTGGGTCAAAACAATTTACGACACAAGGCCATTATCACGTATGATAGCTACAGGATCAGCAAGCCCGGTATTAGTTAAAAAATCTACCGAAAGCGGTGTCGGGCGCTGGACGGTTATACAAGTTCCGACACTATCATTTTATGAATATTGCGAGATGCTTGATGTAGAGCGACCGGATTTATCAGCTGATGTAAGACCGACAAATTTATTAAGATATGATAAAAGAGAATTTACGCTTCTTATGACAGCATTATCAGGCTTGCAAAAGCATTTTAATCGCTATCTAATAGTGGGGGGGTTTCCTGAATTAGCTTTAGCCAATGATGATTTAATGGCTCAGGCCATAATGCGCGAAGATGTTGTAGATAAGGTGCTCAAGCGTGATATCCCTTCTCTTTATAACATCCGCAATGCAAATGCGCTTGAACGCATTTTCTTATATCTTTGCTATAATTCATCAAACATTATAGCTATTGATGGTATCGCCAATGCGCTTACGGGTGTAAGCCGCAATACTATTGAAGAGTATATTAGCTACATGGAAAGCGCTAATCTAATTTATCGAAGCTACCCTGTTACACTAAGCGGTAAGCAGATTTTGAAAGCCAAAGCTAAGATTTATATATCTGATGCCGCCATAAGGAACGCGGTGTTAATGGATGATAGTCTTATGACAGACTCTACGCAACTTGGCATTATAGTGGAGACAGCGGTCTATAAGCATCTGGCAGCGTTTTATTATCAGAACACAACAAGCGTAGGATATTACAGAGGCGGCAAAAAAGACCATGAAATTGACATTGTTGTTGATTTCCCTCAAGGAAAAATACTGGTTGAAGTAAAATATCGAGAAAATGCAGAGATTAAAGAAACCGATGCTATATTTGTGCTTGCAGACGATGCCACTTCTGCAATCGTCGTTACAAAACGAGCTGAAGATTATGGTATTCAACCCTCGAAAGGCAACAAAAGTATTTTAAGGATTCCGGCATTTTGTTTTTTATATTTGCTAGGCAATGCTGAGAAAAATGGCTACCGGGGTTCGAGATAAAAAGGCCCCTAAGGGGAGGTATATAAATGCCAGACTTCATCCAAAGCACCATAGGCGATGTAAGCAGCGTTGCCAGCTTTCTTACAATCACGGTAACATTAATGGGCGCGTTAGCGCTGCTATTATCAAATCTTGCCCGCTATATGCAGGCCAAAAAATACGGCATCCCAATAAAAGCAGTCTCCCAAGCCACCATGGGGGACAGCGCCGCAATATGGATTATGCTAATCAGGGCATTAGGCTTTGGGGCGTTAATGCCACTGGTTATGCTTAGCACAAGCTGGCCCTGGTGGGTGGTGTTGCCTGTAACTGCAATATCATTCTTTTTTGCGCTATCCTCCGAGTTGGTGTCGCGCTGGGTGTCATATAAAAAGAAAGAGTATAAGGGGAAAACTTACCGTATAGAAAAGGAAGATACCTATAAATACATCGCTGTTGTATCTGCGCTGCTTTCCTTTGCGTATTTGCAAATACGCACGGCGTATCAAGCTGTATATGACGGGGGCCGCTTTGCAGAGGGCTTTATAGGGCATACAAGGTTCTTCCTTGGGGCTTTTGGTGTAGCTTTATATGCGCTAATGCTTGCTTATATTTTTTATCGTGGTATTGTCGTGATATTGTTTGGCGGAAATGACAGCATGGTTATAGAAATTGAAGGGCAAAAATATATGGCTGTAATGCGCAATAGCCATTATCATTGGATTTTGGTGCCGTGCGAGCCGGACGTGGTTGTTCGAAGGAAATATAAAAGTGGAAAGGCCTCTACGCAGCAATTTATACGGTTTAAGAAAGGCAATTTTATTATTAGGGATATGTCGACAATTGATGCCTCCATAAAACGTATGAAGAACTTTATTCCTGTTGATATGGGCGTACCAGAAGAAGAGTTTGTAGCCGCTATAGAGGCTATGCGTGGTGATAAGAGCTGAAGCTGTAAGGAGTGTATAAAATTTGGGAGTGTCCAAGCGCGTTCTTAAACACTCCCTAAAGTTTTCACCCTTGTTGAGAGCGTGTAAAAGATTTTCTGTAAAAGAACCTTCCCGGAACGTAAGCCCTTTTGAAATCAAGAATTGAAAGGTTCTTTTACAGAAAATTTTTCGGAATTATCCCCTGGCGTAGTTTTACATGAGTTTTTCGAGAGCAAGCCCCTACTGTAGCCACCAAGACTCATGTAAAACTACGCCAGGGGATAATTCCGAAATTTTTTACACACTCCTTGTTGATTTAGCGCAATTATGCTAAATTGAGCTAGGAGGTGTATTATGAACTTAATCAGACCGGTATCAGATCTACGAAATAATTTTACCGAAATATCAAAAACCGTACATGAAACGGCTCAGCCTGTTTTCCTTACAAAGAACGGTTATGGAAACATGGTTGTTTTGAGCATGGAAGCATTTCAAAACATGCAATATGAAAGCGAAGTATATTACAAATTGCTGGAGGCCGAAAAAGAAGCCGAGCACACAGGCGCAAGATTCTCGTCAAAAGATGTGTTAAATGCCGTGAAAAATGTCATTGGGGATTAGATTATGTATCAGTTAGAGTACCTGCCAATAGCAATGCAGGATATAATTGAAATAGCAAGGTATATAAGCCAAGAGCTTGGCAATCCTCGAGGGGCTGAAAGATTAGCTGATGAGCTTATTGCTGCAGCCGAAAGCATCACGGATTTTCCATATTCGAAACCCATGCATTTGGCCCCCAAGCCATTAAAGCATGAGTATCGAAGGATTGCTGTCAAAAACTATGTAATATTTTATTGGGTAAATGAAATGGAAAAGCGCATAGTTGTTGCAAGGGTTATATATGCACGCCGCGATTTTAATAAATTACTGGATTAGGTTGTGTCGAATGAAATCACTAGTACTAGCAGAAAAACCATCGGTAGGCAAAGACATAGCCCGCGTTTTGGGCTGCCGCCCCGCAGGCAACGGGTTTATGGAAGGGGCAAAGCATATTGTTACTTGGGCATTGGGCCACCTGGTGACTCTAGCCGACCCGGAAGAATACGATAAGGCCTTCCAAAAATGGGATATTAACCATTTGCCCATAATGCCCGAAAACTTGCGCCTTATGGTAATCCCCCAGACCTCCAAGCAATACAAAACCGTTAAAGACTTGCTCCTTCGCAAAGATGTAACCGCAATAATCATAGCTACCGACGCAGGCCGGGAAGGGGAGCTTGTGGCTCGCTGGATAATAGAAAAAGCTAAATGCTCAAAGCCCATAAAACGATTATGGATTTCCTCGGTTACAGACAAGGCCATCAGGGACGGCTTTAATAATCTAAAAGACGGCAAGCAATATGTGAGTCTAGCAGATTCTGCAAAGGCCAGGGCCGAGGCGGATTGGCTGGTGGGCATCAACGCTACGCGCTGCCTTACTACTAAGTTTAACAGCCCCTTATCTTGTGGGCGTGTACAAACCCCTACTCTGGCGATTATCGCAAAGCGGGAAGAGGAAATACGCAGTTTTGTCCCAAAACCCTACTACGGCATTATCGCCGACGGGGGCAATTTCCGCTTAAACTGGGTTGAAAAGGAAAGCGGTTCGGGGCGATGCTTTAATAAAGCCAAGGCCGAAGAAATCCTAGCCAAACTAAAATCCCAAAAAGAAGGCACAGTAATAGAAGTGTCTAAAACCATAAAGCGCAAATATCCGCCCAAGCTATACGACTTAACCGAGCTTCAGCGAGACGCCAGCAAGCGGTATGGCTACTCTCCTAAAGTCACCCTGGCAATAATGCAGCGCTTATACGAGGAGCACAAGGTCCTAACCTATCCCCGGACAGACTCACGTTACCTATCATCGGATATAGTCCCTACTATCCCAGAGCGGCTCAAGGCCTGTATGGTGCCCCCTTATAATAAATCCTGCGCGCAAATCCTGCGCTCCCACATTCGCCCAAATCCTAACTATGTAGATGACGCAAAGGTATCCGACCATCACGCCATAATCCCCACAGAGCACCCGGTAAATATCCGGGATTTAAACGACAAAGAGCGCAGAATCTACGACCTGGTAATCACCCGCTTCCTATCCGTGTTCTACCCGCCCTTCGAGTACGAACAGTTGGGCGTTAAAGTAAAAATAGGCGACGAAGGCTTTGCCGCAAAAGGCAGGGTAATAATATCTCAAGGATACCAGGCCGTGTACTCAGATATAGACGAAGACGAAGACCCAACCGATACACAAACCCTCCCCGGCTTAAAACGCGGCGACCGTATCCCCATAAAGGGTGTACGCCTAACCGAAGGAAAAACAGCGCCCCCGGCCCCTTTTAACGAAGCAACGCTGCTTTCCGCAATGGAATCCCCTGCAAAATACATGGAAACCCGGGACCGGGCTCTAACCGAGACCCTGGAAAAAACCGGCGGCTTGGGCACGGTTGCTACCCGTGCCGATATCATAGAAAAGCTATACGATAATTTCTTAATCGAGAAAAAAGGCAAGGATATATTCTCTACATCCAAGGGGCGCCAATTGCTTACTTTGGTGCCCAAAGAGTTAAAATCGCCGTCCTTAACCGGCAACTGGGAACAGCAGCTTCAAAGCATATCCACAGGAAAGCAAAACAAAATCGCTTTCTTAAAGGATATCCGCAAATATACCCAAGCCATAATATCCGAAATAAAATCCAGCACTCAGGTTTTTAAACATGATAATTTGACCACTACAAAATGCCCGGATTGCGGAATGTTTATGCTGCAAGTGGCAGGCAAAAAAGGCGAAATGCTGGTATGTCAAGACAGGGAATGCAACGCCAGAATCAATGTGTCTTTGAGTATAAGGTCAAAATGCCCACACTGTTACAAATTCCTAAAAATCGTAGGGGAAGGTGAAAAACGCAAGGTAGTATGCCCCTGCGGCTATAAAGAAAATTACGCCTCTTTTGAAAAGCGTAAAAAAGAAGAACGCGGAGCCATGTCTAAACGTGAAGTGCAGGCTTTTATTGATGGGATGGAAAAGGACAAGCCAAAAAATAACCCTTTTGCAGCGCTTAAAGGGATGAAGTTTGACTAACTTTCTGCTTAGCGAGACAGACATCATGGCCCCGCGTCACCCAAAGAAATGCAATTCTTTGGTGCCGCAGGTTCATGATGTCTGTCCTTTACAGGACAGCCCCTTATTGCCGCTGAAACGCCAATCGCTCGTCACCGTTTTCCATCCAAACAATGCCGCAGTATATAAAGCTCAGCTTTTCCAACACCTTTAACATCGGTGTATTATCTTTGTGGGTATCAATTCTAATGTTTGGAAATTGTGCGAGGCACCATTTTATAGCCTGTTCTCCTGCCCCTTTTCCCGTAGGGCCTCTGGCTATGCGATGTATTACGCCATATGGGTCAGCGCTTAGCCACTTTCCGTTAATTATCTTATATGTGGGTTCTTCTTCTACATTAAAATAGAATACTGCGATTATCCCCCTTGAATTGGTACATATATAACATTTACCGGCGTTTATATCATCTTCTATTAATTCTTTAGGCGGATGTGAGTCCTTCCATTGGTTGGGATT
>Ga0123355_10012286_pt1 | contig 13264 bp, 2 predicted proteins | sample TergutEmb28metaG_3_FD_89872 | JGI IMG/M metagenome (GOLD analysis project Ga0123355, IMG submission 89872) | Embiratermes neotenicus P1 segment gut microbial communities from Petit-Saut dam, French Guiana - Emb289 P1 | ecosystem: Host-associated > Arthropoda: Insects > Digestive system > Gut ... | reverse complement strand
GTGCCTGAAGGTTAAGAAGGTAAAGGTAAAGTGTTCCCGTTACAGGCCCGGTGTGGCCCAGAGGGTGGGTAGAGGTATAGCTCTACTCTTCCATGACCGCGGCACTAGAAGGGGGTGAGTGGTCAGCAGCACGCCTCAGCCACACTTTACCCCCGGGAAAGACCCGGTACCCATTTTACAGGAGGCTGGGTAGGCCCCAGGGCCGGTCTGGACGGGCGAAATATTTCGTCACCACCGGGATTCGATCCCGGACCGTCCAGCCCATAGTCGATATTAAGAAGCAGTATTGTAATTAAAGAGACGGTTCAAAATATTGGGGTTCCAACCATGTCAATAATGTATCAACCTGGCACATATTATGCGAAAATATGTCTGTAATTTTTGTAGTAAATTCGAAACAAAATTTATAAAAAAAAAAAAGAATTTAAAAAAAAAAAAAAAACCGTAATGACATTTAAAATGGGTAAAGTCTTATTTATGTCACATTATGTCAATTACTTGGCCGATCCCGGTGGCCGTGCGGCCGCTTGATTGGTGGGATTGTGGGTTCACATTCCATGTAGGGCATGGATGTTGTCTGTTGCGTTTGTTATGTGTTATGCAGGTAGCGGCCTCTGCGACGAGCTGATCACTCGTTCAGAGGAGTCCTACCGAGTGTGTGTATGTCTGATTGTGTGTGATGTAACGTAAACAGGGAGGCGCCGTAGCCCCAAGTTTGGCTGTGGCGCCACGGAGAAAGAAGTCCGACGTTTAAACCTGGCTCTAATTGACAACAATTGTCTTATGGCTGTGTTTATCTCCGTATTTTGAATGAACTAGGAGACACAAAATTGTCAGTGGTCAGGTTTACAACTGAGTTACTTGTTCGTACGTTTTCATTCGCCACTTTTCTTGCTCTTTGCCACCATCAGTCCTCGCTTGGTTCAAGGTGATAATGTTGATTTTTTCGGAAAAACCCCCATTTTTTTCAGATATATAGTTCAACGGTAAAGAAAGTTAAAGTTGTTCCAGGGATTAACTAAGGAACACGCCACGAACCCAAGTGGGGCAATGGAGATTTACGCCACGTATTCTGCACCAACTAGGTTGAGGTGAACGGTCAGCTCTATTCCCTGGCATCTTTAGCCTGGGAAAAGGAAAACGGTGGCACCTGGGGCCTTTCTGGACACATTGGAGAAGAAAAAATTCTCATACCTGACGGGAATCGAACTACGATTTTTCGGCCGTAGGATAATAACTATACGTGTTGACCATTCCGGGCTGCTCCAGGCATGTAAATAAAACTGAAAGGACTTACACCAGGATTCAACGAAGATGACAAGAAATGGAAGTTAATAGAATGCATATCAAGTGTTGATATTTAAGAATTCTTCACCTTGGCTATGTACATCCACACACACAAAAAGAAAACTTATCTCATAATAACATCACGATAAGTAAGCTCTGTTTGGGGAAATCCGTAGAATTATTCATTGGCTGAATTGGCGAGTTATCTACAGTAAAATTTCATATTAATTATAGTTGGTATAGGTCTGTAGGTCTCCTCGTCAATAACACTAGTCATTTAAAATGTCGGAAAATAACGAGATGTAACTTTATTCTCTGTAAGTAAGCACGTGCAAATAAATTCACCAAAATAAACGATTTTTTTTTGTAAGTGGAGTGTAATTGTTACTTCAGAAATAAATGCGCCATGGGTGTAGGTAATACAGCGAGCCACGTGGACTTGCCCAGCTCACGACTTTCCTAGTCTTAGGGCGTGCGTCAAGTGGCCTAGTGCATTTCAGTCACGACCCTAATCATTGGAAATGCAACACGTTTTTGTTCAGTGAATTACATGAAAGTCTTACAACCTGTTAAAGAGCAAGTGAGGACATAGTCTCTTACCACCATTTAAATCCTGAGCTACATTTTTACTCCCCTGAATAAGAACTAGTTTCTGTAGGCGCTTTTCTATCCTGTTTTCCTTCCATGTGAGGAACACGAAGTAAGCTGAAGAGGTCACCATAGTGTCTTATGTTTGCCTATGTTCCCTCATTTCAATTTTTGAAGTAGATATCCTCTTTACACAAAACATAAAATTAATATTACTCTATTAGAGCCCACACAAAAGTCGTATATTTTGAGTTTCCTGCAGCCAGTATTAACAATACGTACTACTGAAATACTGACGTAGACTTTATGGTATATTCTAAAGGAAAATTGAAACGAGCACCTCTTCTGCGAAAACCTGTATAAACAATCTTTTGCTAAGATACGAGGAAACGCAAGCCGTATATGCTTGTGTTAAGTATAATAAAATCGTGTTTTCTTTGCCAAATTAAGCTTAATATGTTATGTACGCATTAACGTCTGTACTTTCATGACATAATTCTCTCTCAACACCGAACAACACAGGCAATGTAAGTATAACCTAACATTGCGGCGCGTTCGTGCAACCATTGTTGCAGCAATAAGTATTACATGTTTTGAATTTGTGTTTGTAGACTTAATTATCCAGCATGCAATGCGCATGCGCCATATTGTCCTCTGTGGCTTGCCCGTGTCTACGTTAGTTTTACACGTTATCTTATAAACGGCAAGATTTTAGGGGGAAAAAAGTAACTGAACATAAAAATTTGATGTTATGATTTTATCTACAACTTTTGTCTGGTAGATTTCTCATTCTAAGAAGAATTTAACGATATGTGATCAAAAATCTATATTGGTCCTCGTGTAAAGTACCCGTTATTCTTGTCAGATTTTAATGAAACTTGAATTTTCTCGACAGAGTTTCGAAAAGTACTCAAATATAAAATTCCATGAAAATCCGCCCAGTGGGATCCAAGTTGTTCCATGCTGACGGACAGACAGACCGACATGACGAAGCTACCAGTAGCTTTTTGCAATTTTGCGAACGGGCCTAAAAGCGAAAGACGTTCGTATGTTTCTCCCACTAGTAAGTAAGCAGTGTGAGTTGTGTCCAGAACTGCTTCATGCTTTAATTTACGTATGCCGTTTTGTGAGCGGCAATGGTGACTGATTTCACTGCTACTCAGTCTTAAGGCGTGTATAAATCATCAGCGAAATCATCAGTCATCATTTTTATTGGCACAATTATGATTATCATGCCAAGATGGTGTATTCAGTTGGTTAGTGCTGGTCAACAGTGTTCATTTGGTTGGTGCTGGTCAACAGTATTCAGCTGCTTTTAACCCCGTATCGTGAAGCCAGCGTCTTAAGAAGCTACCAAAGGCGCAAACTCTTTCGCGCAATAAATCTATTGTACTTTCTGGGAACCAGGCAATAAAAATTGTGTCTTTTGGTGAACTTCTAGTCTTCCAACAGGTCTATTATAAAATACATTCACAGTTATTTTAATGCATGTACCGTGCATTTTTATTGTTCTTATTGGAACCAACAAATGCCCAATAAATATCACACATATTATGTATATTGGACCGAGTATCATTGTGATAGTTGAAGTATAAGAGACCAACTTGATGTCAAAATTTATTAAGTTTTACTTCAATTCTTCTATGCTCAACATGTTTCGGACATTAATACATCCATCATCAGGAGCCTGCGACTTTTCTATTGTATCACCACATTGGTTGTGTGTTCTCCAACACACATGGAAACAAGAACACACAACCAATGTGGTGATACAATAGAAAAGTCGCAGGCTCATGATGATGGATGTATTAATGTCCGAAACATGTTGAGCATAGAAGAATTGAAGTAAAACTTAATAAATTGTAACATCAAGTTGGTCTCTTATTCTTCAACTATTCTTCAAATATCACACAGTATATATCACAACAGTGTCTCCTACATGTTTCGACATTTCTATGTAATCATCAGGGAGTTTTACAAATGTGCCTTCTTAAAATTGAAGCTGCTAAAATCACAATTCCATAAAATTATTTAAATATATTAAAATAATATTTAATCTTTGTTTAGTAACATAATAACATCTGTTCGACGTTATAATCTCTTGTGCAAGCAGGGTGTATTTGTGGCTGCATACACAATCTGCAATAAATATGGACGGTTACAACACGTTATATAAAGAGATATTATTGTGGTATATAATGTATGATATTAATTTGCATTTGTTGGTTGTAATAAAACAATACATTCACAGTGTTTTAAACTTAATGTGATGTGTTAAGTTGAATTTTTGTGTTGAATGAGATTGAGTCGACACGTTTATCGTTTTAGAGTTACACTTTATTTTTTAGTAAGACTCCTTCCGTTTTACGTGTGGGAATGAGGCTTTCACTTTGGTTTCTGACAATGGACAGAAAATAAAAGTTAGAAGAGTGTCATTTAAATGTACCGACAGACATTTCTCACAATTACACCTGTAAATAAGAATCTGCGGATAGTTTCAGAAGTCTCTTTAATTTGTTACTCACTGTCGTAAATTTTATCACATGCGAAAATTTGTAGGATGAAACTCATGACTGTAAAACTAGCAGCTTTAGAATCTCAAAACTCTATTGATGCTTCATTTTGATAATCTTAATACACAACAGAATGTGTCTGGAAATAAAACGTATCCTGTGAGGCTCTCTTTCCTATGCAAGCCATTCAGCTTCAGATGGGTTTCTTAAGCGCGAAGTCATTTCCAGCGCAGAATTAGCTATGTTTCAGAGTAAACCAAAAATCAAACACTATTTCAGTTAGTAAAGAGGGTGTCGCGACCAAACAACAGAAGGTAGAACTGTGTGCAAACAGATACAAACAAATGCAAAATTAAAAATTGGAAAGAGGCGTTAAAAACAGCTGACGGGTAGAAGTCCATTAGGGAGGCGAATGTCTGCAGTGGACTGTAGTGCCATATAATAACAATAATAATAATAATAATAGACAGAAGTGTGATCAAGAAAGAAGCAGAGGAGATTTTAAAATATAAAGACCTCATATTAGAAATTCAGCGCGTGTGGAATGTGAAAGCAAAAGTGATACCAGTTATAATAACAGGGGTGACTGGAAGCATTTCAAAATCACTCAGACAGGACCTGAGCAACATACCGGGAAAGCACGAAATCAAGGAACTGCAAAAATATCCATATTGGACACTGCACACCTACTGCGGAAAGTGTTAACGTAAGAGTACAAAACATTTAACATGCGAAATAACATTACATTTAGCACAGAATTTAAATACAGAACAGCTGAAACACTCCATACCCTAGAAACACGGTTTGTTTCAAGTATGTCATTGTAAATACCCTGCATATAGTTAATAATAATAATAATAATAATAATAAGAAGAAGAAGAAGAAGAAGAGAGGGCGTCACAGAGTAGTTTAATTGTATATCAGTAACAACAAATACCGTAACTGAGAGAAAAAGTTGTTACCGACCATCAGATTCTTAAGATTTAAGATTTCATATTGAATGATTTGTACATTTAGCCTGTCACTGCAAGAGAATAATTCATTCCGCAGTCTGTCTCACGACAGACCCATAGCCTCTTCCAAAGCGAATTCTCCACACAGTGCAATATAATGCTGTCTCTTTCAGTCTCCAGCATCTTCCTTTGACTTAACATTATTCAGTAGTTGCTTACGTCTAATTCCTCGTCCTCCAGTCCGTCGTATGTTTCCTTCAATAATGTGTTTTAGTGGGTACTTCTGTTTTCATCTTAGAGAAGAAATAATTTGTGTTCGATAACAAATAGCTGTGAAGAACATTAGGAATTAGAAAAGACGCATTTGGAGAAGGGGGAAATAGGCATAAAGAAAATCTCCGTAGTTCATTCCCTTTACCCAACACTGTCGTGGTGATTAAATAAAGGAGGACAATGATCAAACTTTAGCAACGTGTTGTGCAGGTTATTCGGGGCACAACGTATCTGAGAAGTTACAGTTCGTTTCGACGCAATTATTGGTGTCAGCTATCCCAGTACAGGCCTGGACAGGAGGATTAGGCTGCCAGAATTTCTAGAAAATCGGGGCATAAAAGTGGCAAGGTTGTCAGCCCAACGCACCGACCGCTTTTACCTCCCGGAGATATCTCTGGTACTAATTTCTGTTAGAGGCTGATTCGACGCCAGGCCATAAGGCGGACGGAAGGATTGAGTTAAATGACCCCATCGGCAATCGAACCCGCGACCTTCCGGCTTGTAGTGCTGTGCCTCAGCCTACTGCGTACTGATTTCATTGATGTACCTGCCAGTAATTCTAGCTGGCACTGCTGTTTGTTGATCGAGTTCCTGCTGAAATCCCACTTCAACTAATGGCTGTTTAGTGTTACAGTACCGTGGGGCGGTGAAGTTGCCTGACATTGTTGCAAATAAAAAATATGCCGACATGCATTTCATATACGATTTCTGCAGAGAAAATAGTGGGGCTACTGTTGTGGAGTATAGACATAGACACCACCTGCGTAAAATTCCACACCGCCAACCATTTGAGATCCTATATAGAACGCTGAGCAAGACTGCTTCGTTCCGACGAGCGGATGCACAATTTACGAGGGTTGCCCCAAAAGGTTTGCAACACGTTCTATACTTCAGTCAAAATCAACAGGAAATGTCCGCATTTTTTTTCTGTGGTTAATTTTGAATGTCCGGCTTGCTTCTGCAACGCTGCTGACCAATAACTTTCCTCGCGCATGTAACGGGATTTTGGAACCAAAAATTAGTAAGAAAGATGGATAGGAAGAGATGGACCGATGGGTTGGCTCGCTTTGTTACCTAGCTTGTACACGTCAGACTTCTGTCTGTAGGGTCGATAGTGTTACTCGGTGGTAAACCAGAAGCCGGCCGGCCATCATTTTCTAGAGGCCAAAAAATGAAGTTGCCTTTGGTGTCAGCAACGAATCGGTGCATATGTGGTGGGAACATTCAGTGACACGGCCGGCAGCATTCATGCATGCGTGTTAATAGTGTGCATTTTGAGCATGCGTTGCAGTCAATTAGAACCTTAAATGTTGTGAACTGTCAAAATGATGACATAAAGGATGAGTGACTTCGTTATTCTCTCCTTCCGATGGCTATCATTCTTTGAAATGTGACGGCATGCGAGTCATAGAAATGTACCGACGCTTAGGTGAAATGTGCTGCGTCCATATTTAGGGTAGCTGTATGTTTGTAAAAGAAGTATGGACATTTTAGGCTATCAGAGACCGAAAATCTGTAGGCATAGGTAAATAGCAGAGACTGATTTCTGTTATGAGATTTGGGAGAGTAACTTAGCAAACAATTATAGGACTCGCATTAGTGGGTCTCGCAGTTTCGATTCCCACTGGCGTCCCTGGGATTTTTCATTGGCTTAATTCTTCCGCCTGCAATATGGCCGTGGGGTTGGCTCAGCCTCTAACAGAAATGAGTACCAGGGGTGTCTCCTGGGGTGTAAAGGCAGCCGGTGCCTAGGACTGACAACATTTCCACCTTCATATGCCGAGTGTCTACAAATTATGGGAGCCTCCACCTCCTGGAACCGTAAGGAACTATCCAGGACTGTATAGGAATTGCTTTATCTTTACTGTTGTTCAGCCGCAGGGCTGCAGTGAGAGTTTAAAACCCAGCATCATTGAAGGTTTAATTAGAAGGCTTTTCCCTATATAAGATGCAAGATGCGAGTTTTTACCGCTAAGAATATTGAGATTAGGCTCAGTGTGTACGTGACCCCGCGTATTCTGTTGGATAGAGACCATAATTGTGGTGAATTCTACTGCTTTCGTGATTAATGGAGGCAGTAGATTCCTCCGGGACTTCCAACAAGTCTGTTATCTGAAGTTTACCTGTATTTGAACTAAAAAATTAAATTAAATTCCTCTTATAGTCGTTCTAATTAATATGTATGGGTAACTGAGCTCAAAGATTTGAATGAATATCCATAGTAGTACTGTTTCAGAAGAATTTAAGGTTAAAGTATGCAACAGCGTAACATAACGTTACAAAATGTACTTTCTGTAGTAGGCGAACGGCCTTGACGATACTTCAACAGATTTCCGTATTGAAAGACAATAATAGCTGCACCCTTTAATTCCACAGCGAGTTTTCAAAGTCGTGAACCAGGCCACCAAAGATGACAACACAATAGAAGTTTGGATAGATTATCTACCAACTGGTTAGTAAAAAAGTATATTCGTGACTCGTCTTGAAAAGATACGTAAGTGCGGTGTGTTTCTTAGTGTGTGGTTATTGATGGCCCATATCCTTATTTCCCTGAGAATGAAGCTACAACTGAGTAGATAGGCTCTTAACAAATGAATGCAATACAAGGAAGTGTCTAAGGATAATTTTAGGGTTCACGCACTTGATTGTACCATTCCTCATGACTAGCAGTTCAAGGAAGTACATTTCAGACACTTTCGTTCCATTCACATGATGAAAAGAAGCACATCCACTTAGAGGCCTCTTTATTTTACGTTGTTATGTTTATGGAATTGTCTTAGGCCTAGAATTTATGGCGTTTATGATTTGAATGTCCTATTTGAATTTAAATACGCAGGGAATTGACTACATGGACAAATTTGAAATGTTTCCTGTTCGGTTTATTGTGATTTTACATATATTAATTTATGTGTGAATTACAGAAACTACGTTTTGTGTCAGTGGGCCGGGATAGCTCAGTCGGTATAGTGAATCGCTACTGACCGGACAGTCCGGGATCGAATCCCGTTAAGGGGCGATTTTCCGCAGCCGTTCAGACCTGATCTGGGGTCCTCCCAGCCACCTGCACAGTGAGCACCGGGTCTCTTTTCTTGGGGTAAAACGACTCTGTTTTAACGACGCACTCAGATCTATCACCGAGGTTAAAGAAAGAGTAGAGCTATACCTCTACTCCCCCTCTGGGCTTTCATGGCAGGTTATAGGGTGAATTTTACCTTCACTTTTACGTGTTGTCTTACATTGATTCGTTTCTTTTAATTTTTCATTTGACGGGGTAAAGAAATGTGTAATTGTGTAATGCAGTAGTGAGAATTAAAATGTTCCTAGCACTTGGCAAATATACAATTAATTCTGAACTTGTAGTGTAGGATTATTTGTTGATACCCACAATCGAACGTTATCAGGGAAATCAAATTAAGGGGGCTGTTTGTTTGAGTCTTGAGGTTTTCACAGCTGCGTGGTTGAGGATTCTGTTGTCCTTGGACAAGAAGCGGCATCACTTGCTTAGTCGGTTCCCTGACAGTGCCTTCGAATTGTCGGCAACCGATTATCTAGAGCCACGGCGTCTAATCTAACAAGACAGGATACTTCAAGCTCTTTACATGTTGTGAGCTATGAGGCTTTTGGGACGTGAGAAATCTCCAAAAATAACTTCAACTATTAACCAACAAATGCAGCTATATAACTTTCACTTAAAACACTTTAAAACACTTAAAACCACTCCGATATGTTTCGATCTTTTTAGATCATCATCAGGCAGTTTCGTCGTTCCTTGCTAAAGTTATTACATATTCACGATTTAGTTCGTTTTTGTAAACAAGGTGTTGTGGGAGCATATCATATTGCTTAGGAATCTATTGTAGAGAGTGTAGTTGGCTAGGTCCAACGATGAGCTCCAAAAATAAATTGATTTCAGTTCGAATTATGTTGGACTGAGTAATACGCGGTAGTCTTTTGTTGTTTACGTGTGCGATTGGCAGTCTTATAGTGCAGTAGACGTTCGATGTGTATTTTTGTGACAAAATGAGTTTTCTCGAAAGTTATGAAGCAAGTTGTTGTCTTAATGTAATTATTATCACATCTAATATAGTCCTTTCCGAAATGGAATTGGCAATATGACGTGATTGGCTGAATAGGTCAAGAATTTTAGCAGCACTTATCACGTTTATTGAAATGTGATTTAGTTACCACTTTGTACTTATTTGTCCTATTTTGAGACACACAATGTAATTATATATTTAGACAATCCCCAAGCCTCAGAGAAATCATATCAACTGTCTGAAGTAGAGCGCATTCACATTCATAGAGAACCGAGGCCCTTTACTGTAAACCAGGACTTGATGTTGTTACTGTCCCATAGATACCTGAAACAATGGGCTGTAATCTATGATATCATGGTGTTACTGTCGCATAGGTAACTGAAGCAATTCATTGTAATCCATGACATCATGTTACTGTCCCATAGTTAATTGAAGTGATTGACTGTAATCCGTGACATCATGATGTTACTGTACAATAGATACGTGAAGCAATTGACTGTAATCCATGACATAATGGTGTTACTGTTCCATTGATAACTGAAGCAATTGACTGTAATCCATGACGTCATGGTGTTACTGTCCCATTGATAACTGAAGCAATTGACTGTAATCCATGACATCATGGCGTTACTGTCCCATAGATAACTGAAACAATTGACTGTAGTCAGTGACGTGAAGGTGTTACTGTCTCATAGATAACTGAAGCAATTGACTGTAATCCATAACATCATTATGTTACTATCCCATAGGTACATGAAGCAATGACTGTAATCCATGACATAATGGCGTTACTGTCCCATAGATAACTGAAGAATTTGACTGTAATCCATGACATTATTATGTTACTGTCCCACAGATACGTGAAGCAATTGACTGTAATCTATGACGTCATGATGTTACTATCCCATTGATAAATGAAGCAATTGACTGTAGTCAGTGACGTGATGGTGTTACTGTCCCATAGATAACTGAAGCAATTGACTATAATCTATGACATCATGATTTTACTATCCCATAGATACGTGAAGCAATTGTCTGTAATCCATGACATCATGTTGTTACTGTCCCATTGATAACTGAAGAATTTGACTGAAATCCATGACATCATGGTGTTACTATCCCATAGATAGCTGAAGCAATTGACTGTAGTCAGTGAAGTGATGGTGTTACTGTCCCACAGATAACTGAAGCAATTGCAGTGTGGTTCAGATAAAATGCAGGTGTGTTGACAGATCGTTTGTAGTTTTAGTTGTTTCTGGGACACAATGGGGTAAGCTCCGTTAAAATTAAACGTACGTATGTAGTCGTTTGATATTTGTGTGACCGTGCATCATTGAAACAATAGTGTAAACAACCAACTAGATGCAACAATAACAGTTTATTAATAATTTCAATCAACTCAACATGTTTCGATCGATAATTTCGCCCATCCTCAGGAGCAGTAGACTGTGTTTACACCTTGTGATATAATGCACCGGCGGTGCTGCCTCCAGGCAGCATCGCCGGTGCATTATGCCACAAGCTGTAAACACAGTCTAGTGCTCCTGAGGAAGGGGGGAAATTATCGACCGAAACATGTTGAGCTGATTGAAATTATTAATAAACTGTTATTGCTGCATCTAGTTGGTTGTTTACATTATTGTATGTAGTCGTGTTTTACAGCTACCTGTACGTCATACTACATCTAATGATGGTATAATTTGTTAATTGGAAAGAATATGGAATGGATCGAATATGGTATCTGTAAATGAATTACACAGTCAACCCCCTGGAGGAATGGAGACAAACTATGGAAAAGGCCCTTTAGAGTAGCTCGAATCCGGTTGAAATTCGATACAAGGTCCACCCGAAAATGCAGCAGGAATATTAACAACTCTTGGTCGAATTGGGGATATTTTAAAGACAATAATATCTTTTCTAGAGAAGAATATTCATGTGCTGAGCCGCACCCAAACTCGTTTGTGTGAAATTGTGTGGGTTTGGTATGTTGCGAAAACAGGATGAGTGCCGGTTGCTTCAGGCTGGCTCTTCGATATTAACCAAAGCATTTGTCGAAATGCGTGCTTTGCGTTTTAAGATAGCTTAGTATCCTTTAAGTTTATTTATTACAGACAACATCCAATTATCCTGAAGCTCGTCTCGTTACAGTTAGATATTACTCATATTCCCTTATTTTGCATTAAGTGTTGCAAGAAGTTTCATATATAAATTGCAGATCTGGATTAATGAAATTAATACTTTACATCGCATAGATATAAATGATGTTTATGAAAAATACAAGATGACGGATCGATAAGCACCAAGATTAATTCACTTAACAATTTTTATTGTTTACCCCCAGCCTCCCCCCCACCCGAAGGCAATAGGTAATTTTATCAAAATCCGCTAAGCGAAATGGCGGGTGGATTATAATATAAACAACCTCCCCATTATGCATTCGTTTCTATATATACACACACGTTTCTGTCATAAATTTTACATTTAGTATTTTACATCTATGGAGCTGTGTTTTCCATAAAATGTACTAAGACTGATATTGCTTACCAGATAAAGTAATTGCCCGCCGCTCAGTTGGATCATTTTTGTGCCCCGCACAGTGCCTTTCACATAAATGCCTATTTATCTTTCCTTCTGAAGCCTTTTTTTCTTCTGCAAAGTGTCCTGTTTACACAGTCAGTTATGCAAATGAAGTGTGACGTACTGCAATATTTATGAGAGCATTCCCACACGTACAGCAATATATCTGTTTGGACTAGGGCATTCCTACATGAACGGTAATATGTCTGTTGGACTAGATATCTTCGTAAGGAGAAAATATAAACTTTGTATTTGCTTGGAATTTATTTCTTCTTTACCACCTCATCCCGAGGGCGACATACATCTACAGGAACTTTAATTTTGCTGTCACTGAGAAGCGTAATGTTTATTTTATGCTATTTTTTAATGTATAGACAAGTAGTTCAGAAGAAAACTCATAAAGGTTATCGCCCTATTTAATGCCCGTGACTGTCATTACTGGATGTTATTTTGTTTTCTGGTATTTTTATTAAGAAAACGTTATTTAAATGTACATTCATTTTACGTTGTATTTGTCTCCTGCCATATCAGAGAATTTCATCGTCAGCATGATTGTAATATTGTACTTAGAAACAACATTTTAAAGTTGTCCATTCTGTGCATTTTTGTATAAGCGTACACCATTTTGTTATACCGACGAAATGCACATTTATAATTGGTACAAACATCAGTGTCTTTCTGGCTCCGATATAGGACACATCACAATCACAGGCACCCAGTCCACTTCGGATATTGATACGTGTACCGCCGTAAGGAACATATATTGCCACACCAAAAGAAGCGTCCACGGACAAACACAACATTAACCCTTTGACGTCTAACGACTACTATAGTGGTCGTACCGCACCGCTAACCTCTAAACGTTGCATTTTATATATTTATTCAACAAATACGGGTACTGAATATTTTATACATGGGATGTACTCTCCGTTTTTTTTTCTCTTCAAAATACAGTTTGTTTCATAATTCTAACATATTTGGTTCCTGTTTTATTCATGTTTTATATACAGAATGTGGTAAAACTTAAAAAAATAAT
>Ga0123355_10012285_pt1 | contig 13264 bp, 5 predicted proteins | sample TergutEmb28metaG_3_FD_89872 | JGI IMG/M metagenome (GOLD analysis project Ga0123355, IMG submission 89872) | Embiratermes neotenicus P1 segment gut microbial communities from Petit-Saut dam, French Guiana - Emb289 P1 | ecosystem: Host-associated > Arthropoda: Insects > Digestive system > Gut ... | reverse complement strand
GCGCTAACCACGTGACACCCCTCTATCCGCAAAAGTTGGCACTAACTTCGCCTACCGGCGGCGGCCGCTCTGTCGGTATGGTTCGCTCGCGGACTAAAACCACGGAGTTTAGTTTTTAGTTTAGACATTATAGAGGAAATGAAAGTACACATTTCGTGTTCAGTAGCGTTCTTTCAACAGTTTATGAGATTGTTGAAACAAGGCTACAGACCCACACTCAGAATGTGTAATACTTTTTGCTTTGTGACGGCAAAAATTGTTACGCCAACGCGCCTCGATATTAGGTGATACCTACAACGAATGTCTTTATAACAATATTACTAAGTTGTATGCTATTTTTAAATTCTCGTATTACCATTTTCTATCCATACTTCAAGAGGTAGAAATTAATTTTCAGAACTTTTGACATGACCTGGTAATATCGCTTCTCTTAAAATACGTATTATGTTCTGTAAGGAATCTTCAGTGTTCTCTGTTCCCTTCAAGAAAGTCAAAAACATATTTACTGTTGGGAATGAACCTCGTGTTGTGGAGTTGGAAATGAACTGGACAAATACTGTCGGATCCAGAAGACAGTGCTCTTTAGTGCAGATGATACGAAGAGTCTGGTTTCTCTAAAACAACTGTGTAGTTGTAAGATAGTTGGTCTTCAGCCATTGTAGTAGACTGAACACGAGAATATTGCCTGAACACAAGTTCCTTGCAGTACATTTTTCTACAGAAACTTTACACGACTTCACTGTACTTCAGCTATATTTGTTGATAAAGAAATGGTGCGGAATGCCAGTCCTCTCACAGGAAACCGTCTCGAGTATTACACAGGAGAAAGCTTTAACAAACAAGGAACGAGGAACAGATCAGCGTCACAACGGTGGAATCATTTCATGGAGGGAAAGTCTAGACGCGCTGACATGGAATCTATTGTATACACACGCTGCACTTGGACAGCCGAGTGACTGACGTTTAAAATCCAGAGCAAGGAGGAAGAGTGGCACTAAAATTATCAGTTCAGTACCGGCTAGTGCTAGATTCGTAATTTACTCTAAGAATTGCACACAAATTCTTAGTCGAGGAATCCGACAAAGTGTAACGTCAGGCTTCCGCCACGACTTAGAAGAGATCTGCGATCTTCTGGGATATCACGCAGCGTAAAGTCGTAATTCCGTACTGACGTTTCGGGACAACCTATCACTCCCTTATTCAAGGGTCAAGACTTCTTGACGAGTGAAGATGGGACCGATGGTTTGTCCCGAAGTGTCAGTATGGAATTATCACATTACGCTGCGTAGTGGCGCTATGTGGATGACAATGTAACGTTAAAGTACATCTTCAAATGCGGAGTGACATTTGTTTGAATTTTTAGATTTACAAGAAGCAACATTGGCAGACTCTGGCGAACACTGTAATAAGTATTGTGCTCTCGTTAAAGACACTTTTCTAGAAAACAAGACCAGCTATAAAATACTCAAATCCTTAAGGCTATTGCATGGAATCAATTCGTAACGTTAGTTTCTTAAGTTATATTTTTTAAAGGCTTTGTCGGCTTCTGTCAATTTGAATCAAACTAAATGAAAATGAATATTAAAAATAGGCTGTTTTAATGTCAGAAATAAATAAGTTTTATAAAAGGAGTCTAACGTTGTTGCTGGGAAGACAATTACAGAAGCAGTTTCTCATAAGCTGACACAATACGTACATTGAAAATTTAAAAGTATATTTTGTTACAGTTTCAATTTCCTTTCATAAAGTCTGGGCACATTTCAAGTTTTTGATGTATAATGCACGATATTAAGTGCACATTTATACGAATTCTTCTGATTTAGAACGGGACAGAGGAAAGAATATCCCCTAATATTTTCTTCGAATTTATTTTCCGTTCCCTCATGTTTATGATGTCTTCATGTTTCTCTGGTTATTCTTTGAGATTTTTGAAACTAGTGGAAGAACATAACAAGCAGAATGAAAGAAAATAGTCGACAATCTACAAACAGGACCACTGCGTTACTTCACTCTTCTCGCACGTACATTGCTGAATATTTGTCTTAGCAAAAGAAACTCTTAATCAATAAAGTAGTAGAGGAAAACTGAACACAAATTTTTAGCCAAAAATTCTTTGTCTTGTCAAATTTTTATCTAAAATAAGGGAATAGTTTTCTGTACCCTATCAAACAGACTGAAGACTTATTTTTATTGGACCTGCATCATTGTGATATTTGAAGAATAAAAGACCAACTTGATGTCACTTGCTATTTTATTCCACTTCTTATATGGTCAACATGTTTCGGACATTAATATATCCATCATCAGGAACTTACGACTGTGTTGTTGAATTACCACATCCATCGTTTTGTTCTCGAGTGGTGTCCGTGTTGGAGGCAACAAGGACACCACTCAAACCCAGCCACACCAAATCTCCAACACACAACGAACCAAGAACAAAACGACAGATATGGTAATTCAACAGCACAGTCGCAAGCTCCTGATGATGGATATATTAATGTCCGAAACATGTTGAACACATAAGAAGTGAAATAAAATAGCAAGTGACATCAAGTTGGTCTTTTATTCTTCAGATTGAAGACTATTTTGTTACTTTTAAGTATGATATTCTAGGTCCTTGCTCTTGTGCTCTCTTGTTCTGAAGTACGTAAAAGAGCGCATTTTAAATTATCAGTTAAAAATTACAGACCTGTAGCAAAAACAGAGCCATATATTACGTGTCCTGTAGCTTCAGATTTGTTAAGAGCAAACAAATAGAAAGTTTAATGCTCACTGTCAGCTTACACCACAATTCCGACCAACGAAAATCGTACACATATACAAGGCATAATATCGTGCTAGAGTAACCGGTAAATCAGATACCACTTCCTTTTATTAAGTGCAGGTAATTTTTTGGCGATTTGTTTGTGTTACAAATATAAACTAGCAAGTAGATTTTTCAATTAGAAACACAGTTATTACTCTTTTACCGAGCAACTAATATATTAAGATAATGCAATTGCAGACAGACGTGACCACATCATATCACATTTTATTAAATGTATTAAGAAAGTACAGTCGAAGTGGAAATCGGAGGAGGGAGGAAAAGCGGCGAGAATTGAAGTGCGAGTGTGAGGGGGATATATTTCCTTTTTCCCTTTGAGGTTGTCGTCTGCCAGTCAACAAGTCACCATGCAGCGCAGGTCCCTGGAGACTTCACAAACACGTGTGCAGTCGCCTCTGTCCTGTGTTACGAGTCTTGACAAAACACGGAGACGGTCGGCAAGAAAGTATAAAAAGAACATATGTTTTTTACTTCAGTGAAGTTCGCTCTAGAACAGGCCACGAAGGTCGAGAGGGGGAGTAGCTAAACTCTTTCTTCAACCTCGGCGCTAGATGGGATGAGTTTGTCAACACCACGCCCCGGCCGCTTTACCCTTGTGAATGACCCGGTACCCATTGAATATGAGGCTAGTTGGCACCCAGAGCCGGTCTGGACAGGTGCGGCAAAACTCACCCCTCCACCGGGATTCGACCCCCGGACCTTCCAGCCCCTAGCGAGACGCTATACTGACTGAGCTATCCCGGCCCTTTTTACTGAAATAAGCCTGACCGAACGTCTTTATTGAATTTTAATATAATTGTTTACATTATTTTAGTAGATTACTTCGAGGAATGTTACTTTCATTGAGATGCTATGAGACTCAGAACTCATGAAGAAACTTCGAGCCTTTTGTGAAAGCAAGTCCATTAACATGTTAAATGTTCCGGAGGCGGAACGTTTTCTTGATCCAATATACGTAATTCACATTGCTGCAAGACCCCTTAGTGTTTAATAAACTATATTATAACTATAATTGCATATACGGTTACTTCACTTCCTCACTAACTTATGTGTTTATTCCATGGAGCAGAGTCCTTGTTTAGAAGCTAACCGGATCTCAGCTAGTCAAGAAATTCCCCGCATTTTATGGAACCCGAAGGTTCATTACCGCTTTCACAAGTGACCGCCACTTGTCCATATCCTGAGCCAGCTCCATCCAGTCCATACACTCACATGCCCACAGTTACTTCACAGTTTTGTTTATTGCCCTGCAGGTTTTTCCACATACATATCTTTGGAATTCTTACAAACCCCATGTTTAAGTACATTTAGGCGTGTGTTAATATTTTATCTGTGTTGAAAATAATGAGCTAACGTTTCGTTAATAGGCTTAGGACAACAACCTAAAAGTAGACGTGTTCAGTTCGTCATATGTTACATTACTGAAATGATGTCGTCACTAGATTTGATGTGAAAACCATATTACCGGAATGTACATTATTACTAATTAATTTAATCTTCCGAATAATAAATTGAATGTATCAGGTTTTGAAATTTCGGAATATCCTTGGAGTTATCTAGAATGTCCTGACTTTCATCTCTATTCCGTCCATCATTTAAACAATTCGGCATATAATAATGTATAAGGCCGACAAGTTTTGAAAATTTTGAAATCTGAGAGCTATTTATCTTACCATGAAATATGTCTACGTTCGCTTTTTTGCTGCTTCAAGCAATATACCGTATATTCTCGAATTTAATCCACACCCTTTTTACAGATTCAGAGGGCTAAAAAATCAGATGCGGATTGGAATCGCGTGCGGATTAGATTGGCGGTCGTGAACTGGATTTTGTAAAAATGATAGAGCCGCTGTACGTGCCGTAAGGACAATACAATACAATAATGTATTATTTATAACATCGTATAATATATTATATAATATTTATAATTTATTATTCATCAGACTCGCCGTCATCATTCGTAACTGAATCAGTCTGCCTTGTAGGCAAGGGACGTTTGAAGGAAAGGTGCGGATTAGAACCGCGAACTAGCTTTTCTTTTCGTTTAAGAAATCGGCAAAAACCAGTGCGGATTAGATTCGAGAATATACGATATATCAACTCTAATCTAATTTTATTTCGATGCAGTCTTTAATTTCACTATTATTTTACTCTGGAAGGAAGATCTAGAATTAAAAATAAATGGAATCAGAGGACTCGAAATAGGCGACCAGTTAAAGAACATAAAATAGAAAGAAGCAAAACACTGGAAGTGGATTTATTCCTTAATATACGAATTATTGTTTGAGGTGTCTCTGAAAATGCAAGGCTTTTGAAGAAAATATTCAAAGCGAAATTTTTATTTCTTCCAATTTCGAAATTTTTGACCACTGTCTTAAGAAAATAACAATCGTTAAATATTATTTCACTCTTCAAAACAGTTGCCTTTTCTATGGTGATGTTCTGCAGACGTTCACAGCACACTGAAGGTTTGGTTTTGATACCAGCTTCTTGTTAATACCATGTTAATATCGGTATTTAACAACGTCACATTTTCATGATCAAGAAATCCTGGGTACTAATACCGACCAGACCGCCAGCTAAGGAAAAGTTGGAACACAAAAAGGATGCAAGTTACACGTAGAAATGGGTGAGACTTTAAGATAAGGATATGTTATAAATAACGGCTGAAAGTGGTGTGTTAAGACAAACATAATTTACCTAAAATCAGGCCCACACAGCCGCTCATTGCCCCTTTCATTAAAACAAATAAAGACGAAAAGAAACTGCCAGACGCGGCAGGATACCAAACTTTCCACTTATACGACATATTAGAGCAGAGACTTTGATATGTCGTCGTCACATCTTGAAATAGAATTTGCAAGTAGCAAGCCGAAACGAAAATTTAGATGAATCTGACATTCAGAAAGGTTTTGTAAAAAGAAGAACACGTGAATGCAGGTAACTAAGTGTGAGGGGAAACAGAAGAGGGGAGAAAGGGATTAGACTGCGCAAGTCAAGCTGTGTAGAGCAGCAACGTGTGTCGTACATACATACATAATACATACATACATACACACATACATACATACATACTTTTTTTTCCCAATGCCCCCACATGTCCTTGTGGACTTCGTGGTCTTCGCTCCTGGGCATGGCAGATTGGGACGCCCATGAGGCGCGGTTACGTTGTCCCGATTATGTGAGTGGTGATATATGAGGATGTAGTGCCAGGAGGGCCCTTAAACCTAAATTCTTCTAACCTACCCAGACCATGGTCACCGCGGGAATCCTCCCCTTCAGGGTAAATTCCCACGGTAGAACCGGGAATCGAACCCGGGACCTTATGATTAGTAGGCAGAGACTCTGACCACTAGACCACGAGGCTGGTCACATACATACGTACATACATACATAACTACATACATACTTACATACACACATAACTACATACACACATAACTACATACATACATACACACATAACTACATACATACATACACACACACCACTAATCACTGAAACAAGTTTTATTCTTTCGTAATTTTAGTTTTCGTGTACTTCTCGTTAGTATTTTTCAATAAATTTTCTTGTAAGTAAAGAATTTTTAAAAAGACCGACATCTTACTTTCATTTATACAGGTGCATTTTTGGAAATAATTTGGAGGAAGAATATTACAGAATGAATGGTAATTTATAGGAGATATATATCGCCAGAAAGGTTGCTAAACAATCGTAAAGACGACGCAGACCGGGTGTATAATTTTATCTCTAAGTACCTTTACTGCTCCATGTAAATTGGACGACGTTGTCCGCTGATCTCTCGGCTATTAAACTATTGACCGTAACGAGGAAGTGGCTTAGTTTGGTACTTATTTCCTTTGACTGGAATTTTCCTTCCCATGATTCTCAGCAAACCTGTCTTTATTATCACCGCATGGCACTGGATAGACAGCTCCAACCGCTGTAGCCTGCACGGGCGACATTCTGGCTGCTCTAAAGTGCCAGTATACCGCAGAGAAAGAAAAGCATAAGACACTTTCTCCTATAAAAACGAACCACAATTTCTCATTTCTCAAGAACTCACCGTGTTATGATGGAAAATAACGAATTCTTTGTTCAAGGAAAGAATTCTATCTTAACCCTTTAAACGCCGAATTAAATCCCATCTGCTATTTGCTGGCATTATAAGGAGCTCACCATATTCCCCACGTTGGCAGGATAAGGGTTAAACAATCGTCTAACACATTTTGAGGTTAACATTAAATTTTAGCTGGTTTGAAAAAATTCGAAGTTGACTATCATAAAAAATCAGCGTATCGTAAACCTAAAAAATTGGCTCGAAATATATCTGGCTATATTCAGTGAAAGTTCAATAATACATACGATTCAAGCAATTGTAAATTGTTTCTGTACCTACAATTGTCAATAAGTTCATATTGCAACAGTTTTTACCTTCTGAGAGGATCACTTTCTGTGTGGCAGACATTTGTAATATGGGTGGCGTATGGACATCATATAGCGGTCGTATTGCAAGTAGCGTCCTGTGTGGGGGCGGGCCAAGTGTCCATAAGGTTCTCTTGCGCAACCAGACTGTACTAATGCTAGTGACGCACCTGCATAACTGCTTATACTCCAGACAATGAAGTTAGAGAAGTTGCCGGAAGGACAAGGAGAATTGCATCTATCCATCCATGCGTCCGTCCAACATCCATCCGTCCATCCATCCATCCGTCAATCCAACCATCCATCCATCCATCCATCTATCCATCCATCTATCCTTCTATCCATCTATCCATCCATCTACCCATCCATCTATCCATCCATCTACCCATCCATCTATCCATCCATCTATCCATCCATCTATCCATCTATCTATCCATCCTTCCACCTATCCATCCATCTACCCATCCATCTATCCATCCATCTACCCATCCATCTATCCATCCATCTACCCATCCATCTATCCATCCATCCATCCATCCATCCATCTATCCATCCATCTATCCTTCTATCCATCTATCCATCTATCCATCCATCCATCTATCCATCTATCCATCCATCCATCCATCCTTCCACCTATCCATCCATCTATCCATCCATCTATCCATCCATCTACCCATCCATCTATCCATCCATCTACCCATCCATCTATCCATCCATCTATCCATCCATCTATCCATCTATCTATCCATCCATCTATCTACCTATCTATCTACCTATCTACCTACCTATCTACCTACCTATCTATCTAACTTCCTCGCCTCCTCCTCTTCAGTTTTCGAATAAGAGCCAATTTAACGTACCATATTAAGTAAATATTACACTCGCACGAAACATTCTGATTTGTTAAGCAAGATGGTTTTAAAAGTACAGTTCAATGAGTCTTTTTATTATATATATATTTTCGGAAGTTCAAACTCCTGACTACTGAAAGATTTTCTGAACGACGGATTTCTTTAAAGAATGATGTCCATCAGGTATGGTACTCATAGGATTATGTTACTTTGCCCTTTGTTGGTGAAGACTGTATTAGTTTATTTACAAAGACTCAGTTTCATGTGAATCTCTTTAATATTTTCCCGCCCTCTTCGTTTAAATTTCCAAATTATAGGATCCATTTATTTTCTTTCGGATCTGTTTTAACGAATATAATCCTCTTTTTTTTACTTTCCGAGTCCCTATAATTCTCATTTTTACTACTACTACTACTACTACTACTACTACTACTACTACTACTACTGCTACTACTGCTACTACTGCTACTACTACTACTACTACTATCCTCATGGTATTTTTAACAATCCTCCAGCATTTTCTCAATACTAGTGTTATTTTCTCTCCCTTCTCTTCGAACTCTTTTTCCCACTACTCTTCCTATTCAACTTTAGTATGTTTTCTCAAGGTTGCAATCCGAAACTCTTATACACACACACACACACATATATATATATATATAATGTGTGTGTATAAAATGTAACACGTAAACTTTTATTTTTAAAATTGTTTTTGTTTTTTAACAAAATCAGAATTGAAGGAAATTGAATGTAATTGAATGATACCAAAATTCCCTCGTATCTTAAGCCGTCACAGGAAAACACTTTTAAAAATTATATACTTTTGCTGCGAACTGTGGACAGTAGTCCTATTCAAAAACATGTCTTGGAAACGAGATTAATGATTGTGGGTTTATTTCTTAGAAGTAGAAAGCGGAGGCGTTAATGGCGTTAGAGGCAAATATTTCGTATTTAGATTATTTCATTTAAGTTACATAGTAGTAAAATTTTTAAACCGTCTTACCTAAATCCATTGTTATATAGAGATTTCCAGGAGCAAATGTTTCTCAGATCCTCCTTTACTGTATTTTTCAGAGGCTATGTACGTGTTTGTGGAACATTTGTCAACGTCAGCTACGTCTTAGCTTTGAATTCAGGGAGGCATTTCAATACATCGGGGAACAACAAGATCCCAAACGTCGTGTACAAAAGCGATGATATTGTGGTGAAAGAAAATATATTGCTGCAAAATTCATGAATGTAAGGGAAACAGATTTTAGCCCGAATCAGTAACCTTAAGGGAAATTCACAGTTTAATGTAAATAGATTCAATTTGCATGCGCGAGCTATTAGAAAATTGAGAAGTGCTGATGAATAGTGTGCAAAGAATTTATTTGCAATATTCTGATATGCTGGCAGTACTCTGAATGTATCGATTCACATGATAGATGATAGTGAATATGTACATGGAAGTTATGTGTTAGGAAGCTTCCTTTTGTAGGGTTAAGACATTATCACATGATTCATCTGGAGGGACTGGTGTAAGACACTACCGCGTTTTCTACGTGGCGGGAATAAGTTAAGGCAATACCACATTATTTAATCGGAGTGACTGGCTTCAGGCAGTACCATTTTATCTACCTGGAGGGAATGCGTCGTACGACGCACACCTAGCCACTGCTCCAAAACACATTCCCACACAACATGATATGCTGCCACAACACCTCGTTTGCAAATACGAATTGAATTGTGAATACCTTAATAAAACTTCAGCAAGGAACAAAGCTCCCTGATAATTAAATGACAAGATCGAAACATGTCGGAGTGTTTTAAAGAGTTTTAAAGTGTTTTAAAAGTGTTTTATGTGAAATTATATGTGCGTTCGTTGGTTGAGAAATTGAAGTGATTCACTCGTTGCTTCAAACTGCCTTATAAATTTCCTCATTTCTGAACTCGCTCCACGTGACGTCAGAATATAACTTTTAGTTTAAACTGTAGAAATGTGTTGCTGTCTTTACGTTTACAGCGTAATTATGCTAATGACAATAAGAATTAAGCGATCATAAAACCTGTGAATTGTAACTCAAAACTGAATGTCGTGAACTTATTTATATCAACGTGGTGATGAAGTAGGTAATTTTCTGTTGTTAAAGAACAAATATATAGATGATAATGTCTCTGATACTCTAAGGCATATCACCGTGAGTTTTAAATTTCAATTTAACGCGTTCTTTCAAGATTTAGTTTCATAATATTGTTTTAGATTATAGTTTTATATTTTATCTTCTATCTTGAGTTTTCTATCTCCGAGCTCCCGATTCATGCATTCTAAAACCTAGTTGTAATTTATGTTTATGGTTCCGTGCATCGCTGATATACATTAATAATTGTCCAACGAGATGCAACACAATTCTATCTATTTATTATTCTGCTGCTTCACTCTACATGTTTCGGGTGTCAACCACACCCATCATCAGGAGTACACAAAACTGTAACTTTGTCACGTTGGAGAGAGGTAGCTGCACAAAAAAATGATCGGTAGCGGAGGCTGTAGTTACAGTTTTGTGTACTCCTGATGATGGATGTGGTTGACACCCGAAACATGTAGAGTGAACTTGCAGAATAATAAATAGATTGCTTTGTGTTGTATCTCGTTGGACAATTATTAATATACTGGTTGTAATTCTCTGGGTCCTACATAAACTCACAATTCATTCTTGGTCTCGAATATTTGAAAATTTTGAGGCTTTCTACAAAACCTGAATGTTAGTGTTGAGTTCAGTATTTTACAACCAAACCGTGAATTTAACGAAAAGCTAATGTAAGCCAAAGATAGAGAATCCCAAATAATGCGTAATAAATGATTAATACCTGATTTCTTACTTGATCCGAAACATGACAACTCATTGGTATTCCCCACCCCACGGTAAATTGCAAATATATTACTTCGGTTGTTTAATTATTGGACGTCATAGCGAAGGACGAGTTACGCTATAAAAATGTGGACGTCATGCCGCGGTTGTTATGAAGGATAATGTGACTTATGAGTTGACAACTGCTGAAATCTGGTACCAGATGTTACAGCAAGGGAAAACTTTCTCGAAGAACTTTTCTACAGCACCAACTAAAATCCGTGTCCTATTCTGTCACCTCTTTTTCTCACCGTAAAAAGACTTTCCCTTTCACATTTCAAAGGATCTCCCTTCTTTGCCAGTAGAATTTTACTTTGCGTTTCTTATGAACTTTTCTTGATCTTTTATGTAAGTCACTTCATACTTTCGCTTCAAGTCAGCACTTTTATCTGTCATCCAAACTTTGGACTGAGACTGATTTTCTTGTTCGGGGCTCTTATTCTTCCACTGTAGTCCATAAATTTCATTCACATTTGGCCACTCAAGCTAGATTTACACATCTTTACAAGTCTGACACACGAATATAGATGAGACAAGGTGCAACCCATACGTCTCCGGAGATTTGTTGGATAGTTATATTTGTAACACAATAGACTCTATAAGTTTTATAAGACACCGTTCAAGATTTAACAGATTGGAGAAAGAAACGACTATTTTCATACCAAATCCAGTTGTATTTCTCTGCTTCAGTGGCGAATGAGGAAATATTCTGTTACCTTGCTTCATAAAAGTTACCTAAAATTTTGAATTCCATATGGCAGATTAAAATACGAAATACGGCGACGTCACTTAACACTTGAAAGCCTATTGGTTCGTAAACACATTGCCAGGTGTAAAAATACGTGTAAGCTCAACATTTCCTTCGCACAGTGTATTCTATTAGAATTTCAGAATGAACACGGATTTTACCGGATAAACATCACTAATTGGGCTTTCTAATGGAAACACATTTTTAATCTAAGAGACACAATTTGGATCTTTGCATTGAATAGATTTATAGTTTGTTTTTCAAAGGGTTAACATTTCTCTATGTGTACTGTTCTTACCTCCAGTAAATACATAAAAATGGGTTGTCTCGCGTAAAGCGTAAGAGAAAGAAAGAGGTTCTTTTTCAATAACGTGCATCGGGCGGAATATTTTACAGATTATCACTTTCTTGATCCTCTTTTCTTATTCATAAAGAATGTTAATTTATTTTTATAACAATAAAATAAACATAGTTCTAGAATCGATTTCGCTGTCATTAGAATTTTGTTTCTTTGTGGACCGTTTTATTATTTTTCAAAATGTCGGTTTTCTTTAATCCTTTCCTAATGCACTAGTAAAATATGACTTAAAATGTAATACATATATTTTTAATTATTTATATAGCAAATATATACTTTTTATTTTGAAACAAGGGGAAAATGTCTTAAAATAAAAATATTTTATTTTTGCGGGCATCAAACTAGTCGCTAACGTTTACCTTTTTATTTATGTATACCTTCAATTTTATAAACAGCTACAGAGCACAAAACATCGAAATCCGGTCTGTAACACATTAAAAGGTTTTAGAGTTTAAATCTCGACCCAATAGACCTGCTGTCCTGAGATATTTACAGATTTATTCGGTCCCTTAAAAACAATTCCGGGATCTTCAATCAAATAGGTAACGACAAATTGAGTCTTTCTATAGCTTATTCAATTTCTATCACTTTATAACCTCAGAATATCAGCCGAATGCATTAGACATCTAAAACATGATCAGTCAACTGGGAATACTAACATTTCAACAGCTACCCATTTCTCGGCACAAGTTTTTCTTTTATCACGTTTGATCAAAGATGATTAGCAGAAACTCATGGAATTGTTAGCTGGCACTTACGCAAACGCAGTTAAATTCCAGTGGCTTCAATTATTACTAAACGTTTCATCAAAATGTTTCACTATGCTTTCCCACCCATTTTAAAAACTACTACTTTCATATATAATTTATTTTTCATGAATCTTATGTTTATTGGACCGTGCATCATTGTGACAGTAGATGAATAAAAGACCAACTTGATGTCACTTGCTATTTTATTTCACTTCTTATGTGCTCAACATGTTTTGGACATTAATATATCCATTATTAGGATCTTGCGACTTTTCTGTTGAATTACCGCATTGGTCGTATTGTTCTTGGTTCGATGTGTGTTGGAGTTTCGGTGTGGTTGGGTTGGAGTGGTATCCGTGTTGCAGGCTTCAGCCTGCAACAGAATAGTCGCAAGCTCCTGATGATGGATATATTAAT
>Ga0123355_10012284_pt1 | contig 13265 bp, 6 predicted proteins | sample TergutEmb28metaG_3_FD_89872 | JGI IMG/M metagenome (GOLD analysis project Ga0123355, IMG submission 89872) | Embiratermes neotenicus P1 segment gut microbial communities from Petit-Saut dam, French Guiana - Emb289 P1 | ecosystem: Host-associated > Arthropoda: Insects > Digestive system > Gut ... | reverse complement strand
GATAAGTATGAGGCAAGACAAGGGGATTCCCAGATAGAGGGCAGCAAAAAAACTGGCAGCAACATCGCGCACCTTTGAATGCGGGCTTAAAGCTACCCACACCATATAGGCTGCAAGCGCAAGAACCACTGCATAAAACAGAGGGATTACACCCCGCATACTTCCTTCCCCTAGGACAAGGCTGCCAGAAGATATGGCTGCTGAATAGGTGAGAATTGGCATTGCGACCGCTAGAGCTGTGGCAATCACAAGAGGGGTCTTTGGCATATCGGGGCTAACGATGCGACAGAATTCCCTTACCCCTAGGATTGCAAAGGCAAGCAGAAGTGCAGGAAAAAGCCCGTACATGCCACCTGCGAAAATGCAGACCAAGACTACAACTACGTAAGCAGCCCCCGTAATAATGCGCTGAATAAGGGATGCCTTTTTAATGCCAGCTGGCTGCCCTTTTACCGGCTTTAGGGACTCTGTGTTCACGGGCTTCACTGGGCCTATAGGCCCCCGAAGCGACGATCGCGCTCTTGATAGCTAAGCAGCGCGTCAAGCAAAGCGTCGCGATTAAAATCAGGCCACAAAATGTCAGTGAAGTAGAGTTCCGTGTAAGCAGTTTCATAAAGCAAGAAATTCGACAGGCGCGTTTCTCCACTAGTGCGAATCATAAGGTCAGGATCAGGGATCCCTGCTGTCGAAAGTCTTTCAGAGATAAGTTCAGGGCTTAGATCGTCTGCGTGTAGCTCACCAACATTAAGCGAATTTGCAAGAGATTCCACAGCATTCACTATGTCCTGGCGCGCACCATAATTAAGTGCCACCACTAAGGTAAGCCCTGTATTTGCCGCGGTAGACTGGACGCATTTCTTAAAGGCTAGCTTTGTTTTTTCAGGTAAATCTTCGATATCACCGATTAGCTTTACCCGCACATTTTGCTTGTTGAGGTTGACCACTTCTCTTGCAAGCACCTCTACAAACAGCTTCATAATGCCGCTGACTTCATCTGCAGGACGCGTCCAATTTTCACTAGAAAAGGAATATATCGTAAGGTAGGGAATTTCCAATTCGACGCATGAAGCAATCATTTCTCGCACACTGACAACGCCCGCCTTATGTCCAAAGAGACGTGGCTTGCCCTGCTTTTTTGCCCACCGACCATTACCATCCATGATGATGGCAATGTGCTTTGGCAGCCTGACATTATCAAGCGCGGTAAGTACGCTGCAAGCGTGCTCACTCTCGAACCACTGCAATTGTCTGTCACTGGGATTCATGGAAATAATCTAGAGAGTAGTATGTGGAATAGCTGTCAGAATAGTGTGTAACTGCTAGCCTATATCTCCATTATGTCTTTTTCTTTGAGCGTAAGTGCTTCGTCAATTTTCTTCACTGCAGTGTCGGTAATTTTTTGCACTTCATCTTGTGCGGTAAAGGCCTCGTCCTCGCCAATATCTTTGTCGCTTTTCAAGCGGTCAATTTTTTGATTAGCGTCACGGCGAATATTGCGCGTAGCAATTTTTGCCTCTTCAGCGTACGACTTGCAAAGCTTAAAGAGTTCTGCACGGCGCTCTTCTGTAAGAGGCGGAAAAGGTACGCGAATCAGTACGCCATCATTATTGGCAGAAAGACCTAGGTCTGATGCCATAATAGCCTTTTCAATGGCGCCAAGAGTTGATTTATCCCAGGGTTCAATCACTATAGTTTGCGCGTCTGGCGTCTTTACATTTGCAAGCTGATTCAAGGGCATGGCAGAACCATAGGCATCCACCGTCAACTTGTCAAAGATTGCCCCTGAAGCACGTCCTGTGCGCACGCCTGCAAATTCAGTAGTCAGAGCCTTAAGAGTTTTATCCATATGGTCTTTTGCATTACTGAGAATATCTGGAATCATGCCTTGCTTCCCTTCTATTAAGTACTTACCTTGCTGTATCTATTTGCTGTACCTAAGTTATGTGCGCTTAAGCTTCGCCTACACCGCGGACAAGTGTGCCAACGTCTTCGCCTGCAAGCGCCCGCTTGATGTTGCCCTCTGTTTCCATATTAAACACCAGTATGGGCAAGTCATTATCCATACACAGCGAAATTGCCGTCGAATCCATGACCTTCAGGCCTTTGTTGAGGACATCTATATAGCTCAACTCGTCATATTTCTTTGCGTCATCATATTTAAGAGGATCTTTATCGAAAATCCCATCAACGCGCGTTGCCTTCATTACACAGTCTGCATCTATCTCTAGTGCGCGCAAAGCAGCGGTGGTATCAGTGGTAAAGTAGGGGTTTCCTGTGCCCGCAGCAAAAATCACCACACGCCCCTTTTCAAGGTGGCGACAAGCACGCCCGCGAATATAGGGCTCTGCAACCTCTTGGACATTAATGGCGCTCATAACGCGTGCATCAATTCCTGCACGCATCAAGCCGTCATGCAAAGCTACAGCGTTCATAACCGTTGCGAGCATACCCATGTAGTCTGCAGGTGCCCTATCCATACCATTAGCACTTGCCGCAAGACCACGAAAAATATTGCCTCCACCAACAACAATAGCTAGCTCATAAGCATCAACTACACCGCGCAGCTGCTTTGCAAGCGAGGCGATGACCTCTGGATCAATTCCGTAGCCTCTGTTGCCCATAAGAGCCTCGCCAGATATTTTCAAAAGAACACGTCTCACGTCAAGAATGCGTCCCACAAAAACCTCCTTGGTTAGTCCTATCGAGTATAGCAGAGCAGATACCCCATCACGACAAAAGAAAGAAGTCCACTACCGAAAATCTAAGTAGTGGACTTCTTGATTAACTAGCGTTTTCCTGGGGCTTTGCTTGACACCAATCTTGCCCGAACAACATAATGCGCATTCTTACCTTCACAGGTAACCAAGGTCAGTGTTCGTGTGCTCGAACGATCAGGGGTAAGGTTTTTCGCAGTTGTCCGGAAAGTTGAAGTGACACGATATTTTAAGGTTGCCTTAGGGGTATATACATAGACGTATTGGTGCGTATCTCTGAATTTCTTATTGCGATATCTGCTAAGCGAACCAAATTTTGTGCCATCACGCATATCATGTCCATAGATAATTGTGTCAGAGCTTGTAAAGTCTGACTTAAGCTTAGAGTCCATAAATATTGCACCCGCACTACTGCGTTTCATTGCAGCATTTCGCGTAAGGTAGTAGGAATTATCCTTTCCCTTTAGCACAGGATAGTCAACGGGCATATTGGGAATTGAAATCCAAGCAACAATGTCCTTGTTTGTTTTTCTTAGGGCTGGAATATTGATCTTCCTTCTTTGCGCTGTATTAAGCGAGGGCGTTCTTTGATAGCCTGATATGGGAGATCCTCCAGGTGCAGCCTTTCCAAACAGCCTGCGCGCATAGGTGCGCAAGCGGTTTTGCGCATCAGGGTCTTCAAAAGCATATTCGGCATCTGCTTCTATGGGGGAATTAGCGATCTTGACAAGTTCATCGTTTAAAGCAACATCATCTGTGCGCTCATAAACATAGCTGCCTAACTGTATCCCTGCAAAGGTTAAAATACCTACTACAAAGATTGCTGCAATAATGCGTATGGCTTTAGTCATCAGAATCACCCTCTTTATCTTTCAGAGATTTGAGTACAGGTACTGCCGCTAAACTTGCAAGTGCCGTAAGAGGACCCCAAAACCCAAGAGTGCTGAAATCACCTGTGCGCGGCATCGCACGAGCAGTCTGCCTTGAAGCCGCAGATTGATTGTTCTTTTGTGAAATTTTTGGAGCTGGCTTAGATGGTACTGGGGTTGGCTTTGGCACTGGCGGTGCTGTTGATTTAGGCGGAGGAGTTGGCTTTGATGTTGATGGAGGAGGTGTAGGAGATTTGGGTTCTTCCTCGTCTTCTGGATTGAGGTCAGGATCTTTTTCTGGCTCGCCTCCTAGGATAAAGGTGTTAAAAATGTCAACACTTTTTCCCCAGGTGCCATCAAGTTCGATACTGCCATCAGAAGGTTCATTGTCACTAAGATACAGTATGTTATAGCTGGTAATCGTGGGATGATCATGTTCAACCACTTTGTAATTTCCTTGAGGCAGACGAGTAATCAGGGCATTTCCAAAGACATCATCTGCCAAAGTAAAGCTGCTTAAGATATCAAGTCTACTCAGGGGCGGAATAAAAAACATCTCATCTGAAAGAGCTAAGAGTACAGCATCAATGTCTATGGACGATGTCCCGTCAAGCTCATAAAAAAGGGTGCCTTCATCCCCTAGGTCAGCGCCTGGTTCAAACTCCCCCACATAGACGTACTGCGGTCCACCAAGGCTAAATTCACCCGGTACCAATGCCACCGTATTGCCTGTCATAGGATTAATGAGGCTTGCCTCAAAAGAAGTTTCTTGGGGGATTTCCATTTCATCGAAGTCTCCCTCAACAAACTTCATGATTGACAGATCTTCATTTCCCATAAAGTTCATGAGACCAGCTTCTGGAGGATCTGCAAGAGCCTCGTCTTCAAAGGTGACCTCAACGGCAAGAGCAAGCGAGATAACACAGAGGGCTATGACAACTATCAGGGAAAATCTATTCTTTGACTGAAACATTATGGCGATCACCTCTTCTGCTACAAGACCACCTTAGCATGATTTAATCAAATTGTCTACATATTTAGCACATACTTATTTTAAACTTTACACACAGAAATAGGTTCCTCCCATAGCGCATAGCGACTTTCCTGGTATCCAGAACTCTGGTAATCGCCACAATTCACCGCTCTGGATAACATTCTTTTCGTCGCCACAAATCGGTGCATATGGAGGGAACCTAGATCTAGCATAAGGTTCTCTAAGTGCCTGCATGCTTGCTGTTCAAACAAGTGCAGGCACTTAGCTTGGCCTAGCTCTGCTGCTGGGGCAGCATCACTGCAAAGGATTATTCATCCTGTGACCTTGAATCATCTGTGCCTACCCCTTTTTTACCCTTGGTCTTTTTCATCAAGGCTACACCTGCTGTTCCTGCAGCGCCAATCAAAAGTATCCAGAGTCCAATGTTTGCAAAGTCACCAGTCCTGGGCATAGGACGTGGTTGCTGAACAGGAGGTTTAGGCGCTGGCTTAGGTGCAGGTTTGGGTGGAGCAGGCGTTGGTGCAGGCTTTGGTGCTGGGGGTACTGGTGGTGTAGGCTTTGTGCTAAAGGTATTAGTTACCCCAACTGCTAGGATATTGTCAGCCATTGTCACTGTCCCACTGCCAGGATTGTAGCTAATCGTATAGCTGCCAAGAGCAGTATTGTTGGTCTCGATTACTTGGTAGCTAACGCTTTCCAAGGCTACAATCGTTGCCCCTTGAGTCCTTGATATAGGAAAGCTTGCCTTAATGTCGGCAGTTGTTAGGCTTATGCCAAGCTCTATCTCTAGGGCATCAAGTGCATCTTGAATAACTATCACTGCTCCTGTTGAATCTACGTAGCCTCCTGCTGCGGTCACCTCACCTACATATATCCAGGTATTAGGCACTAGGCTAGTCGTATCCTCTATAAGGGCTATCCTTCTTGTAGTGCCAGCACGCTGCAGCCTTGCCTCAAATTCTGTGCCATTGTTGACACCCCATGAAGCAGGATTTCCTGCAATCGTCTTCGTGACGTTAAGTATGCCCTCACCTAAGAATGTAGGCGCTGCCCAATTATTAATCACGGTAAAGCGTCTTTCAAGGCCAGCCTCATAAAGCTCTACGCCGCCCTCTGTACCGCCACCTTCAGGATCATAGTCATCTCCTGGCTGACCAAAGCCATCATAATCAACCGTGTAAACAAAGTCAGTAACATAGAGCTCTTCTAGTTGGTAATAGCCAAAAACCATGCCAAGCAAGATAGCACTCTTGCTCTTACTCAATTCAATCTCTGATGTCCACCCTTCGGGAAGTTCGCCCTCATATTCTTCAAATGACCAGCTTGCGGCTCCTGAACTTGCAGATTTTTCAGTTTTTGGATTCCAGGCAAGTTCTAGGATACTTGCTCCGTCAAGCGCTCCAACTAGTTGATAGCTGCCATCTGCATTGGACTTGAAGTACAGCTTTACACCCAGGTAATCACCTTCAGTTAGGCTTAGCTCTGCTTTGAAAGTGTCATCTTCTTTAACGCCAAACCTCTCAAAGCTGCCTTCCAGATACTTTTCAACAACAAAGGTCATTTCCTCTTTGGCGTAATACTTGTTAGTGAAGACAATTTCACTGTCTGCCTCTTCGGAAAGAGTAAATTCATCTGAAAGGGCTGCAATAACGCCTGCTTTGCGGATGTCATCGCTATCAAGTGCAATATCAACATCGTAGGCATCTCCTGGATTGAGTTCTTCAATTTGGTAGCTTGCTCCAGAGGCAACAGGAATACCCTTAAGCGTTGCAGCATTTTCCTTAGTAAATTCGACCTCGTAACTAAGGCCTTCTTCGCTAAACCCAGGGAGGAGATCATAGAATTCGGTATCTGAATCATAAGTTCCAGCATACACATATTCACCCTGTGAGTCTAACTCGAAGACAAGCCTCAGTACATTGTCTCCACCTACAAGCAATACTGCCTTAAAGGTGCTTGTATCAGTAACGCCCCAGTCACCAGGTGACCCTGTGAACTCTTTGCTTACCTCAAGAGTCGCCGTGCGACTTCTATAGCTGTTGGCAATAGTTACTTGGCCACTATTTCTATCTGCAAGCTCTATCGTGCCATTGCTGCGCTGAGTACCCGCAGCATTACTTGCGTAACTTACGGTGATATAGCTGGCTAGCCCAGTTGTGTCTTCAAACACTTCATATTCCCCTGGAGGCAGACCGTAAACATTAGCTGGCTTTGCGCCGCTAATAGTAAGCACTGTCACATAACCTTGATCTGTAAGTGTCTCACTGTCATCCCAGTCCCAGGCAGCGTTATGAGATTCTGCGCGCGCTGTATCTGATAGCCAGACTAATCTATGAATAGTTTCGCCGTCTTCGTCAAGTTCGCCAACAAAGCGGTAAACATCGCGCATGTCTGGACTTCCTCCGCCACTTGCAAAATCTCTCTCGCCTCTGGGCTCGAAGAGTAGCTTGCGTCCCGTATCATTGCTGAGGCTTGTCATATAAGCACTAAAGGTAGTATCTACACTGACACCTTCGTAAGCCGCCCAATCACCTGCAAGATCCTTGTAAATTGTTGTAGCTGCGCGTTCTTTGTTTAGGTAGTCATTCGCTATAGTAAATATACGACCTAGTTCACCTACTTCATCATGGAATAACTCAAAAGTGGCTGTTTCACTATCGCTTATTTTGGTTCCGTCTGCCACCGTGCCTTCATATATCGAGACACCGTATACGTCGTTAGGAGTAAACTCTGTAATAGTGTAAGTATTGCGCGGGTGCACAGGTACCCTTGCAAGAAGTACGGGGTTATTTACACTAAAATTAAGAGTGTCGGAATAGTCTGCGTCGCGAATACCCGTAAATCCGCTGACATAGGTGTCAACACCATCTTTTGAATAGCCCACATAGGTGCGGCTCGCCTCTATAGAGTCGTCGCCTGCTGCCTCCTTGCTAAAGAGTAAGGTGTTTCCTTCATCATCTTGAATCTGCGCCTTGAACAAGGTGTCGTTATCAACACCCCAATCACCAGGTGCTCCTCTGAGATCTTTGTTGATGAGAATTTCACCTGGACCTGCAAAGGTGTTGCGCACAAAGACGGTGCCTAGATTGCCGTCAAGCTCTATTCCGTCCTGTGTCGGTTCTTCAAGGAAGCCATTTCTGTACTGAGCCATATAAAGACCAATGCCACTGTCATTGAGCTCTGCTACCTGATAGTTGCCTTTGGGCAGATTCGATATCCTTGCACCTAGCAACTCGCTTATGGCAAAGCTCGTTACAATGTCGTCTTCTGTAAAGGTTTGCCCCAATATTTCTGAAAGCTTTGCCAGTGCGTCTGATAGCGGAATTTCATTTCCTTGAGCATCTTTCAATACATCGCCGTCATATTCACCAAAGTAGATATACTGCGCACCCCCTGGGATACCGACACCATTTGGCAAGAGAGCTATGGTGTTACCCGTATCCTTATTTTGCAGTTCAGCAGTAAAGCTAGTTGCCGTGCTAACTTCCCACGAATCAGGATCACCAGCAAGCTCTTTGCTGATGGCTAGCTCTTCGTCGCCCATAAATGCCAGCGTACCGTCGTAGGTATTAGTAAGGGTCAGCATCAAAGAATACTGTCCAATAGGTCCATGAGGCGGAGGAGTGTTGTCATATTCCATGTAGCCAACATTGGTCAGCACCTTTGTAAAATGATCATTGTGATTGGGATTATCCACCTCTTCTTCAAAGAGGCGATAATCTAGAGGAACAAATCTGCAGATCTGCGCTGGGTTATTAACGCTAAAAATCACCTCTTGCGTAAGCTCTTCGCCGGAATACAAAGTTTGTCCTGGTGCCCCTCCAGGATTAGCATCATAGAAGCTTAAATCATCAATGTGTCCGCGGAAAATGAATTCCCAGCCATCAATAAGCTCTCCTTCATGGGGCGGATTGTTTGCGCGTGTAGGCCAATCTAACTGGTACACATTACCATCGTCATCAATCACACCTATAAAGTGCCAGTGAGTGCCTTCCCTAGCGTCAACATAATAGGTAGAGCCATGTCCGCCCTCTACATTATGGAAAAGAAGGTTCATGCCCTGCAGGCTTACCGTTGACTCTATAGATCCACCGCTGTCTTTGTGAACACCAACGCCACCTTCTGCTACAGCGTAAGCCCTGAATTGAGTATCTTCATCCACGCCAAAGCTTGCATGAGCACCCTCGGGATCAAGCTCTTTGAAGAGGATGATCCTGCCATACTGTCTATTGAGAAAGGAATTGGCGACAATGACTTGATGGCCGCTAGCACCTTCTCGCGATACGAAAGCCCTAATAATATCACCTTCATTGTCAGTAATATCGACCCCATCAATCAGCAGACGAGCCGAATGGTTATCCGAAGGATTAATTTCCTCAATAATGTAAACTTCATCTCCCTGACGGAAAAGGTCAAGAAATACTGTAGATTGCCACGGGTAAATATTGCCTCGATCTTTAACCTCTGAACCGTAGATATCTCCACTGGGCCAGAAGAGGTCAGGAACAGCTTCAATATCGGCTCGTGGCGTACGGATACCTGCTAAATCTTCAGTGCCAACATAGAGGTAGAGAGAATGTGCTGGGTCGATGGGATTAACAATCTCGACAAAAAGCAGTTTCTCTGTCGCATCCTCGTTCCAAATTCTTATCGGGAATGCAGTCGCGCCATCAACACCCCATTGATCTGCAGGGCCAATAAGATATTTCATGACGGTCAGATTTTCGAAGCCTTCGACAAAGCTATTCTCGACATCAACAACAAGTGTTCCATTAGCTGCGAGGTCGCCACGGTCATCAGCAATAAGTGTCGAGCCAGATTCGCCGTAACGGGTAGTTATTGTCCACACTTTTTCATGCACACCAATTTGACCGTAATCAATGTCATCAGGCGTTCTGCCACTGACAGAGGTTTCATGAACTGAATAAGGCCCTGGCCACAGATTAGAGACTCTCACAGGAGCGCCTATCGCTGCCTGGCTCGCATTGATAACAAGCTCTGTTAAGACAATGTCGTCACCTTTCAACACTACTTCCTGCCATTCCTTATCACTCCAGAACCAAGGGTCTGGGCTGGGTTCTCCTGCAGGGGTAAGGCTGCCGTTAGGCATACGCTCCCCATACATCCAATCATCCATGGTTCTGGTTCCATTGCCCGCATAAGGACCCGTTCCCGCTAGGAAATGCTCATAGAGTTCAAGGTAGGACTCTAGGGTTGGATAGGTATCTTCTCCCGTATTACCACTACAGTAGAGCGTACCCTCTTCATAGCCATAGGGCCAGCTCGATTCAGGGCCAGTCTCTGGGCGAGGTCTGAAGAGGAGGTAGTTTCCATAAATGCTTGAAGCAGGCCCATTATAGCCATCGTTATCCCAAATCCTTACGGCAAAATCAGTGTAAACACCAATGCCCCATTCCTGAGGAAAACCGTCAAGGGTTTTTGTTACTCTTAAGCTGCCGTAGGCTGCAGATTCGTACTGGTTGGTGACTGTTAGCGTGGTATCTACGGCGTAATCTGCCCCTTCTGGACGCAGATAAAGCCCGGTAGTATTGGGTTCATTTTCGTCGAACTGATAGGTTACGCTAACATCAGGTCTTCTGGGAACTCCGTCCCAAGGGTCACGCTCTTCTGCCATGATTTCATAGACGGCACCGTGAATATCTGTCGCGGGGATTCCTGTAATGCGTGTTGGAGTATTGACACTCACATCGATATAGGTGCCGCGCAGTGAAACACCGTCAAATTGGTAAACACGCTGTGTGGGCGTAGAGTTTTCAAGATCAGGGATCAGCACAAGGTACCTAGCCGTCCCTGACCCATCATCAAGCTGAAAACGTACTTCATGAATGGTGTTGTCATACTGCCCCCACCTACCATGGAAATTGAGAGGATCATCACCGTAATCTTTAAACAGATTTACCATAAAGACATTATCTGAAGGGGTAGTAACTGGTTGTATTCCCCCCAGAAGACCTAAGTGGGACAACAATACGTCATCTTCCCATTGATATTCGTTGCCCTCAGGGCCTTCTATCTTTGCCCAATCTTCAACAATGTCATTTCTTATAATACTACCGCCAGTAATCGAGCCGCCATTATTACTCAGAGGGAATATATACTGAGTATAGGTGCCTTCTCTCACGAGGTCTTTGACGGTAAATATGAGATGAGTCCCCTTAGACCACTCGAGATGCCAAGATAGAGCTCTCGTTGTACCAGGAATGGCAACCTCATTTTCATCAAGCCTCGTTACGGTGACCTCTTGACCTGCCAGTGATGGATTTGAATAATTCCATATAGCAGCAGGATTAAGCACCGCGTCTTTGGGATCCCCTATGAAAGCAGACCTATCCTTTGCGCTGTCTACGTTGCTGGGAAACCGGAAGGAGTAGAGGTCATCAAGATCAATAAAGTGAAGCCAGTTTAGACCATTGCCAGCATTCCAATTAGAGCTAGAAATTCTTGCGACAATCTTGTCAGTAGTGCCTAGTGTAAGTTCCCAGTATTTAGTGTTTTCAGGGTTTGGTCTAAAGCGTGCATGAGCTTCACCAGTGTAATACCAATTGAAGGGCACTACTTCAAAGCTGGGTCTATCAAAATCAAGAGCAAGGGTGTAAGTCAACTTAAGTTTTCCATCAATGATAGCTTCAGGATTGGTGATCCACCAAGTCATGGTTTTAGCATCCTTATCCCAGTGCCAGACGTAATCATCGCTGTCCTCGGGCGGATACAGCAGGACAAAGTCATCAAGATCATCGATAACTTCAACATAGTAAGGGATGAGTTCGTCACCAGGTCCCTCAATTTTGCCCAATTCTACAAGCGGGTTAGTTGCTTCGTCTTTTAAGTCAAAAAATTTTGCACCAACTACATCTAAGGTGATACGAACCTGCCCATTGTAGAGTGTCATCGCTGGATGTGAGGTTTCCTCTGAGAATTCATACTCTGCGTGGCACGATACACAGCTGTCCCATCCAGAATGATCTGCGTGATAGGTGGGATGACAGGATCCAACGCTGCAGCTAGACGTTTCGCTTATTTTAGGATGATCGTAGGGCAAGTGCTCAAAGTAAGGTAAGTCTGCAACCTGAGCATCAGAGTGACATGCCGTGCAGTCATTCCAGCTAGGATCACTGGCATGATATTTGGGGTGGCAGGTAGAACAGTCAATTTCTGTGTCCTCTGCCTTATAGGTCAGGTGTTCTATATTCTTGCCCACAAACACTTCACCTTCACTGGGCGTGTCATAGCCAGGCTGATTAAGAGTACCCGCCTTATACATATAGGAATCTTCGTTATGTCTAATAAGGTACGGGAGAAGGTCTGCATGGGGATGCTCCCCTGGCTGCGAAGGATCAGCAAGCGCGAAGCCTTCAAGCAGCACACCTACTACCACGACAAGAAAAATTGCAGCAGCAATTTGAACGGCATTAGTCTTTACGCGACACATCATGGCGATCACCTCTTCTAATCATATATAGCTACAGTATCATCATTTAGTCACGTTGTCTACACATTTAAAACATATTAACTTGAAATAGTCTTCACTTTTGAAGCACAAATAACGCAGGTGCACATCTAAGTCCGCTTGAAATTTTCTGTATTTATGGCTGCCCGCATAAAGAAACACCTAGACTTAGAAAAATCTAGGTGTTTGGGGTCTACCTGGATAAAGATTACACTCTATAGAGCCACATTAGAGTCCAGCGCTCTTAAAGAGATGGCTATCTGATTCTCATTTAAGGGTTAGCCTGTGACTGCCACCTTTGTAGCTCATCTCTGTCAAAGTTTACATGACAGGTCTCGCAAGACCTAATATCATGACACTCTAAGCAGGTGTCCCCTCCTGCCTGGATAGCCACCTGGGTATGCTGAATCCACTCCCAGTTAATTGTGGGATCAAATTCGACGCCTGTATACAATGCTCTATGGTGGCAAGCACTGCAGGTGTCCCCTCCGCCTGCCCTTTCAGTATTGTTGACCTCTGAAGTTACATGACACATTGCGCAAGATTCAGGAGACTTCGCGATGTCATCAAGATGTGGCTGCAGACGATACCCATCTGGGTGAGGCATCGAAATTCCGCCGTGGCAATCATCGCAGAAGCGTTTAGTGTGACAGGTGTAGCAGTAATTGATAGCACGAACACTAGGTACACCATTGAGCGCCCTAACAGCGGCATTTCCCTGATCGTACTTGCTTAGGTCATTGTAGGTTGGGAAAGTTTTGTCGTCTGCATCTATGTAGGCTTGAACAGATTTTGCAATATCTAAATACCAAGGACCGTGAATGTCCTCTGCAAAACGCGGCTGCAAGTGGTTTTCAGGCAGTAGGTCAAAGTTTTGTGTATGGCAAATTGCACATTCACCTGTGGCCCCTGGGAACTGCCCAATGGGATAAGGTGTAGTTACCAGCTGTCCGTCATCTTCTGGGAAACGATGGCAGCGATAACAAGACGTCATCTTCATAAAGTCATCGTGCAGGGGATCATGTCCGTCAGTCGTGGGATATCCGTGTGGCTCCCAACCCCCTTCAAGTTCGTTGTGGCCAACGCGGTTGTGACAGGCAACACAGGTGATGTGCAAGTCAGTATGTGCCCAGTGATTCATAATGATGCCCGGACTGGTGCTAGGTTCGCCACGTTGGCCTGCTCCACCACGATTTTCTAGTCTGTGGCACTGTGTACAG
>Ga0123355_10012283_pt1 | contig 13265 bp, 6 predicted proteins | sample TergutEmb28metaG_3_FD_89872 | JGI IMG/M metagenome (GOLD analysis project Ga0123355, IMG submission 89872) | Embiratermes neotenicus P1 segment gut microbial communities from Petit-Saut dam, French Guiana - Emb289 P1 | ecosystem: Host-associated > Arthropoda: Insects > Digestive system > Gut ... | reverse complement strand
TTCATGTATCATGAAAACTAGAGCCAAGAATTGAATTCTAAGGCCATATTTGGTTTCAGCACGTTGAATTGAAGAGGAATCAACTATTTTGGTTACGGATACATTTTGTGTGTTGACCAGTGTAATTATTGTCATGATTTCAGTGATTCTGTGTAATAACTGTGACTTCATAAAACAACTTAGTATTTTGTTTTCTGTGTGCACTGTTTTATTCATACATTCACACTTACTTACTTGTTGCAGGATCAGCCTTGAGTTCCGGGCATTCATCAGAATCTTTGGAGAAATCCAGCCAACACAGTGGGAGAGTATAACAGTGGTGCCCTATTTCTTTTTATTTAGTGACAGCATCATCAGCTTAAATTTAACACAGGATGCAACAACTGAAATTTGGGATACATGGAGAATAGAAGCATTTATTTTAACAATTCTGCCGCAGGTAATCCAAACTTATTATGTTGTTTGACTGATGATAAGTGCAGATAATAATTTAGCACAGTAATGTTAGTTCTGGGCCACAGAATGCTGTAAACTGAAGGTACTGAAACTTGTTCAGGTAGCACAGGATTGTTGGACTGCGTAAATATGTGTAAGATATATCTGCTGCTGTATACTAACAAAAAGTTTTGGCAGGCTTGCTTGTATGTTAACAGACCCATAGACTTATAAATCTTATGTTGTTAATGTAATATTTAGGTAATGTAAATTTGTAATCAGAAACATGCAATAATGTAGGTCTGTGGGTTAGTGTGCTTGAGGTGTGTGTAGTATGTGTATATGATTGGAATAGTAATTGCGTCAGAATTCTTAATATATGTCACCAGTTTACTCATGTGAATGTTATTGCTGGTGGTGGTGTCATTTTCATTATTTTATTTTTGGAGTTTATTAAGTAACACAGTGGATGCCAAACCTGGCATGTAGCTTTCTTCAAAACTGTGACTGCCAGACTCAAGAATGTTTGGTATTGAGTTTCAAATAATTGTCTTTAGCTCCAGCAGATATCATTGAAATTGCTGTGATTACAGTTATAAAGTAAAAATACTTATTAATGTCTGTGAACACAGTAAGAGGAAGAATAATATTGGTTTGTGGTTTCAAGACATTGAAGATTAATGTTTTCTTTGTTGTGACTGTGTAGTCGGGTAGGCATGCTCCATAAATTTGACAGAGCATTAGTTTCGGTTGTTGAGACTCACGTAAGGTTAAACGTATTTTAGAACAAAAATATTGGAGCAGTCTTTGATAATAAACCAAAGGATCGTGTCAAAACCAATGGACTTATATGCCATAAGACTTCAAATTTCTTGCGCTTAATATTGTCAGAATATTTAACAACTTGGAGCAGGTAGCCTCAGGAATACTATGGATGTTGCCAAGTAAGGAAGAATTTAATGTTGAAAGTGGCAGCAACAATAATTATTTATGTATACCAACGTATGCCTATAAATTGTATAAAATTTTTTGGAATGCTGATGGTATATGTAAACGACTACAAGCACAGTGCATGGAATGAAATTAAATCTGCAGCAGTAGGTTGTGGCTGTCATACAGTTGTCTGCAGTGTTAATTCTGATAATGGTGTGATATTCTTTTTAAATTTAGTAGTGTATTTTAAGAGTATTCTGCTTATTTCCTACTGTCAGCTATTGATTTCAGCCAGTGAATCCTCTCTTATTATGATGATGGATTTAACCAATGTATGATAGTGAGAAAATTATGGTACTGTGCAGTATATTTGCTTCTCTTATACCTTTTAAGAGCTGTGTTGTCTTTTTGATAGAGTACATTAATGAGGAAGAGAACTTGTGTGAGAACAAACTAAACTCACAATGTCTGTGATGCGGGGGGGGGGCAAGATAAGAGGTTCTCACAGAGGGATGTGATTGTAATTTAGTGGAACATTACTAGTGTTTTAGAGGAACCTGTTGCTTCCATTCAGGGTAGATGAGCAAGCCACATGTGAGAAATTAATACAGATATTGGGAGAGTGAGGACCAGGATTGGGACATTTGAGTCAGCCAATAGAAAGGGCGATGTAATTGACACTTGAGAAATCTGTATCAGCATGAAATACAATTTGGAAGTCAGGGGAAGGATTATGGCTAAAGATCACACAATTCAACCAGGTTTTCATAATACAATAAACATTATGGTTACTAACGTAAATACTATACAAGAAGTCATGGCCATTGGTTCTGAGTTCCATGACAATTTGATAAAATATATTTAAATCACAGTGGTGCTGAGGCCTTTATCCAGCCAAGTAACTAGAAATGATTTTGTTTCCAGGGATCAGGACATTCCCATGGCATAGCAGAACCCACAATGTAAAGAAAAACACTGTAATGGACTTTGGCTGTGTTAGGTTATTATTTATTAAGTAGTGAATTTTACTTTGCTTTTTGAAGTGCAATATTTAAAGATGGCCATCAGAAGTATCATGACAACCACTGCATCAGCAGCACCAACAGCTAAAACAGAACAGCAGCAACTAAAGCAGCTTGGAGGTACAGGAGTGAAATATAATTTTGGACATTTACGAATTTAGTCCATAAAATGCTCTTATATTGCTTTCCAGGGTGGTGTGATTACATGCAGTTAGTTGTATATATTTTATATTATCTCTCCTTTAAGACACTGTTGTACAGTATATAATCCATGGGCTAAATGCAGCCTACCAGATGAAGACTACCCTTCAGAATATAGCTGTAAAACTGTGAAAGATTTATTGTTTAGTGTTCCACATGGTTTTGTCATATTGTAAAATATTCTGTTAATAATACAGGCAATGAAAAATATTTTTAGTTGATTCTGATTGTAGGAACCTGAAGTGTTTGTCACTTAAACAATATGCGAGTATAACATAGATTTCAGAAATCGAGGACGACTTAACAGCATAAGCTCTGTAGTTGAAATGTGTTACCTGATTCTTCAAGCAGGTTGTGAAGTGTGACAGAAGTGCCACATAGCACTGAAGTTCAGTGATTTACAGTCCCAATTCCCTGGACCTGCTGCGTCAGTTTTTGTACTATTTTATGTGTATGATGCTGGGTCAATTATTTGGTCAGAGGTCAACTGTCCTGACCGATGTCCTTGTGCGGAAGTGTTAATTTATATTGAGTCATTTATTCTTGTAGATAACTCTAATACATGAAGAAGTAGGTGACATTGCATTGTGTCACTGCAAAATGAAGTATAGAATGTTCAAGAGTCAACCTGTAATATTTAATGTGTCCTTGACTTCTCTCGTTCATTTATGGTAACCAGAAGAATACACATTTCATGTACAATCATTGTTGGACCTGATGAGCAATTGTTATCATTGTCTAGTATTTCTTAAGTATCAGTTGTAGTATTTCAGAGTCCTGCTACCAACAATTAGGTCATGTCAATGAAGAAGAGTAGAAATATGGTAATTGATGCAGAACCCATGTTCACATTTGGTACCTGTCATATTCCAGTACACTGAGACCTCCATTGAGTTTCAGAATGTTTTTTCCTGACTTTATTGTTGTTGTGAATGAAGGCTGTTATTGCCTCATCTATCAACCCAACATTAGGTTACTAAATATTGGCTTTTGTAACAGCTGTCTATAGTATGCCCAGATCAATCCCCAGTAGTGTTCACGTGGTTCTAGGCCCACAAGGTGTGTGACCAGGTAGTAGTTGGAACTTGAGGCTACTGGGATTCAATGTGTTTGGGTATTATTGATGTTTTTATCATGGCTTTGTCAAGGACATTTGGCTGGGATTTATAATTTTAATGAAAATACTAGTTATTTTGGAATGCATTACTGTACAAGTTTCTGCCCTTAGCCCAAAGTGCAACATTTCAGGATTTGCATAAAAAATCGCCAGCAAATGTTAGGTGTTGACTGCATTCAGCTAGTGTCATGAGATCTTAGGGTCAAGAATATTTGAATGGTAGAGTATACATCATGCCAGTTATGTCTGGAGTCCTGTCTGGAAAATTTATGCCCTAGAATATGCAGGGAATAAGATGTATGTAGTAATCTTGTATACTAAACAAATATGATTCTACATTCTGATTGGTTCTCTGCCTCGAATATGTTTAAAGAATTGTGAAGAAACCAGATTACTGGATCATGTACAATACCTTTACCAAGATCTGCTGTGGTCACAGCAGAGACAAGACCTATCATGGAAGTGTCTGAGGTGAAGTCAGTGACAGATGAGAATCAGCAAGAATTTTGAGCCAAAGGAAGATGTCAGTTGTTTTGTATTCAAGAGGTATAACAAGCTAATTGATTCCCATGTCACAAATCTGCATGCCATCATAAGAAAGGTTTTTCACTTCAGAATATTACTTTAGGTCTGTCCGTTTGGAGAAATCAAGGGCTTGGGTACAACCATCCCATTTGTGTTATCAGAACTAACAGTCAACAGAAAGAATTACACACAAATGTGTATTTATTGTAAAAACTCCTAATGTAATCGTGCAAAATGTTTCAGCCGTGCGGCAATCATCAGGCAAGTCTTCACAAAAATGTACAAAGGTAAGTAAAAAAAATATAAAACCAGGCGTCTCCCTTCAAATATCATTACGCAATGTGGCACTGTTTAAACAAAGCTCCCGTATGTTACACATCAATGCTGAATCGCTGCGAAAGTTTGAAATCGGTTATTTCCATAACACGATTTGTAATACGTGCCTTTCTGTACGTCAAGATTGTGTCCGACGAATTTTATCGGTTGTGTAATCCGTGTTTAGCAATCGAGATTCGTTTCGGAGTGCGCTGTAGGCACATTATCTAGGCCACATATCATATATCTAGGCTAACTCTGATCCTCGATGAAAGCCGCCGGGTGCCATGTGACCACAGATCATAAAGCATGTGACCATTCGATGCCATTAACAATCGATAATCGGTAGTAGTAATGGTGGCTGTATGAGGTAAATGCTATGGCTTCTATTTTGCGGTCATCACGATTTGTACGGCATTTCGCTTGCCTCGCACGAAGTGTAGTTCTTAGTCCGGCTAGAGGGGATGTAGATGGAACGTTTTTCCAAAAGAGCCGCAATCTGAGCATTGGTTTATCGAAGTAAGTTTCAGTATTTTGGACCATGTGCGGTGAGGTTAGGTAATAACTAGGAAATTGTTTAGTCGAACTACGGTAGTATACACTTATAATTATACATAAGAATTGTGCTGGTTTGCTGTGATGTCTTCGTTTTTACTAGCCTTTTCGTGTGTTTTGTTTTTATAGCCCTTTATAGGCAGTTGATAAAATGTATTTTGTCATTTCCCAGCGACTGTGGGTCTTGCTGTTCTCGATTATAAAGGTCACTGCCAGGACAAATATGTAAATGTTTATAGTATAGTTACAAACTAGGTGCTGCAATACGTATTGAGGTTATCGCTGATATCAACTACTTAACGAAAGTGTTCACATTCTTTTCTTGAAATTAAAAATACGGAAACGAAATTAACGTATTGAACTTCTGATGGATATTAAGCATGACTCAAATGCTAGAGAAAATTTAGAGTTCAAGGGGAAATACAGTAGTTATTCAGGGACTTAATGCTGTGATTTATATAGGAGAGTTGTGTACAAAATTGTCATTTAAGTGGTATATTCATGAAACTAGCCTCATTAAAGTGTACTTACAACTGTAGTGGTGTCATATAAGGCCTAGGTAAGGATTTTAGGCGTTATTGATTTAGAATGGCTTGAAAGAAGGAGGTACCGTGTTGCAGTTACTTTCTAGCTTTAGAAATAAAAAATGAGAATTTTTAACCATGGTCCAAAGTATGCCACTAGGAAGGTCTGACGAGGGCAAGTATTGGAGAACCTAATGGGATGTATGAGCCCCTTGTTTGTGCTGATAGTGTTAAGTTTTTGTGTGAATATTTAACTTTTATTAAAACCAGATGGTATTAAATGCTAGTAAGTCAGTTGCTGTGGAAATGGACATAAAGCTAAGTATATGGTCATACCCCCAGGTGAATGCAAGAAAAAATCAGAATATGTAGCTACACATAGTTAATAAATCCTTAAAAAATGTGGTTAAGTTTAGATATTAGGCAACCTCAGTAACAAATCCAAATTGCATTCACAAAAAAATGAAAAGCATTGGAGGTTCTCATTTTGGTGTCTGTAATGATTACAGTCCTTTGCAGTATGGTGCCATGTCATAGCTGTAAATATAATGTAAATATAATGGTGTTTCAGGGGAACTTGTTGCCTCCTGTTTTACTTGATGATAGGAGTAGCATGTTCCTCTGAATCATAGGTACAGTTCTACCAAACTTTATATTATGTCACTTAGCAGAAGATGGTAATCTTCAAATTAAGGTAAAAGTAAATTTGCAGAATGCTTGCTACTAAGAGTTCAGATGTGTTGTCTAAAAAGAAAGGTTAACTATATTAATTTGTACATTTTGTTTTGTATGGGCTTGAATATTGACACAAGCAGAGAACATAAATTGGGGGTGTTTAAGAACGAGTGTTGAAGAGAATATTTTTATCTAAGAGGCGGAAGTAATGTAAGATTGGAGGTAGTCCATAATGACAAACTTAATAAATTATGCCTGTTATATATACTGTGGTCACATCTTGGAGGAATAGATGGGCAGTGTGTAGCATATGTGGGAGCAAGGGGAAGTTTATAAAAAGTTTGGTTGGAAAATATAAAGGGAGGAGACCACTTGGAAGACTGGCACAGATGCAAGGATAATATTGAAACAGATGACAGAAAGTTTTGGAGAGTGTGGGACTAGATTTGTTGGTTGGTGGATAGGGACCAGAGGCAGGCTGTTGTGAACACAGTAATGAACCTTTGGGTGCATAAAAATGTGGGTAATTTCTTGAGTAGCAGAGTGAGTGTTGGATCCTTAAGGAATCTGCTCCAAGGAAATAGTAACCAGTGACTTGAGGTTATTTTGCTTGGAAAGTGATCTCCACCTCCCCTCCATTCTTGATGTATTGGATGCCTTTAATAGTACAGTTGAAGTTAAATTTTAAGTTAAAAATAAAGGCTTACTCTTTAAGTTAAACATTCTTCCACACAAGAAATCCAAATATGTTGAGGTTACATGAGAATAGGTTTTATATTGTCTAGTAATTCAATGCATGGCTGTGTTCCATGAACTGTTCACTGTTAAACTAACTGAAAGATTCCCTTTGTAAATTCATTCTCTTGGCAATACGATGACAGTTTACTCTTGTACCCATAAGTCTGTTTGAAGTTGTTAACACTCTGCTTACCCATAGAAATATGGCTGCTGTTTTCTCATATTTGGACATTTTTTTTTACCTTATCCAACATATCTTGAGCTCTGTTATGGGTGCATTTAGGTGTTAGTAAAGTTTAATTTTTGCTGTCTTCGTGTTTCATTGGGCACCAGAGTTCTTTTGTGGGGGCAAAGTGGCCAGGGCATGATGTTGACCACTCATCTCTATCCAGTGCTGAGGTTAAGAATGAGTGGAGCTATACCTCTGCTCCCTCTATATGCATCCACGGCATAGACCTTAATTACTTTACTTCATGTCAGGTTTGTGTTTGTTATGTGCTGAGTAAAACGTTGTAATCGGCCAGGCTCCGTAGTTTAAATCTCAGACTAGGCAACCAAGGAGGTGAGGAGATAAACTGGTCGTTGAGCGTTGGCTAATTTATATATTGAAAGAGAAGAGGTAAAGTTTGTTTGGTGTGCACACGTGCACTTGCCAGGCTATGTGAATGAGACTGTTGAGTTCCCCCTCCCACCCATGAATTGATTCTCTGTTTGCGATGTCAGCTATGGGCAAGTGTTCACTGCTGGTATCTGTATCGCTAAGGCTTAGGAGGTAGTTGTGCAGAGATGTACGCTGTTTGCAGTTGTGAATGCTAGATGAACAATGAGCAACCAAAATTTGTTGGTGCTGGAACCAAAATTTGTGGTGTTCGAACCTCAGTGAATAAAGTACCGAAAGATCAAAGCGGCTTCTAATTCTCCTGTATATTCCTTGAGAGGGATACATGCATATGACGAGCTACAAATAGTTGTAACCGAAGTCGGGCAAGATGGTTACAAAGTTTTATATATGTGGTCACTTCGGTAAATTTGTTCATACTGTTAGACCATGAAGAGTGGCCACTAATATGAAGGCTTGACAGTATGTCCTGACCTCAGTTACTTGAATGTGCTTCAACAACCTGTTTCTGTAAGGTCCTATTTCAATATTATCCTCCCACCTATATGTGTATCTTTTGTGTGGTTCTGCCCTCTGAGGTTCTGTACAATTGTTATGGTTCTAGTCATCATAAACAGAACAGATTTTATAACTGATTATTTAGTAGATGATAATATGATTTTCTGAGCTGATGGGGCTAAAATGTGTGGTTAATGTAAGTACTGCCGTTTGTTTGCCCGGAATCTTATTTCTTCTTGCAGATTATTTCTTTATCAGATATAGAAAGACCGCTCTTATGATGTTAATTCAGGGAACAATTTTTAGTTTGTCTCTATTATCACATTTTCTTTAGTTTCCCATGAAGAGTTGAACTTACACTCTCTTGCCCATGCCATTTATTAAACTGAACCTATCTATGCAAGCAGGTCTCTGGCAACCCAAGCTGTTCCATCCTATAGTCATAATGATTCAAATCTTGACAAAAGCCTGAAACGTCTCGATCAAGATGTCCGTCGTACCGGAAGAATAACAAGAAGAGAACTGGAGGATGTGTTGGAGGAATTGCGTCACACAAGTACGTTATGCAGAGACTGGAGAATGTAGCAAGCTTATTTGATTAAAGACTGATGATAAATAAAAAAATAAATAAATAATGTTTGTAAATTTATTTTAATGGGAATTTTGTGGAGAATTTCAAAAAAATTGTTTGATGTACTGACATATTCTGTTGGCTGCATGATTTCTGCTGTTCCATAATGGTAGCTTTGAAGTGTAATGAGGGCAAAAGCCAAAATCATTTATTTATTGAGCTTAAGCTGTAGCATGCATGTACCATTTTTTGATAATTGTGAAGTATTATAAAATACTACACCATTAGTTGTTATTTGTGTTGTTCTGTTGTTGTGTTGTTCTAAGTATTGTCTGTGTGTAAATGTGTACTGTAATACTGCCACCGGGTTACAACCCAATTGCATTTAACAAATATATATCATTTCATATCACAGGATACAAACTTTGGTGTCACGTTGGTCCAAATGCTTAAATGTAGTGGTGGCTATGTGAAGGTCTGCTGTATAATATCTGTTACCTGTTTGCTGTGTGTACATCATAGTTCTTGGCCCAGACTGTTTGTTACCTTATTTTTTAACTTCTTTGTAATCCACCTGATCAAGAGAAATTCAGGGTTGTAGGACCCATCATTGCAAGCTCATTTCCATGAGTTTTGTTTTAATGTTATCCTTCCATTTGTACCCAAGTCTCAAGTTTTTCTTCCTAAGATTACACATTTCATCATTGTTCTGTAGAGTGTAATTTTTTGTGTAACATCATCATTCGTACATGGCCATTGAGTACAGAGTTTCAAATACCTTTTTACGCAGAATTCTCCATGATTCTTTGTCTGTGTTTTAGGTGCTACAAATATTCTGCTCAGTAGTTGATTCATGAGCACAATAAATCTATTTTGATCAATATACTGTATAACATACTGATAAAGATGTAAAAGACTCTCTGGGCAGCCCACCTACTTATGTAATACTTCCTAGAGATTTCCACGTGCAGTACCGTTAGATTGTGACTAACTGGGATTGCTTATTCATTATGACTGGCCACTTCTACCATCACCAGGTTCAGTTCTTGGGAGAGCCAAGGACTTTCAGTTTACTAGCTGTGAATAACATTTAGTCTGCATTCCAATGAATATGCAGCTAAGGTGAAAATATATCGGGAAGGTGAACATTTCCATTTAATGTTCGTATTTAAATTGCAAGGCCCTTATCTCTGTGATATGCACATGCTTCCATGAAATGGTGCTCAGACACAGGAGCAACTTTCCTGTTTCCTTGTCATATCCTCTTTCTAGTTAGTAGTGTTAATGTTTACTTTTTTTGCTTTAGAATCCGCAACAAGTACACAGTCTCTTCTCATTATACGATGCTGTGGAAATCTGCTGCCAGAAGCTTCTCCAGAAGTTCGTACTCTGTTGGTTGAAGAAATCTGGAAAACTCTGGAGAACATTGGTATTTGCACATAGTTGTTATTTATGTGGTAATGCATGGATTTTGTGGTTCCCATAAGAAAACTTCCATACACTGGTTGGAATATATGGCTGATAGTCAAAATAGTGGTTGAAACCAACAAGTTACTTTTTTTGTTAGCACTTCCCATAGCCAGTGTTCCACTTCAAATATAGTATCAAAGATTTATTTATTCACCAACTGATGCACTAGCGAGTTGTCTTAAAAAACAATATTAAAATTTACTTTAAAATTTATATTAAAACACCTCCGACATGTTTCAGTGTTGCAGTTACACCATCATCAAGGAGTGCATTTATTAGTGATGGTGTAACTGTAACACTGAAACGTATCGGAGCTATTTTAATATAAATTTTAATGTAAATTCTAATATTGTTTTTTAAGACAACTCACTAGTACATCAGTTGGCAAATAAATAAAATTTGATAATATCAAGATGCATGGTACAAATGTGAAAATTCAGATATAGTATTTTCCCTTTACTGGACCATGTCCAGAAATGTTTCAAATATGGAGTGACACCTGATTGCGAAATGTACATCAAGAGCAGAACCACTAACCGTTCTAATGACTCCAAGAACGTAGAACTGTATAAATGGCAAGCAGATACAGCAGTTGTGATAATGAATTTGTTTATGAAATATGTTTATACTGTTTGGACACACGAGGTTTGAGGTATATCACAATTCCCTGATGTTGGTTTCCCCAGGAATTTTTATCAGGTTTGTCCTTTACATTCCCTTCCCCATTTTTGAATGAAAGTAAATGTTGGGTCACTATGTTTGACATGCCCATCTGTGAAAGTGGCCTTATTTAATGTTGTATACATTTTTTTCCAGTAGTGACTGTTTAAGAAGTAGTCTGCTTGTTAATTTTAATTATAGCAATTTCCTCATGTTTGTGTTACTGATTTATTAACACTTTAGAGCAAGCCTAATTTTCTTCTCGTTGTAGTTAGCAGACTTTACTGTTCATTGGTAATATTTCTATGGAATACTGAACCATTACCATTTATACTGCAGGAGTTCCAATGGATATTAGTCACTTTAATGCATTACTTCGGGTCTACTTGGAAAATGAGCATCCATTCTCTCCTACTGAGTTTCTGACAAATTTGGAACATAAAGGCATTGAACCAAATAGAGTGACATATCAGCGCCTGATATCACGGTACTGCCAGCAGGGTGACATAGAAGGAGCCACACGCATCCTCGAATTTATGAGAGAAAAGCAGCATCCAGTCAATGAGAATGTGTTCAATGCTCTCATTATGGGTCACTCACAGGCTGAGTATGTCAAGTAGCAAATTTTTTTTTTTTTTAATTTATAGTTAAATTCTAGAATTTGTTAATGATGGTGTTAAACAAATCTGAGTTTCATAATACAGTATTCATTGAATAGTTGAAGCTATGTCAGCAAGCAGTCACCAGGTTACAAGTAGCAATATAGGTAGGTATGAAGGTCATCCAGAAAGTAAAGACCATTTGTACATAGTGCTCACACAATTCAACACTCCAGCATCCAGTATATAGTCCAGTCTTGGCCCCAGGTGATTTTCACTTGTTCCCAACATTGAAGGAATTTTTGGCGGTAGTCGCTTCAAAAGCGATGAAGAAGTGAAGGATTCCATCAAGTCTGGTGAAATGGACTGGCATTGGAGGTCTGTGTTGAAGGCATATGAAAACTCATTACACACTATGGCAGGTGCCTGAATGTTGGTGGTGACTGTAGCATAATAACTTTAGGTCTGTTATAATGGTGCATTAAATTTATTTTATTTTTATTGTGTTTATTTTTCTTTATATACAAATTATCTTTACTTTCTGGATGATCCTCTTAGCTTAGTAATTAAATTAATTAGTTTACTTGGGTTAGTTTCTTTGGTTATTTATTTTAGATGATAGAGAATTGATTTTGCAGTTCTTCATCTGGTCTGTTACCTATGGTGACACTCTTTTAAGAAGTTCTTGGAAAAATTAAGCAGGAAATTTTATGAAAGGCTATGCTGAAAAGGGTGATTTTGACATAAATAATTTTTAATTTGAACTGTTCATTGCTGTACTAGAACACTGTCAAAATTAATGGCTGAATTAATTTGTTAATTCTTTAATTTTTGTGATGGTTATTAAATTGTGAAATTAGTGTCATACCGTTCAGTGAATCTTATACACTCTCGAGCACAGGGCAGTATACTGTTTTTAAAGAACAGCAGTTTTTAGATACTATGTCAGTATTTTCCTGGTAAAGACTGCGGAAAACTGGTCTTGATAGCTGGTCAGCAGGGTGTGGTCCTTTCAAACATTGGGTACTGAAAACCTAGTAATCAGACAGCATATCCCAGAATAACAGGTCTTGACCACACCGTCATGCTAACCTGAAGACTCACAGAATATAGCTTTTTATTTGACCAGTAATTTACTGAATGGCTGTTATGCTTCCTTTGTATTTGGAAAGTTCTGCTTTGAAATTTTGGTCCACAGACAAACTGTTTATGTGAGACATTTGTTACATTCTGGTATGGTTAAACTGCACAGACTGGTTAATAACAAGACAAGCGATATATGTGCAATGTAATGTTGAGGTGTGTGCAAAACCAGTGTTGCCAGTGAGTCGCAATAAGTATTAAATTTTATGAGTGTGAGTATGTGTGTGTGTGTGCGCATGCACGTGTGCAACTGTATTTGTTTGTGCGCGTGCATGTGGTCATGCCTTAGCTCTCTGGCGTGCAAGTTGCATTTCTTCTTATGTTTATTGGACCACGCATCATTGTGATAGTTGAATAAAAGACCAACTTGATGTCACTTGCTATTATATTTCACTTCTTATGCACTCAACATGTTTTGGACATTAATATATCCATCTTCAGGAGCTTGCGACTATTCTGTTGAATTACCACATTGGTCGTGTTGTTCTTGGGTCGATGTGCGTTGGAGTTTTGGTGTGGTTGGGTTGGAGTGGTATCCGTGTTGCAGGCTGGAACTCGGATACCACTCCAACCCAACCACACCGAAACTCCAACACACATCGAACCAAGAACAACACGACCAATGTGGTAATTCAACAGAATAGTCACAAGCTCCTGAAGATGGA
>Ga0123355_10012282_pt1 | contig 13266 bp, 10 predicted proteins | sample TergutEmb28metaG_3_FD_89872 | JGI IMG/M metagenome (GOLD analysis project Ga0123355, IMG submission 89872) | Embiratermes neotenicus P1 segment gut microbial communities from Petit-Saut dam, French Guiana - Emb289 P1 | ecosystem: Host-associated > Arthropoda: Insects > Digestive system > Gut ... | reverse complement strand
TCGACACCATTGAAGAGATTCAAGAGGAATCACAGCGGGTACTTGACACAATTCCAAAAAGGGACTTCCAGGGATGCTTCCAAGCATGGCAGAAACGCTGGGACCGCTGTATTCGTGCAAAAGAGGAGTACTTTGAAGGTGATGGAGGAATTTAACATCCAAGGTAAGCAAACTTCTTTTACAAGTACTGTCCTGGAACTTTTGGATACACCCTTGTATGATAACCATGCTACAGGTTGGATGGCCAAAGAATAGTGGTTCAGCTCCCAGCAAATGCACCATGTTTTGTCTTGTCCATAGTGTCCATACTGGCTCTGGGGAACTCTCAGCCTCCTATTCAGTGGGTACTGGGATCTCTTTCCTTAGGTGCAAAACACAGTCAGTGTGTGAAGCTGACAACTTGCCCCCATATCATCTCAAAGTTAAAGAAGTGTGAAGCCATCCTTTTAACCTCCATATGCCTCCACAGTGTGTACCAGGACAACTACATGCACACCTTTACATTTTGAATAAAGGTAAAGTTTTCCCTATAACCTGCCATGAAGGTAGAGAAGAGGAGTAGAGGTAAAACTCTACCCTTTCTTCACCCTTGGCACTAGGTGAAAGTGGGTGGTTAACACCACACCCCAGCCACTGTATCCCCCGGAATGAGCCCATACCTATTGTATAGGAGCTCAGATGGGACCCAGGGCTGGCCTGGACCAGTGCAGAAAATCTCACCCCCCACTGAGATTTAATTCCCAAACTGTCCAGCCCATAGTGAGACACTATACCAACTAAGCTATCCTGGCTCACCTACATTTTGAATACACTCGTGAAGTATTAAAAATGGTAAGAATTTCTGCAAAATAAGAGGAATGGGAGATAAATTTTATATACCTTAATGCCGAAAGAGGCAATGGTAAAGCTAAAGCTAAAGGTATCCCATACAGTCCTTGGCAGGCCCCAAGGGTTCCATGAGGTTGAGCTCCCAGGATTTCCAGAAAATCATGAAGTTGGCAAGGTTGTCAGCCCTATAGAGCAGTTGCCATAACTCCCAGGAGATATTCCTGGTGCCCCAGAGCCACAGTATGGCCAAAAGGAATAAGTCATGAAAAATTCAATGACCCCATCGGGAACGGAACCCGTGCCCTTCCGGCTTGTAGCACAGTGTCTCAACCAATTGCACCACTACATACCCCCTGAAATAAGCAATAATGAGGTTTAATCTCATCAAATTTACAAAACTACAATTTAAAATTATTCAAATGAATACATTAAACAAAATAAATGAGCACAACAGTATCCTTGGAAGAACAAAGCTGAGACTCACACATGTAATTCAATTAGAAAATACACAATACGAAACTTAGAGGTGTATCACTAGGTACTTACTTCTACATGAAAAAAGAAGAAAGTGTATACAAGTAAACATGAAAACTTCTGAAAATTTCCAAATCCTGGGAGGCGATGCTGTGTTCTGGTAGGAATTTCACATTTTAGAATTCTACAACCATATCAGATTGTTTCATATTTCTCAGTCACAATTCACAGTTTCTGCAATCAAAATTAGTCACACGTGTGCATGCATGGGCATACATGCATACACCTATGCCTTGTACACTGTCATTTGCACATCATCACTGAGATATTATACCATATTTCACATGACATTACCACAGCCTAAAATTTACATCATTTAACAAACAGAATATGGACGGTAGGTTATGCAATATTTTCCTCTGTAATATTTAAAAGTATAACTGCATACACTAATTACTTGAATGCAACCTAAATATTCCATCTGTATTATGTAATTTGTGACAAAAATAAAAAGCATAACAAGCCTTCAAAGCTTATTTATTTCATTTTATATTGTAGTAACTGCAACATCTCCCCACATTAATTATTATGGGACACACTTCACTGCTCCAGACATTTTTCTGTCTTAAAGTGTTGCATATTCTAGGTATTTGCAATTCAGTGCCAAATAACCACCAAAAAAATACCATTTCCAGGTAATGTAGATAACTATTATTTTATATCATACTTTCTTCTCCCTCATGTTTCAGTCCTACCTGGTCCATCAACAGGGACATTACAATTTTCAAGGAAAGTCAAGCATCTAAGAACACAGCATTGCTACGCATGTGTATGTCTTAGATACTTAACTTGAAATTGTAATCTTCCTGATGACTGTTCCATTTGAAACAAAACAAGTTGGAGATTATATGATATAAAATAATAGTTATCTACATTACCTGGAAAGTGTATATTGTTGGCAATTAATAAACATTCATATATGTATGTTTTGCTTTCCTGCAACATATCCCCGACATTCAATGGAGGACAGCTGTATATAAGAAAACAGAATATGTTACTGAAATATACATTTGTGTATAGTGTGTGTCTATATATGCATATGTATGTACACACACAGAGACAGCACACATTATCTTTTTCACCAGCATCTTTTATCTTCAATCAACCAGAAAAATTCATCATATTACCACTCAGACATAAAGCTAGACTTATTTAGAACTCTGAAAGCTGTACTTTAATGCAGCAATGTTCAAATGTTTGTCTTCTGGTGTACTTTCTGCCATCACATGTTAAGAACATAGAAACAACTTTAGCTTGCCACTTAACACTTTTTAAAACTGGGGAACGACCATTTCTGGAGCCCACCCAGCTTCCTGCTCATTTGGTGGCAGTGGTTCTTTTGCCAAGGGTAAAGTGGCATACGTGTGAAGTTAACCACTAACCTCCATCTAGTGCTGAGGTTAAGAAGCATGAAACTTCTTACTCCCGTTCCCATGTATGACTGCACGGAGTGCACTGTGACACCTTTACCTCTAACATAACTGCATGTAAACCAGGAACAGCTGATAAAGTAGTAATGGTATATTCACATACTTGAAAACAACACATTTCAAATTGGAACTGAAACGAGCATACCAAAACAAAAAAACACAAGTTCTTAATTAGCATGTATGATACTGCTTTCATTATAGCATGGCTTTTATGTTCATTTTTAACTGCGTGTGTGCAGAGTAGAATGCAGATATAACAAAATATATGTAGAGGGCACATGACAACAACAACAACAACAACAAAAAAACATCTAATCCAGAAATGTTGTTGTCAAAGTGTGATATTACATATTAACAGTTTACTGTTCCTGAATGGAAATCCTGTGTGATGTGACATGGACATAAATTAAATGTAATAGACATTTAAAATCTCATATATGTCAATATTCAAAACTTTCTCAACCATTTGAACCTTACGTGAAGTATATGAAAATAAATTTATAAGTATTTTACTAGTGACACCCTACTGAATTTGACAATTTAATTAATCCAACTCTTAAGCAGAGTGAAGAAGAAATATATGTGCTAGCAATGTTAGCTACAATGTTGTATTCAGTTAGTGCACAGGGCATAAGTACAAGCATCAAAACTCACTATACAGCTCATGGAATTGGCGGGCTGAAATACTTTGTATTGAATGCTTTTTTATGTAGCACATACATTACCATATGGCATGAGTTTCAAAATATAAAAAACACTGAAAGTACTCTTACACAGAATTGGACAGAGTCCATGTCACTCTGAATTCTAACTGGTCAATTTTCTACTCCTAATGGGAAAAATCTCTTACAAACTGCACACATTCATTCCCTGCTAATAAAATCTGTTATAAACAAAGAATATTTAGACAGTAAGAATTCTAAAATTACATGCCACAAATCTACACAAAATTTGTGGAAATTTGTAAAACAGAGGAAAACTATAATGGGAAAAACTGTTAGAACATATATAGCCTGTAAATAAACTTAAATTGAAACAATATAAAAGTAACAAGCAGAACTTATGCTAAAACCTACAAACTGCACACCAGTGTTTCTGAACCCCTCTCAAACCAGGAAACCCTTACTAGAGCCTAATTTCATGCAACCTCTCCCAAAAATTATTTTAATTTGTAGGCCCAGCACAACTCATGGTATCATACTTGAACTCTAAAGCCCTTTACTACAATGATATAAAAATTTATTACAAAATAATTTCCCTATCAGTGATGACAATAAAACTATAATGAGGAAAGAATAGAACTACTGAGTTGAATCTACTCAACTCAGAGACCTATATGGGTCTGCAAACCCGGTCAGAAATGATCTTTAGACAACATAAAAACAAATCCCTTCTCAAGCAGAATGTTTATTTTATGTAACACAGTTTCAAGCCTTCTGTCCACTTCAATACAGAAAAAACCAACACAATGCTGTGCAAAACTACCAGCATAAATATCAAAATATATGTAGTAATTCCAGTTATGTAAACTTCTGTACATTTTAGTTAACTATTTATACAAGGTGGTTCAAATATGACCAGGACTGATTTGTGTGTAAAATACATATAATCAGTCCCGGTCATATTTGAACCACCTTGTATAAAGACAGTGATATACTTTAAACTGCACAGTATGATTTTCAATGATCCATGTGCTCAAAAATACACATCACATTGTTTGCATTAATGACTGTACATACTGACAGTTACTCTGGTGTAAAGCTTTGGCCATGACATTGAGGGTGGAGGTTTCTAATTTCTGGGCAAAGAATGCAGAGAATACGTACCGATCCTGTCAAAAACATTCTCTGTCACTCTCCACCAGTTGCCATTTCTTAGGTGTTCAGTTCATAATACTTCTATTTGAATATTTATGCACAGCGCTAACCAGACAACACAAAAGAAAATTCTGTCACACATAATATGATTAATTTGCCCTCATGAGACCATACTGCAAAGTGGCATTGGCCTACATCATTTACTGGTCATAAATATCCAACAGAATGGCTGCCCCTGCAAAACCACAACAAAGGTCAAAGTTATACTCATGTGTACAAACTATAAGTAGACTGTCTACCATCAGTCAAGAATTAGGCAACAATGGCAGGCCTGGAAGTTAAGGTTCTTTAAGTTTCCAATACATTGCAGCAGTACCATTCAGGAAATACACCATTTTGTGAAAGCAGATGAGCCTCACTGTAAACGGTAATTACAACTGCTAATAGGTGCAACTCACAGGACTGTAAACCACTGTGTATGGAAACAACACTGTATTTACCCAAATGCAAGACAATGCTAATCTAAGACAAGCCACCAAGCGAAAGATGCCTGCCAAGGAACAATGTATTTATCCAAATCTACAAACACCTCCTTAACAATAATACATCTGCTAAACAAAAATATTTCACTCCTAATTTCAAACACTTAGAATACAGAGCATGTCAGATTCTATTTACCTTATCAATCAGTGTCACTGTGTTCATCTTCACAGTCAGCCTTCAACTTCCTCACACTCACTTCCAACCTCTTCACTGCCATTCCACAACATATCATCAGTCTCATCCAATGCACTGGATATACAGTGCCTCTTGAAACCATTCACTGTCATTTCTCATGAGATGTACTGCCATGCTGTTATGATCCACATGGACTACATAATACATTTAAATTTCTTTGTTTACCAACTACTTGCACCCACAAAGATGACTATTTTCTTCACAGATGATGTTAATAATTTTAAATATGTGTTCTGGATTTCTGTGTTGTCTCTGCAGTCTGAGTTCATAGCTCTTTGTATGGTTTTAATTTGTGGACTTGTCTAGGTTTTATTTTTGAGTCTTGTAGTTAATGTTTAATTTTTCAATAGTCATTTTCTTGTCACTACTCTTGGACCAGATCTGTTCTCAGGTGCATATTTTAAAAAGTTCCCTTGTTCTATGGTGCCCAGTGACTGAGGAGGGCTCAATTTAAGGGGTTCATGATATTAGGTGCTTCTTTGCCTGAAGATGGAAACAGAGCTGGCTTCAGAAATGTTGTGCTTATTTAAAACACTGGAAGACAGAGTCAAAAAAAGAGAAGACTGTGTCAGTTAACTTTAGTCATGCTCTGTTCTCACTTTTGTCTACACATGATAATTTGGTGAGGCAGGCCTTGGTTTGGCTCCACATACTCCAGTTCAGAGCAGTCTGGTTTAACATGGTCCCATTCATTGCTTCATATGCAAAATTAAGATGACCTCATATATTTAAGCACCAAATTTAAGGGAAAAAGCCTCGTCTTGCATCCCAGTAAATACAGTACTCACTTTTAGTTAGACGTTAACAAATAACTAAGTTACAAACACACAAAAGCGTCAATTTTTTAAACTTTACAATTGAACTGAACCTGTCATGTTCAGTATAGGATAGAATTTATAATACATGCAATTAAGAAAGTTTTATATACATACACACACACAATGAAATATTTTATTTTATAGTGCATACATTAGTTCACACACATCTGATGTACAGAATGGTAATCAAAACTTGAAACATTGCGTTTCTGCTTCTATAATACTATAAAATCATACAAAATACAAATGAACTCTTAGTGCCAACAAAAGCAAAGATGACTCAAGCAGCACTGCACTGTAAACCTCAACAGTTCCATTCAGTAAATAACATGAGTTACAGAAGTACTGCCAGTAGAAGTAACTGCTTCTTCTAGGTTACTGTCAAGTTTCCTGTATGCTGATGTATTTGGTCGTCTTCTGGTGCCCCTTCGTGATCTACCTTCCAATGCCAGAGCAAGAATCTGAAAAAGTAGCAGTTATATCAAACTCAAAGCTTAACAAGGGCGTTCAAAACTAGCAATACAACCTACACCGACAAATATTCTGCAGCATATTTCTGAAGACTGGTCATATGAGGCAGTAAAAATAAGGAAGACAATATATGCAGAACATAAAAATTCTCATGCATTCACCGTCACTACCCCTGGTACACGAGATGACACAGCATAAATACCCCTTCTATTTAATTATGGAGGTAACTGTAATGCTTACAGAAAAAATTTCCTAAGCTTAACATATGTGTTTCACTTTTCTCTACAACTTTGGTTTGAAACATTTTTCAGTCCATAAATATTCACCAAGCCATAGTCAATATGCATGCAGGAATGTGTGCAGATCATTATGACAATCAGTGACGCAAAACCTTTTTATCTGCAGGCCCACAGAGACGTGTGATTTGGTGCAGTGTCACAAAGGGGTTTTAAAACATTTCATTCATGTAATCAACATACTAATATTATGTTTTACTATAGGCTCCACAGGCCACTTAAGGAAGGGTTAAGGGTCACAACTGGCCCCCATGCCAGTTGGCACCACTGATGTAAATATTTTGTTACTGTTGTAGGATTTTAACCAAAATTGGGACTGTACTGACAAATTTTGCTGAAACACCAAAACTAGGAATTTCATGTACATCTGTTACAAAGTCCTCAAGTGTCACATGGAGCTGGAAAGACAATACAATAAAACCAACAGCACATTTTTGCAGCTAGCAGCATTAATGCACCACAGACCAATACCAAAACAACACTGAGAGAATGCACCTTCTGTTAGATGGCAAGCTAAAAGACACTAGAATAAGGTGAAAATGTATACTCCATATCAGAACACACGCACACCCTATGACCATTTTTTTACATTTGTATGCATGTATACACACACACACACATATATAGAGTGTCCGGGGGGGAATGTGCCAGAATTTGGGAGAATGTTCCTTAAGTTAAAGTACACCGATATAACCAAAAACACCTATACCAGAAGTTCAACCATTATGGAGATAATGACGAGAGAAGTTTGAAAGTATGACAGCTGTTACACACTTATTGATTATCAAATACATATTAAAACTGGCAGGAATATGTGGTTTCTGTAATGTTAATATCTGTACTTAACATCTAATTAACATCTGAGTGACATAAAGCCATTCAATTAAACTACATAAACACTCTCACTAATGTCATAGTTGTCTTTAGGGTTCCAAGCACTTTACACGGCACATGAATATCCAGCAGTAATGAAGTAATCCTTTACCATTATTGACTGCAGATTTTGGTATAAGCCGACTACAGAGACTGAGTAGCAGACGCAATGTTGTCAGGATGGTTGCGTATGTGTTCTGCCGCTGCAAAAATACAATGGCGCAGTGCTGCTCTTGAATCAACCTCAGTTTCATACACTAATGTCTTCATGTGGCCCCAGAGATAATCATCAAGAGGTGTAAGATCTGGCAACCTTGGGGCCACGCAACGGGTCCACAACCTAACCAGCGGTTAGAGAAAGATTCATTTAAGTACTCTCTCAAATGCCGAGTGTAATGTGGGGGAGTCCCATCATGTTGGAAGTATATTTGGCTCCTTATCATTAACAGGAGGATGTCTTCTAACAAACCTCGTAACCCATTCCTCAGGAAGACTTCATATGTGTTTCCCGTTAAACTGTTGTCAAAGACAAAAGGTACAATCAATTTGTTACAGAGCAAACCACACCATACATTCACTGAAAATCTCCTTTGGAACTTGGTTACACTTGTTTCATGTGGATTATCATGGGACCACATGTGTAAATTTCGTGAATTATTTATACCGTCCCGGGTAAAAGATGCCTCATTGGTGAATAAAATGATGATTAACAGTTGGGGATGTGCTGTTATCCAGTGGCACAAATCCATACATTGAGCAGGGTCCCCCCATTCCAGATGTTGTACCCTGTGATCATGATAAGGATGTAATCTTCCTCATGTAGAGTTCGCAACACCTGCATATGTGACACGTTGATGCGAGAGGCAATTCTATGAGTGGACAGTCGTGGACTTCTCTGAACCATCTCAAGAATGTTCTCTCATGTGTTAATCAATGATACCACCTCCCTTTCAGACTGCACAGCAACACTTGGAAAACAACCAGTCTCAAGCATTGTCTGGTGAATACGAGAAAATACACCCCTAGACGGAATCCTTCGGTCGGGAAAATGCCTTTGGTATTCGTCAACAGCAACACGTGCATTGCCATCACAAAATCCATGTCACAATATTCCATGTGGGAAAACACAAAAGGCATTTTTACAACTCCTCACAATTAACTGTAACAGTGACAACTTTTGATACTAAGTCTCAGCGTGAATGTGCTTGACCCGGCTGTAGACTGAAGGACAGACAAGCGCAGTGTATGAGTAACACACCATACAAAACAAGTACAGTACATGGAACCGCAAGAAGACCGCACTTTTCTCTCGCCATTATCTCTGTTACCGTTCAACTTCGGATATAGGTGTTTTTGGTTATATCGGTGCACTTCAACTTAAGGAACATTCTCCCAAAATCTGGCACATTCACCCAGGACACCCTGTATATGTAAGTGGGTCACTAGTAAAGCAATGTTTTCTACTTTTTACTGCATGATGCTGACAACTTAAGAATGTGAAAATTTCACAGAATTTCACTACATTGTTGAAGGCACAGTTATTTTGCAGTACAGCCTCCGTCTTAGTCCCTTTTCTTCTTCCACCTTTCAACAAGAGTATGCATTCCTGCCCAGTAAAAGTTATTCTCCTCCCTCTGCAGCCAATTGAGAATACTGTTCTGCAGTACCTCTTCATTTGGGCAATGGGGTCCTCACAAGCTGTCTTTAAAATGAATAAATGGGGAGAATCTGATAGTGCAAGGTCAGAACTGCAGGGCGGATGCGGCAAGACTGTTCATCCAAACTTTCTGACGGCCTCAGCAGTGCGGACACTTCTATGGCTTGGCATTTTTATAGAGCAGAAACAATTTTGACATTTTTCTTGTGGACAGCTCAACAAAGGTGAACATTCAGACTTCTTACTGCATCAGTTTCGTGGTCAGATAATTACAAGAATAACACCTCTCTCACCTCAGAAGACAAGTCACAATTTTGTCTGTTGATGGTGTACTCTTGAATTTCTACCTCCTTGGGGATGTAATGTGGCACCATTCCATTCATTACCACTTTGATTCAGGTTAATTCCCCGTGCCATTTTGTGATAGGAAGCTGTCACCTCTTGTTATCACTTCAGAGCAAAAGATCACTTTCCTTGTCTCTTCGGTGTGAATCTGTCAGCATATGTGGCACCAACAAGCTCAGACTTTGGAAAAGTCAAGCTCTTCAAAACTGCAATTACACTGCCTTTAGTGAAGAACAGAGTGGAGCATAATTCATATGTCAGTATGTAACAGTCATCACGTATCTTTTGTCAACTGCAGTGTAAGAATGTCCACTCTGCAGTTCATCATGAAGTTCTGCTCCACCTGTTTAAACTCCTTTATTTTGTTTTAGCCACCATTAACCCTTTGACTCCAGAATTTAATCCCTCCAAGCAATGCTGCCTGCCAGAATTTTTTACTGGGGATTTCAAATTTTAATGCTTACTCTTAAAAAAACATATCTCATAGACTTTTCCTTCAAAATTAATGAAATAAAATTTTGCACTCTGCTTATGAGTTGGTTAATCTGGGAAAAAATGTTCACCTATTTTTATAATAAATTTAGGCCTGTGAATCGCATGTATTATATAAAATGTGGTGTAAATAATTCATTACTCACATAATTCTGGCTGCTGCATAAGGTCTGTGGCACCTTGGATCACTGTTTTATCACGACACACAGTATTCACAAAGAGGGTGATATATCACAAACTTACTTTTGTGTGATATTCCGCGAAACAAGGCACCATGCACAGGCCCATGTCACATCTGGCGCACTGTGCGCCCTGTCTTTGGCCGTGAGAAGAACACAGACAGTGCAGTTGTTTTGATGATTTCACTGGCCAGTGTTTCTTATGGCTGCTGCTGCTGCTGCTGCTTCTTCTTCCTCCTCCTCCTTCCTCCCCCTCCTCCTCTTCTCCTTCCTCCCCCTCCTCCTCTTCTCCTTCCTCCCCTCTTCTTCTTCCTCCTCTTCTCCTTCTTCCTCCTCTTCTTCTTCTTCTTCCTCAAACTAGTCTTCAAAATCGCTAGCCTCTGCACCTGATTCCAAGGCGGTGTCAGCGACCAAAATTTCACTGATGACTTCCTCCTCACATTTTATCTTTTCCCCAGCCATTGCTCTGAGACCTACAATCATCTGCCTTGTTTACACTATATAAGATGGGCCAGAGTTGCAGAAACTTTTGTACCTCTTAAGATATGAACTTCTTCTACAGTGACAGCAAAACAGATCTAAAGCTACAATGTAACTCCGTATAAAATTCCAGGTATTTGAGGGTGCCCAAGATGTTTTTAGTTGACAGACAGCTGTGTGTTGCACAACCCCCACAGATTACCCCAGCACTACAAGAGGCAGGTCTGTGGGCCCTCCAATAGCTGTAAACATCAATATCTGTGGGTATCTCCGATTTTTTAGCATTACTTTTGTCTGCATTATATGGGTACAGTACGCCACTGACAAACTTTCTGGTCAAGAAAGAGTTTTTGCTTCATAGGCCAGTGTTGATATTTCAACCCACAGTGAACTCCAGAGCAAGCGATAATCAAAGCAAGCAGCGTCAGAACCGTATTAGTCAGCTGGGAAAAATGTGCAGTTACTAAGTGTCTACGTGTATATATAGGTGTTTGTGGAGGTGTTTAGGAGGTGCAGGAGGTACATTCTGGCTCCTGAATGAAAGCCTGACCTTCAAGGGTCCTGAAGCATAGCCAGCCACAGCAGTTAACCAAATAGGAGTGAACAAATTTCCTCCAAACTTTGACACACTGTCTGTGATGCCTTTAGCAGTTGCTTGGCTATTTAAAGGGTTCACTGCGTGACATCTTTAGAAGTTGTTTGGCATTAAAGGATTAAAAAGTATTCAGGTATACAGCTGCTTCACTCTGAGCAACCATTCATGAATACAAATCAACTTCTCACCTTTAGCATGCAAGAATTCCATACCTGATCATTGTTTTACATGCTCATCAATCTCCAACAACATAAAATCATCGGCAGTGCTGCAATCTGTTGAGTGAAGCAGATGAGTCTACTACAAAATCATCGAGAAAGTCCAAAAGCTTCACTGACGCAGTGGCTGTTCCCATCAGAAAGAATGCAGGCTCTACACATGACTACACTCATTCCATGCCTCCCATCATAACTTGCTACAACTATCCCATAACCTGCTCTTCCCCTGCATAATGTAATCACTTCTCCCAGTAACTACCTATTCTTCAAAATTCCTGCACGAGGAGGCAGCTAGCTCTTCCAAAATGTCAGTAACAGATTACCCACCAACACTGTGTCCTATCTCAGAAGGCTGTACTTTTCATCGCTGTAGCTCCCAGACCCAACCACAGTTCAACCTGTCATTGAATACTTTGCTTATCTAGTGAATACAGCCCAAAACATAAATTTTTAATTGAAAATTAGTGGCCATCTTACATGATAGTCATCCTGTACACCAATATATACCACATGTCCAGACAATTTCTCCAGATTACATACCTTTTGCTTATTATGGAATACCAAATACCCAATGATGCAGATTACCACCATTGTCATAAAATATGCATAAAAGTGAGAGTCAGCCACGTCTCCCAGTTGGTTAAATTGGGCAGTGCTGCCAGACTCTGCTTCCTCTGGGTGAGTCTCCATATGTTGACGTATTTTTTCACTTTGTTCCTCTGGAAAGCAGATTAAAAACAAATTTTTTCTAGATTTTTTCCAACCTTTAAATGCATTTATAATATAGTAATTAAACATAACATATATTAAATGTAACAGGTAACATATCCTATACACAAAGAAATTCAGTACACACTATTACAATGGAGCATCAAAACCATTCAGTTTTGATACGAGGTTTACTTGAATAACTAAAAAATTGTTAATATAAAATGTACACCGCAGGAAAAGTTTAACGTGACATATTTAAAAGAAGGAACTGACAAGATCTCTTTGCTGCATGTGAACACAACATCAATTCTGGGAGTAAGATATCCTCTAACAATGTTTCAAACTGGAGTACACGTGTAATTTGTTCCTTTTTGGGTAATTCCCTGGCGTCTGAGTTCTAATTACCGATGTTTCGGAACTCACTATCGGTTCCATCTTCATAGGCAGGTCAATGAAGTATGTCAGTGGCAGGATTGTGCGTGGTATATATACCTGGTTAGGTTTGGAGCGGGGAAGTGGCAGAGCCAATAGGAAGTGGTGTGCCCGTGCGGGGCAGTTAGTGGTCCAGCAGGTAGTGGAGGGGGAGGGTGTATATAAGTGCGTGTGCAGGTGGGGATTACTGTTGTGTGTTGGAGGGTTGTCTCCTCTCTTTGAGTTTATGAAGCAGTGGCTTCCATGATTTGCTGAGATTGAAGCCCCCATCTCTGTTCATGTTATTTGGATGCATCTCTGTTTCTATGGCTTCTCTGATGAGACGATCCATGTAGCCGGTTTTTGTGGAAAG
>Ga0123355_10012281_pt1 | contig 13266 bp, 8 predicted proteins | sample TergutEmb28metaG_3_FD_89872 | JGI IMG/M metagenome (GOLD analysis project Ga0123355, IMG submission 89872) | Embiratermes neotenicus P1 segment gut microbial communities from Petit-Saut dam, French Guiana - Emb289 P1 | ecosystem: Host-associated > Arthropoda: Insects > Digestive system > Gut ... | reverse complement strand
GGGTATCCCCTTTCGTCTGGGTCATCACCTTCGACCTGTCCAGCAAGGGTGGCCCTACCAGTAGCTAATGCTACCGCTGGCATAGCTCTTAGGATCATTTGGCCACGCAAGCCCTCTCACCCGACGTTAGCCTTTGACAAGGTAGAGATACCATGGTGAGGGAATGGTTAACACTGTTACAGTATTAAGTACACTTGCTGACAGCTGGGTGTGTGTATGTGTGTGTGTGTGCCCCTTTGGTTTCAGTATAACTCATTTGATGACCTGGAGCGTGACTTCATTCAGATGTGTCGCAATGCACAAAGATACAATGAAGAAGCATCTCTGATTCATGAAGACTCGATTGTGTTGGAAACAGTGTTTGCTAATGCCAGAGTTCGACTGGAGCAGGATTCAGAACCAGCTGAAGAAGAGGAGGAAGAAGAAGAAGAAGAGGAAGGGGAAGAAAATCCTGGTTGGGGCAAGAAAATATTCAGTTATGCATGTCTTATTACTTGCATGTTACATTTCGTCTTTGTCCCCCACCCCCCCAAATTTTGACCTTCAAAAATTAGGCTCAGATTGTACATGGAATATTACAGTTTTGTTTTCATTGTCACAGTAAAAATAGTCTCCTTGAAATAATGTTTGTGTACAGTCTGTGAACATTTTGTTTGTGGTTACAAAGAAAAGAAAAACAGTATCAATATTTGTACTTTACATGTTGCATAGTGTCAGTTTTTGTGTATTCTGAGAACTTTTTGCTTCTGTTTTACATGTATACATTTTCCTGACACACCACACATTTTTGGAATGAAACACACTTTCTTGAAATCTGTGGTGCATGAAATATGCTAACACAACTTGCCAGAGTATAATGTTATACACTTCATAGTGGTTAGGAGAATTGCAGCTGCATAATAATATGCTGAAGAATGACTTGTAACAGACAACAGCTGGATGCCCACTGTTTTCTTCATATTTGTAACCACAAACTTGTAAATTTGGCCATGTAACTGTTGTTAAGTTTCCCCATATTTCACACACACTTTGGTACTTACTGCCAAGGTAACATAAGGTAATGTGAACTGCTGAACTGTGCACAGTGGGAAAAGGCGACACAATTTGGACAGAGTCCCTCCCACCCTCAGCACTGTATTTTATAACACCTTTCTCTCCTCCTGTGTTCATTTTCCCTGAAAGGCAGTCTGCTTTTATTGAGTAAGAATAAGTCTGTCTTCATGTGAAAGGAGAGGAAGAAAGAATGAGAGGCTGGTGGTTGTTTGCATTGACCAGCAGCAGAAATGTGTTGTGTTTGATGCTCAGTAAGATGCTTCCCTCTTCATGTCATGAAGGCATGTAGCAGAAGTGGAGGTATGGCTTCATTCTTTCTTAACCTGGCCACCAGATTGTGGTGAGTTACCTTCGTGCCATGCCCACTCTCTCCCCAGCTGAAAGAGTGTTCATTACCCCTTGAATAGGAGGCTTGATGGGCCACAGAACCAGTCTGGATGTACTGAAGAAAAGTAAATCTCTTGCTTCTGCTGGGAATCAAACCCCAGACCATCCAGCCCATAGCCTAGTCTGTGCTCTCGTTCTTTGGTCCTTAAGCTTTTTATGTTTACAGGAATGTGCTGTGAATAAGATACAGCCTCGTCTGTTCCACAAGGCTGTCTCAGAGGTTTAGGAAACAAAATCAAAAGTGAAGACAGTTGTGTCACAGTAACAAACAGTGCACAGTTGTCTTCAGTCTGCAGATATGCTCACCTGTTCTACATATAGATATTGCCCATTTTGTATGCTTCGCTGTTAGAGTTTGTGTGAACAGGAGTGACAAGCATGGGGATATAAAGCTGTGTCACTATTCGTTTACATGCAAGTCATATCAGTTTTGTAAGGTCAGATAATACGTACCTTTATGCTTATGTAGAAGAGTATTTTGTAGATTGTATGGTCTTCTCCAGATAACTTCACTGTGGCACAGTGACCATCTACAGTTTATCTCGAATCATTCTTTTGTTGAAGGATGATCATATTGTGACTTGGCACTTAGGTACTAAAGTTGTGATGGGAGCTGTATTTCTGTGCATTGTACTGCTATCTGTACACAAAAAGACAGCAGCAAATTGTGACTGAGATTGATTGTGGATTGCAGTGTGTTCTCATGTCACAGAAACGTCAGACCTTTTCTGATCAAAAGGTTACAAGTTTCTGCTGTTTTATCTATTGTTCCGTTTGTGGGCTGTGAAATTTTTTATCACTCCATGTTGTACTTTCAAGCACACTAAAGGTTTTCAGATCCATTGCTTTCAGTAAAAAGACGACTCCTGCCATGTAGGGTTACAGTGAGGCACAAGACTGGGGAGAAGGCAGTATGCATAAGTGCAGATTACATGATTAATTACATGTATTCACGCTTAATCAGAAATTTGTGACTGAATGGTGGGAGTAAAATATAATGTTTGTTCGTTCGTTCGTTCGTTCGTTCGTTCTCGCACACAGAATTGTGTGTGTAAAAGGAGAGGTGCTTAAGTATGTGGGTAGGTAGAGTATAAAAAGCTTTACTCTTTGTGAACAGAAGGCAGGTCCAGTGCAATTTCAAGGTTGCACTATAACCTTGGTGTGTTTCAGTAATTAACATGTGTGGCAGTTTTCCAACCTGAATTCCACAGAACATCATTACAGGTTCTGCAAGAAAGTGTGGAATAAACACATAAGAATTTTAATATTTTGAAATAATGCAGAAACTCCATATATCCCTTGACAGACAGGAAAAGCTGCTCTGTGTGTGTGTGCGCGCGCACGCGCGTGAGAGAGAGAGAGAGAGAAAGAGAAAGAGAATGTGCATGTGCATATGATGAATTCCTTCTTGTCTTGTATCTTTCTGCCCAGTAAACATTTTTATAAGTAGGCATTTTCTGGGATGTGAAAAATTATTTTAGTGGTGCCTCCATGGAGGAAGGGGTACACGGTGACATACTTGGTTGAGGCACTACACTGCAAGCCAGAAAGTCACCGGTTCAATTCCATATGGGGTCATCAGAATTTTTCATGCACTTAATCTTTCTAGCCACACTGTGGCCCTGGGGTCAACTCAGCCTCTCACAGAAATGAGTATCAGGGGTATCTCATGGGGAGTAACGGTGGCAGGTCCACAGGACTGACAACCTTGCCGCCTTCTTTTGTTGACTGTCTAGAAATTCTAGGAGCCTCAATGTCCTGTAGCCCTAAGAGCCTGTCCAGGCCTGTATAGGGATTGTTTTACCTCTACCATGAAAGAAAATTTGGGAAACACTTGGGGTGTCGAGTTGACCCAAAGGATTTTCCAGAACCTCATTTTGTGATAATGTTCCACCTTGGAAATGAATGTTAATTGTTGTTAACCCAGTGTATAACAATGGCTCTGGCCAAACCAGTAGTTTTAACTGAATGCCTGATTGCCCTTACATTAGTACTCATTCCTCTTTCAGATGATTATGCAATGAGTGTGGACGGAGAAAACAGTCGTCGATCAGTAACGATACGTAAGTAGCAATGATGACCAGTTCTTGTATATAAATACATTGAAGTGTTAAAAGTGTTGCAGGTTCATTATACTTGTAATTCATTGTTTATTAATCACTAACAGAACGCACTCACCAGGTGTATGTTGATACCTGTTATTGTTATTTTATATCTTATGGTCTCCAATATGTTTTGGTTCTAACTGAACCATCACCAGGGAGATTACAATTTCTTGCAAAACTAAGTACCAAGATATGTATTTGCATCTACTTCCATCAGTGTTGTCCATATCATACGTGGTATCAGATGTAAGTTTTTATGATATTTGATAGTAGTAGGCCTGTGCACACACACGCGCACAGACACACTATGTACATTGTATACATACATATATACATACATGCATACATATGTGTACATACACATGTATAGTTAAATTATTAAAATATTAAAATTAGAAACTGTTTGTAGTGTTAGTCTTAGATCATGATGGTGGGGTATTTACAGTATTGTGGTTAAAATTGGCATATAAATTAACAGAACTAATGGCCAATGATACATGTAAATTAACCTTTATCCTATGGACCTTTAATTCAGTCTTCGTGCTCAACACACAAATTTTCTCCGTGACGGCCCTTTAAATCTTTGCGCATTTGACAATATACATTTATATATAATGAACCAGAGATAATGAAATAGTCTGCATTGTGTTGCGAATAAATCAGAGATATTTCAGTTCAGAAAAAGATTAAGTAGAAATGTTTAGTGCCTATATGCAGGAAGTTAATTTAAAAGTTTTATAATTTTCAATTTATTTTACTTACATTTCTGTTTCGGGCCCGATGTATGCACAGTAAATTTCAACTTCAAGATTTGTGGGGTTATGCCTTGGCATGGTAGTGTCAGAAAAATCATCTTACTTCACAGACACTCCATACTTTCTCAAAACTTCACTAACAAATTTTTTCTTCACACCACTCGCAGTTCACACGCGACATTTTAGCTGCGTTGTTGTCACGAACCGAGACTGTCCAAACTTTTGTTGAATGGTGTTCCACTCTACCGACTTTTGCCATCATTTCCAGTGTATCTTTCACGTGGAGAAATCGAGAGTCTCTACATGGTATTTCCTTAGTCCGTCAAGGGAAGAATAACTAAAACAGAGATATTTCAGCGGTTCTCTGAAAAATATATAAAATTCTATTGTCTAAATAAAAATATATTTTTAAAATTGTAAATTTCTTTTCCCTACATTTCCAGCTGAGGCCATAGTTTTAGGTAGGGAGATCTGGTTGAACAGCCTGAAATGTTTCAGGGATCTGCCTTGTTGTGGTAGTCCACAAAGCATCTTCTATCACAACAAAGAGCTACATCACACCTTTCGCATATCACTGAAACATTTCTGGTGACACCCTTTTCCGCACACACATGACATCTTCTTCGCGTGGCAGACGGAATAGGCCAATGCTTCCTGCCACGTTCTTCAAATCTAACGACTTGAGTGGCAGCAGCAGGTTGTCTTCCTATTGGCCTTTGCACATTCCGTTCATGTCCAGCGTGTGCCAGCGAATTCCCCAGTAGGGTGTTCCGAAAATTGCTGTGCGAAATTTTCTTACACCCAGTGAGGGAAAAAGGATGTAACTATTCAGAATGGCCAGGTCAAACAAATGGAAGAAGAGTTTCTTTGTCCACTTTCATGTGCGACGGTTGATAAAATAGGAATTTGCCATTCTATCTCCCTTATCTACATAGCCCATGTGGCGGTTATAATCCGCCACAATTTGCGGCTTTATGGTCTTCCCGTTATTATTGCAGAAATTACCCTCTGCTGGTGGGTCATGGATGTTCGTCAGAATACGTACGTCGCGTTTGTCCCTCCACATTATAGCTGTCAAATCACCCCTAGTCCTTACCTGAAGGTCGCCCCATGTCATTCCCTTGGGGCCTAAGTCCTGTGGCGTACCCTTCCTGTTTGGTCGGACAATGCCACAACAGTAAATTTGTTTCGTGGCCAAGTCATCGAATTCTCACGTTCTGCATACGAATAAGTCGTGGGAAAGTCTTGACCTCAAAATGTAGCCTATATGTATTTGTGTGGGCGAGTTTATGCATCCTGTTAATCTTATTTTTCAAACCGTCCTTCTGTAATGGACCAGAAACCGAACTGAAATGGGAGACTGACATAGAGAACCTATATAATATTTGCATTTTATCATATACAGACAGATGGTGCCTAGTCCCTTTTAGCAGTAATATATCCTGCAACCGCAAACATAATGTGGTCTCTGTTGCGACTATACACGAAACAGCTTGTATTTCAGTCACCAAATAAGCATTTCTTTAGTTCAGAGCGGAGTACACAGGAAGCAACTTGTTGTATGAAGCACGCCATCACAAACAGAATTCCTGTAAGGGCAACACTTATCAGAGTGAATGAGGCTTTGGATTGGAATTTGTCAACAAAACACTTCCAATGGAGTAGTATGGCTAAATGTTTCTTGAGAAGGAAATGAAAAGAGTCAGTTACTTAGCATGTAAAAAAAACATACAGCTGACTACAAATTTGGTATTCATGAGACGCACATGTACTTTATTGGGTAAAGTGGCTGGAGCGTGAATCTGACCACAAACCACAATATAATGTGGAGAAAACGAGCGGGGCTATAATTCTAAGCTTCTGCGTGAGTGTGCGGGACATTTAAATGGCCGGCGGTTTGGTGCGTTCGTAAGATGCCAATTTAAAAGGATCTGGTGCGATCGTCGGATAAAGGTTAATTATGTTATAAATAAATGATCTGATAAAATTTCACATATTACAAAATTGTTACTTAATTTCAAAAACACTGATGCATCTACTAAAAAAATAATTGTTACTGCAATGCACTGCTTTGAACTTAGTCTTCTGCCTGTACCAAATGATTCTACGTGTCAACTAAATGTAAGTGCATATAATGCAACCACACCATTAACCTCACTTTTTCTGTGTTATATATGCTTTATACAGCATTGCAATGCTATATCTTTCAGAATCCACGACATAAAATTTCCAATACCATTCTATTCAAGATGCACCACCGTGAGCCAAGAAATTGTTTGGGAATCTTTATTTGCTTTTTAATGCTTCAGCTTATTTTATGAGAAATTTTTAAAATTTATATATATAGTGGGATTAAATACTTACAAGGTAAATAACCAGAGTTGTGTAGATGGAAACATCAACAGTTTTAAATCACTGAACCAGAATTATTTTCAGTTGTGAATCAAATATTACAAACTTCTGTGGATTTCCCATTTCATGTTTAGCAGCAGAAATTTTTCTTCAGTATTATGAGAACTTGATAATTGAACATTGAATTGAAAATAAAGACATTTTGTATTGTTGTAGATATGTTGATGATCTTGGTAGTTGTTTTATTGTACTAAGATAAAGTGTGAGGAAATATTTAAAAAGCTGAATAACTTGTATCACATCATGGAATTTCAAACTTATAAAGACAAAACTGTATAAGCTTTCTGCACCTTTTAATAATTGGCAAGGTGAAGCTGTAGAATTTTATGTGTTTAGCAAACCATCATCCCCTGATACTGCAATGAATTCTGATTCCTACTATCCCATGGAATATATGCTTGCTGCATATGAATTGTTGTTAAATGGGATGTACCAACTTCCTCTTTCACCACAAAAACAACATCAAGAGATCAGCACTATAATGCATATTGCCAAAAAACAATGGCTACCCTAGGAACTTAATGTCACAACTACACAAGACATTGAGAAATTACAGAATTCACACTGCAAGTCCTGAACCCACATCACTTCAGATGAGGGCCACATGTAATTACCATAGCCATTGTGTTCGACAAGTCACAAACTTATTTCAAAGGACAAATTGAAGAATTGGGTTTAGGTCATGGAATACTGTTTATAAATTATTGAAACATCAGAAAGGAATTAATAGTAAATATGTGAATACAACCCTACAGAAGACACTATGGATCTGAATGGAACAGCACAAAAGGATGGAGAGTGCATTGTCTAGAAAATTTCTACATACAACTACATAAACAGCATGGAAAAATGAACAAATGAACAAGTGTATCGAGATCCTGACCTACTATATGAAGTCACATATGATGTACAACTTCAACACACTTGACCTCCAGTAGGCTGCCTGCTCCGTGTCAGTTCAGTACAGTGCATTCACTTTTATCTGTACCCCTCTGCCTTTTCACACATCACTGGAGTGGACAGGTGCCTTTGCACTATCCCATGGCGAGATTAATTTAAACAGTATAGGCATTTGAATGGAAAATACTTTCGGTTTATAAAATTGCACTCTGTGTAAATAGACATTTATAACTTTAATACTGCAAACACTCCACACCATCAGTATCTAAAACTACAACTACAACTACAGATAGTGTTTAATTTCAGTAGTTTAATAATTTAGCTATATGTTTGTATATGTATGTATATATATGTATATTTAACTGTGGAAAATTGAAGCTATCCTGCAACTATGGAATATCATAACAACTTGTATTTTTATGTGAGGTGTGATGCAGCGTCATTGAAAGGCTTCAAGTACCTGCCTGCAGTGGAAAACAATTTTGGTTCCTTTGTGGTTCTGTGAAAGGCAGTTTTCCCTGTATATGCAAATATAGTTCTTAGAAACTTCACTTCCTTTGGAATTAATCGCCCTGGTGACGGTTTACATGCACCTGAAACGTGATGGAAAATGTATGGTATAAAATAGTAGGTATCTACATTTACCTGTGATAAGTGTATATTGTTGATGGTTAATGAACATTTAAATGCTATTACAAGAAAAAATCTCTGGAGTTCAAAGAAACATGTTCTGTAAAATAAGAAGTGAAATTGCAATACACTAAATGTTATTGGGTGTCTGTGGTGCAGGTCAGCCTGCTGCAGATGAAGAAGTGCCCTCTGACAATGATTCGATGAAGGTCAGGATCAAACTGAAAGGTCGCAGAAGTGAATCTAGTACTTCATCTGGTCGAAGAAATGTGAAGAAGCTGTCAAAGAAGCTTTTTAATGAGGAAGATGAGGATGAAGAAGAGGTATGTAGCAGCTGTTAGAGTAAGAGAGATTTCTGGCCAAGGGTGGATTTGAACACTAAACTGAAAAATGAACACTTAATTCTATCCATTGGGCATGATAGAATTTGAACTGTGAAGGGAATAAACATTGAGTCATGGAACGTTAAATGGGGATTCCACTGTGTTAATTACACTTTCATAATTGGAATCTTGTCTTCTGGTGTGTTACATGCAGTAGCAGGTATTTGAGTTCCATGTTGCAACAGTGTTAGGGGTCAATAACTGTGGTGCTTGACACAGGAACCCAGAAGGCCAGAATCCTCAAAATTGGTGCTGTGGGAAAATCAGATCCCATATATTTTTTGTATATTATAATTCAGGGAATCCAGATTTTTGGACTTTGTGAGCTGAGAGCAGGTGTGTATGTGCTACCTGGATGGGATTTTCTCCATCTAGGAAGGCAGGCATGTGTTTAGGAGGGTTGTGCAGGAATACATGCATGGCCTCTTTGAAAAAGGTGCCAACAGCACTAGTGCATTAATAATCCATATGTTGAAATTCATTGGAACTTCTTATTTAATAGCTTCATTAGCTACAGCATATCTGTTTCCAGTTAAGTTAATACTGACTGAAGTATGATGTCTCATGGGTTGTTAAGTAGGTACACATGTTGCAGAGAAGCCTGCTTTTTCTGTCTCCAGGGTAGTCTTCTTGGACTGTCCTTCAGATGTGGTGAGCAAGCTTTTCCTGTCTACCACTGTTAACAGAGTGATGTCCCAATAGACAGATATCTACATCAACACCGCTCTGAGAACTCAAATTGCATATAATAATAGGTCATGTCTGATTATATACACATTTCATGAATAGGAGGCTGTGGGCCACAGAGGTGTTTGGACATTTTTGGAGAAGAGAAAATTGTCTTACCTCTGTCTGGATTCAATTCCCAAACTGGCCAGCCCATCCTCTGGTCATTATACTGACTGAGCTATCCTGGCTGGCTGATGGGCAATATGAGAAACTGATTTATGAGCCCTGTTTACATGAAGAGAAATTTATGGATCATTATTTTAGTCTGTTAGAGAAGACATAATTACACCAGACTACAGCCTTGGAAGGTTGGAGAGGGCGCAGAAATGATCTCTTTTGTATGTAACTGGTGTTGCTGGGAAAGGAAGGGGAACATGCAGAAAACTGAAATTGCAGCAAAAGTGGAGGTTGGCACATGACAGCAAGTGTCTCCATGTTTTGTTGGCTGAACTTCAGGGGAAGGGAGGCTTGCTGAAGGATATATCACCTTTTGTTTTTCCCACTTGAATATTCAGAGCTCCCATTTACTGTAGGAGTATTTAGTAGTGCCTCTGCTAGTTACGTTATGTGTATTAACAATGTGGCAGGAAGGCACTCTTGTCACGTGATGTGTGTGTGTGTGTGTGTGCGTGCGTGCGCTGTCTCCCCCCCCCCATAGTGAAATTGTCTGATTTCAGAAGTTCGTGCCTGGTAAATTGTACACCAGTCAGTGGTATAAATACACTTGTATAAAATATGATAACATTTGATGCATTCTTATAGTCCTCTTGTTTGTTGAATGGTGTATAGATATGACATTGCATTAGGTTCTTTCACTCAATCATTGTTACAGTGTACCACGTCACTTTTATGAAACCTGTATGGTATTTTCTTGTTGCTATACCTAGTTATCATTGACCAGCATAATTTGCTTGCAATTTAATTTTGCCCTCTGCTTCTCAGTTCCTTAGAGTCCCATGTTGTTACTACTTGTGATGAGATAATCATAAAAACTTGTATGTTTGGTTCTGAGTGTGATGTGTATGTTGCAAAACACAAATCTGGCTATAATAATTATTTGCTTTAATGACAGGTCTTCACACTATTGTAACTTTTATTGTAGTGGACTTTCACTATATATTTGTGCTCATAATGTATAAGATCTTTCATTGACCTGTGATATACAGCTAAAATTTTGTGAGACCTGTGTCTTCTGAGACATGACAGCATACAGTCTGGCAGAAATTTACTGTCATCTGATAGGAATCTGCTGCCTTCAACTGAGGGTAGCAGAAGGTGCAAGTGGTGTTGAAACATCAGTAAATATCTGCTGGACTGCACAGGGTCATCATTCTTCAGCATGAATTTTGTTCAGTTCGTTACAGTATTGGTTCACTAGCAGATCATTCCCTCGATTCATCATACTTGTACTTGACTTATATCTTTTGTTTAGTAAAAATGTTACTCTGATCTGCTGGTAGCCAGACATTTCATAGTGTATCGTCATTATTCTGTGGAAGACAGAAAGTATATAGTGTTTAATCTTGTGTAAGAATATTTCAAGCTCTTCTTTTAATTTCTGTGTCAATCCTGTCCGAAATTGGAAGCCTGTCACATGCAACAGCATGAGTGAAGCATGTGTTGTTAAATGTGATCTTTTCATGTTTTTAGTTTAAAATTTGTTCAGTGTAAAAATTCAATGATGGAACAGAGTAACAGCAGTAATGTTTACCTGTTTTTTCAACCATCCCTGTAATGCACAATTCTGAAAGCTGAGTGCACTTATTGATTAGCTACTCCAATGTGTTTTGATGCACGAGGCATCATGCTCAGGGAGTCCACTGTATAACTGTTATATACACATATATAAACACAGTCCAGTCATGTAGGTAGAATGGTAGAATGCAGCTTTGCACCAAACCACAGTTTCCAAATATTCTTAAGAGTCCTTGATGGTAGGTGGTTAAAAGCCATAGTCAGTGTAATATTTTACTATAAAGTAGTATAAACACATGTCCAGTCTTGTAGGTAAAAATGTGGTTTTTGGCTGATGTACATTTGTAAAGCTTCTTAAGGCTCTATTGACATGGCTAGAAGCATGGTTATAAAACACTTCACTTTTGCAGTGTTTGAATATCAGACTCCCTGAGGATGATGCCTCATGTGTCAAAATGCATTGGAGTAGCTAATCAATAAGTGTACTCAGCTTACAGAATTATTCATTAACCTTTTGACGCCTAATGATGACTCTAGTGGTCGTACCGCACCGCTAACTCCTAAATGTTGCATTTTATATATTTATTCAACAAATATAGGTACTGAATATTTTAAACATGGTATATACTCTCCGGTTTTTCCTCTTCAAAATGCAGTTTGTTTCATAAATTTAACATATTTGGTTCCTTTATTATTCACATTTTATATACAGGGTGTGCTAATATTAAAAAAAAAATAATTCCGGTGCCAAAAGGTTAAAGGGTTGGTTGAAAAAATAGCTAATATGATTGTAATGCACCATGTGGATAACTTCAAAAAGGAGTAATGTTTGTTGCCATTGAGATATTTTTGAGCCTTTAGAGATGCCAGAATATCCCACACATGAAGGTGGGCATGGCTGATCTTTGTGGATCCTGGCACCATATACTTGAACTGTAAATTGAGGTACTGTATTTCACACAAAAGGGAGGAGTGTAGAATTCTTGAAATCATCTGTGTTAGAGTTGCTGGAACATAGTTGAAAACCTGTCTACAGTAAGAACAACACACATTTTGTTTGTGGATGGAAGTTGTTGCTGTTGATTTAAATACTGATAGATTTGTGTTGACTGAGTACAGTACATGACAATGAGCCAGGATATCATATATGAGGTTCTCACAGCAAAGTTGCTGCAGTTCATATATTGTGAGACATTATGCTGTCATTGGTTAAGTAGTCCCGGGCGTCATTGCAAAGGATTGTTATGCCTTCATAACTTCAGCAACTGGTTTCATCCAAGAAGAAATGAATCTTCGTGACCACTACCGTGACAACCTCAACTCTCTCTCCTTATTACAGTTGTTTTTTGCAGCATAATTTCTACTTTTTCTTTTATTTTGCAGAATGATTAATCGATATCCTTAATTTGTATGTATATTGTGATTTCAGATAATGAGTGATCAGTGATTAATTGAGCATCTGTCGTATACAGTCTTGATTTGATGGGTAAGTTGGTCAAACATCATACGTCATAGTAAAACTTGATGTTTTTATGTTGTCCACACTAATTGTTGTTATTGCTTTCAGCCCAAGATTCCAGCTCATCAAGGTGTAAATGAAGCATTAGATGCTGACATTTGCATTGGATTTACTGAATTTGATGGATTGCTACAGAATGTTGCAGCACTGGTCAACATTCTGTGGAATTTTAGTGTTGTACAGTTAAACTTATTCATCCTATGAAGAGATATTTTATATTTGACATGTTGGTGTGGCTGAGCTGTGAAGTGGCTTATCAAGATGAAACATGCTAATATATTTTGGGTACTAATCCTGTGGGAAAATATTCATCCATGTTTACTGGGAATTCATTTGTTTTGTAGCAGTATGCCAGTTTTGTTTGCCAGCATAATTGTCTTGTGTTGATGTTGCAGAAATGATTTTAAAACTAGTGATGACACTGACTCACTTAGATACAATTGTCATATTATAGCACTGCATTTTTGTTGTCTATTATTGATGGTCATTTTGTAGTAACCTATTTGCTTGTCCTTCACGTGATGAATTCTAACTGCAGGATAAAGTCTTGTATGTTCAGTGCACATGATAATATTTGTAGCTTTTTCTTGCTAATTTCCAACATTGTATGTTAACCCTTCAATTCCGATGTGCTGAAGGTCATCGTAGTGTATATTATTAAAGATGACGACAACTTAAAAAAAAAAAAGTATATGTAT
>Ga0123355_10012280_pt1 | contig 13266 bp, 11 predicted proteins | sample TergutEmb28metaG_3_FD_89872 | JGI IMG/M metagenome (GOLD analysis project Ga0123355, IMG submission 89872) | Embiratermes neotenicus P1 segment gut microbial communities from Petit-Saut dam, French Guiana - Emb289 P1 | ecosystem: Host-associated > Arthropoda: Insects > Digestive system > Gut ... | reverse complement strand
TTTCTCTGGCCATTATCTCCGTAACCGTTCCACTTTGGACATAGGTGTTTTGGGTTATATCGGTATACTTTAACATAAGGAACACCCTCCTGAAGTCTGGCACATTCCTCCTGGGACACCCTGCATATAAATGAAACTTACTCACATTAGAAATCAGAAGAATTAACATCACTATTATCAAAATATGTTAGAGGATATTCAGCAATCTTGTCACCATTTCAGCCAAATTATCCCCAGCTGTATTAGTTCTTGAGGTCACTTAACCCATATAAAAACCTGCACTAGAGCTCTCCAAAAAGTTTCTGTGTAACATTTTATACATGTCTGTGGTATTTCAGTAACAATTTCGTGTGCCCTAATAATCTAGCACCTGCTACAGCACTTAACTGTCAGTACACAATGAGCTGGACCCTTATTAGTACTCGATGAACTGCCGAATTACACAGCAATGTCATCCAACATGTGCCACCTCACCTGTGTTGCCAATTCTTACACAATAACGGTGGTACAGTTATTTGTCAGGCCTCATACACAGGGTCGCGGGAGAGTAGCACTGATCACGAAGTGTGAACTTTGGTGCATATTACCTTAAAATTTGTAGTGATGTCAGCCTCAGAGTCATGAGTGGGTTTCCACAAGGACAGAAGGCCACCCTCACCTCCAGTCAAAAGGAACTGGCTCTGCAAGTAAGTTATATTTAGGCTGCATTGCCACTTCAGTTAATACTATTTTATGTACATAAGAACTCAAATATTTAATAAAATGTAAATCCTTTTGGATTTTTAATCATTTCTTTTGCTGCTTATGAAATACCAAAGGAAAATTATGAAGGGAAAAATTCAATTTATGTAAACTTTCATCATCACCATCACCACTGCCATCTTTGGCACTGCAACTTTTAGTTCTAAGAGTCTTGGCCTCTATTTTTTCATGAATTCACAACAAAATGTTTTTTAATGGATTGGGTTTACAGCCCCATGCAAAACCCCCAACCTGGAGGACAAGGCCTCAGTATTTATAACTCCCAGAGAAGGGATGGCCCACTTATACCTTTGGGCAACAGGTGATCACTGTCGTTTTTCACAACTTTCATCTCAACATATTCAATACCACTAAGTTATTGTCACACTATTAGAGCTCCTGGATACATCAAGCAGAGCAATCAAGCTACATAACATAAGCTACTGCCAGTATGGTTAAATGTATCCATTATGAATGAATAAAACAATGAATAACTCCTACACTAATGTATGAGGGCTGCCCAAATGTTCTGCAACACTGTATATACTTTTAGTCAAAATCAACAGGAAATATCTGCAGTTTCTTCCGTGGTTAATTTTAAGGCCCTGCTTGCTACTGGAGCACTGCAGAACAGTACTTTTTTTGTGCGTCATAAAAATGGAATGGTATGGTGAAGTGCACTGTAAACAATGTGCTGTTACTGAACTGCTTGTGGCACAGAAGGGATCACTAACAAACACTGACAAGTGGTTAAAAATGTATAGTCAGTGCTGTTAATAAAAGCACTGTTAGTTTTCAGGCGAGACATCCTCGTTGTGTTATACAGAATTATAAATATAAAACATATAAAGTCAAACACAACTCAACAATTTTATTAAGGTGTATTTCTTACATTGTTTTGTTCAACGACATGTTTCGGCTCTGGTTATGAGCCATCTTCAGGTAGATTACTTTTTTAGTAGGGTAAAATATACAATTAGCAATGCTAATGTTATTGTTATATACCAGATCTCGTATAACATATAAAAATTTTAACAATGACTCCACTGTATAGCAGTATTAAAATTAAGTTATTGGAAGTTAATTATATAGAATATTAAAACTACAGGGTATTATAATCATGGAATGTTGTGTGGGTACTTAAATTATTCTATAACCAGAGCCAACACATGTCGTCGAACTAAAGAATGTAAGAAATACACCTTAATAAAATCAGTGAGTTGTGTTTGACTATATATGGTTTATATTTAGAGCACTGTTAGTTGTTGGGCTTCACAACTTGCAGGTTATGAGAAAGACCAAGCTGAGCTGAGTGATGTCTCTTGCTCTGGTCACTGTTCTTTGGGATGTAGAAGGGGAGATTTTGCTAGACATTATGCCTTGTGGTCAAACTATTAACTCAAATCTGTAGAATCATGAAAACCTTGCCAAAATCCTCCTTCAAAAAGACATTGCACGACCACACACAAGTCTGAAAACACTAGAAGCAATCATAAAACTTCCTCATCCACCATATAGCCCAAATCTTGCTGCCTAAAATGTCCACCTCTTTGGTGCCCTCAAAGGTGCCATCTGTGGGGAAAGGTTTGGGAATGATGACAAAGTCATTGAAGAAGTAGCTGTGAGTACAGAATTCAGATTGGTACAAGAGCATAGATGTCTTGTTTCTTGCTGGTGCAAAGCAGTTGAAGTTGATGGAGATGATGCAGAAAAATGAGGTGTGTAATATGTCCACAAAGAATTATGTAATAAACCATTAGCAATAAAAAATTGTGTAGCAAGCCTTTTGGGCAACCTGCATACATATCTCAGTGCTTTAAAAATGAGCATAAAAGACTGTTCTAAGAACATTTAGTAATACATTTATACTACTTATAATCACCAGCACATTTTTTTAATGTAACACGTCTTTTACCTGCAGCAAGTTGTCTATTTTCGTTAGTACTATTATCACCACTATCAATCACCATCGCCCAAGTTGAATGACAACAAGAACGACAAAGAGTCACCCCTCATTTAATTTGACAAAGACACAAGCAAACTTATTGCACTTACTGTCTATGGGTGGTCTGTGGTACACCCTGCATTAAAACTTTGAGGTATGTGATCTTATGTGCCATCTTGGGCTGGACGGGCTGAGGACTGAATCCAAGTGGAAGTGAGATTTTCTGCACCTGTCCACACCAGTCCTGGGGCCCATCCAGCCTCCCATACAATGGGTACTGGGTCATTCCTGGGGTAAAGCGGCCAGGGCGCGGAGTTGACCATCCACCCCAATATAGCGCCGAATTTAAAGAAAAAGTAGAGCTATACCTCTACTCCCCCTCTGGGCCTTCATGCCCTGTTCTAGGGTGGGCTTCCTTCTTTACATGCCATCTAGATGGGAAATAATGGAACTACAGTCCAATAGTTCACAGCATTTACAACAACTTAGCCGATGCGAAAGAGGTTAATCCACTCTTAATATTATTTAAAAATAACAGAAATCTTGTAAATGGCATTAAAGTTAACTAGATTAAATATTTCTTCAATGCAAATTAAAGGCAACAACAAATATTTCAAGACACACGATTACTCGTGGGTATTCAATTACTGCATTAAGTCAGAGGGAACCTGTACTTCAATTTCAAATCACACTCTAAATTCTTTTACTACATTTGAAGGGTAAGACGCTGGCATTGTACGGTGTCCAACTACCACCAACTCATGAACAGATGATTATAACAAAGATGTTTCATGAAGAGAGTCAAGGCAACAAAAAGAGCAAACCATACTTCAGTTGCTCACTGAACAGTATTATAAGTACAAATCAGAGCTTCTAAACACTAACAATGAATCATGGGTAATGATCTCACCTGAAACTAGCAGAAATAACTAAGTTTTCAGAAATGTTCAAAACTGATGGTGTAGTTAAAGCGAGAAACAAAATACAATAAGTTTTGATTATCCAACCTAAACAGGACCAACAGATCTCTAGATTACTCAAAATGTCAGATGCAATTTCGTTTACCAATAATTAACAAACACAGCTACATCCATGGCAGTATCAGACATACTGACAAATCAGCAGTGCGAGAAGAGCAGGATCCTTTAATATGCACGTGTGCACAGCACAAACTGATACATATCATGCTATATGGCTATGTTGGTAAAGCAGTAGGCTCGGATAACTGAAGGTCGGATACTCAGGATGTACTGTAGGCAGGCAAAATGAATGATGTTAAAGAAACAATGAGCAGAGAACATATAATAAAAAGCTGTGATAGTATTAGATACAGAGACTGGGAGAATACTAAACTAAACTAAACTCCGTGGCTTTAGTCCGCGAGCGAACCATACCAATATAGATGACCTAATACCTACATACAATTTACAGTACACCAGATGTAAAAGGGACACAGTCAACACAGTGGTGACAAGGAATCCATAAAGCGTTGGAAGGAAACAATTCAAAGGAAGGGAAATGAAAGGAATTCATTCATTCATTCATTCCATTGGCATGTGCAGAATGCGACATGGTGCGGAAACAAACAGTGACAACATATTCAGGAACAATGTCAATATGCCTTACTTACATTTCTATCATACCAACTTGTCCGGATAATCTGCTTATTACCCGGAAGATATGACAGTGGTTTAAGTATCTTCTTGTGTACTGAAAGTGTCCCTAGACACCCTCTGAAACAGAAGATTCAAACATTACCATTTATCTGCACCATAATCTATCCTATCTACCTCCAAGAAACATCATTTTTACATTATGTGCTGAGGAATACACATCTAAATAGATGTTCCCTAATTCTGCAATATCCCATACACAGACAAACAGTAATGAATACTGTGCTGGTAGGAATTTGGCAGCTAGCAGGAGGCAGCATGCTCCTCCAAAACATACGCAAATCTCTAGCAGACTACATGGCATCACATTGCAGAAAACAGCATTCTTAACAGTCAGCATGTGAGAACTTCCAAACTCACAATTTACAGTGAACTGGTTGCGAGGTTCAATCATCAGGGCCTTTAAATACCCAAGTGACTACTAGCTTCTGAACAAGAACTCTGCTCTGTGCAATGAATTCTTAATTAATGTTTTCTCTCTTGTCATTTGATATTCCCTACTGTATCAGAATCAGAAACAAGACAGGAAATGTACATATATCCATAACACTGAGGCACATCTATGTACACACTGTTGCTGTGGAAAAGTGGTAAGTAATACCTATTTTGAGTGTCTGCAGCCTTAGTTATCCAGCATACAAAGTGCATGTGCTGTATTATATTGTCATCTGTGGCCAGTCTGGCTGTACCATTTTTTTCCACATTATCTCATAAATTGTACGATTTTTGGAAAAAAGTTATTGAATATAAGATGCATTTTGATTTTATCTAGAACTTCTGACTGAAACATTTCTCATTCTAAGCAGAATTCAGCCATATATTTTCATATACGTACACTGTCTTCATGTCTTGTCAAGACATTAACCAAACTTGAATTCTTTTGACAGATTTTTTAAAAATACTTAATATAAAATTTCACAACATTCTGTCCAGTGATAACCAACTTGTTCCACGTGGCCAGAGAGACAGACAGACAAAAGGAGCTAATAGTAGCTTTTTGCAATTTTACAAATGTATATAACAACTCATGGGGGTCCTAAATGTACAGATATGAGGGTAATACTGAAACAGTTCCTAGAGAAACAGCATATGAGGATGTGAACTGGTTCATAATAGGATCCAGTGATGGAATTTTGTAACTTGGTGATGAACCTAGAGGTTTTACCAACTTCTTGGCTAAAATAACATCACTTCCTTAACTAAGCCATGTATCATGCAGTTAAAATGGGTGACATTTAAAAGGTTTCACAAGTCAATGTAAGAGACTGACAAAAGCCAGGAAAAACTTTAATCTGGACAGACAGTCTCACAATTCAAACCAGATACAGGCATACAACATAAAAGTAAGAATTTCAACTGCTAAATGTGATGTGATGAAATAGTTTCCACAACACTTTTTTTTTTTAATATGCGATATGTGATCCTCTATTCTATGCTTTCCCCTTGTAACTTGATATAGTGGGCCCAGTGGTTGTGCCACTATGGTAAGCATTTGGAGAAGTCCTGGCATAAGATGCCTGAAGTTATTTTTGAATTACCACGATACCAAATCTCCTCCACTTCAATGCCAACTTCAGTTATTAGAGAAAAAAGATACACATGGAATAGAGAGTCTCTGAAATTTTTGAGGTCCTGACAAGGATTTCCATGATACTGCTTCTTTTCATCAATACACAGATGAAATATAAATTCTTCAGGAATCTGTTACATGTTCACATCTTGTGTCGATTGTTCAATACACAGATGAAACATAAATTCTTCAGGAATCTGTTACATGTTCACATCTTGTGTCGATTGTTCAGTCATTACAAAAGCACGATTCCTACATCTTTGATTAAGCTGTAGACGGTCATGGCTTTGTTTTTATGCATAAGCTCTTGATACATGCCACACTTTTAGTAATTTTTGCTCATGGATGGGCATTCTGAATGCTCAGAATGGTTACCTCATGTCACTTCACCTCTGAACATGAAGCGCCAATCAAATGTTTTGAGTTATGCTCACTTTCTCCTTTCTGACAGCAAGTCATAAAATCCTGTAAGTTTCTGTAGCAGTTCTACCTAATGTGAAGCACATCTTGATGCACATGCACTCTTCTCTAAAATGCAGATCCCAGAAAGCACAACACAATATACCTATTCTGCTTCTTGTCTTCAGCGATTTGAAGGAAGGTTGACTAGGTAATCCGCAAAGTGTGAAGTCTCAGGCTACATATCAATAGGTTTATACATATACCACGGTTGGTTATTATATTTGAGTTTATTAGTATTGTATACTTCGCTGATAATACAACTGATTACAATTGTCTGACATGTTGCCTGATTGAGTTCATTCTTAAAATTTGGTAAGTGTAACCCTCTCATATGTACTTACAAGAAAAGATACTACGATGGGAGCGATTAATTCGGTCTCATGGTTACGGTGACAAAAAAGGGATTACTGATTCAGAAAAATTGCAAGCAACCTTACCACCTTCATGTGCCTACTATACAGAAATTCTGGGAGCCTCAACCTCCTGGTGACCTAAGGGACTGTCCAGGCCTGTAATGGGATAGCTTTACATTTGCTTCTTTAAAACTAAAGTTTAGAATTTATGTATTTATGCTGTGTGGGTACAACAACTGCTTCAAAAGGTGTTACTTACAAGTGATGATACTAGTAATGTTAAATGAACAGTAAGTGACTCAGCAGATTGTATCGTAACTCCGTCTCACAGAGGAGTGTCATCCTACCTACAATTGTGTCATGCTACAGCCAGTCTGGAAACTAATTCATCACACCATGTAGCACAAATAAAAAGTAACACACTATAACATACGTTTGTCCAGCAGCTGAAAAGAGCAGCAACACCTCTCCAGATTGATTGGTTAGATGGGCATCAACTATGGAACAGTTTTCAACGGATTTCCACTGGAAAAGAAGTTTTATTACCAGAACTTGACTCTCGAAAATAAACCATGCCACTTTACTGTAGGTACTTCATGCTGTTCTTTGATCAACATAGTTTATATGTTGTAGTGTAACATGTATAAGATGACCGTAAGTGTTAAGAGGATAGGAACTTGCACACAGATTGCTGTGGTACCTTCCTGGCATTCATCTGGAGGTACCAAGGCAAACTTCAGGCAAGTAGCCATCAAACCACCTAAGTTTCAAGCCAGGTGCCTCCTGAATAAAACCAAGACAAACACATATGGTCTTTCAGGCTAAAAGGGACTAAGATGTATTACTAAGCAATTTGCTGTGGCAGTAATTTAGTGTCACTAGTAGCCTGGAAAGAACCTGCAAAAAAACCAAACCATCTCCTTCCACATCCTTGTATGCTAATGAGTGTTAGTGCCTGAACTCATTCTCTACTACATAGACTGTAAAGTTAAACACTGTAATTTTCCAATCAGTCAATCTATTTGTCTATCAATCAACCATACTATCATTCTGTTTAAAATCCATCAATGACTTCTGGCTTGACCAGACACAGTGAAGTCTGTCTGTAATGGTATGAATGCCATATGAATACACATATCCAAAGGTTTTACCATTACTAAACTAACCCTCAAAAGAGACATTTATCTAAGCTACACAGAAATTGAACTCCTACATCACAGAGAACATAAACCATGTCCATTATAAAAACCAGTTGATTAATGTTGCCAGGGAAATGATTTATGTGTGTTCTGAGAACCATATAAAACAGAATACACTATGTGGGAAAATACAGAGTTTCTTAATGTTATGGTACACAGAATTATCATAGTAACATCTGCCTTTCACTGAATGTGTACAGTTTAACAGTGCAAGCCAATAATGATAACCATTCTGCTGCAAAGTACAGAGCAGCATGCTTTACAAGACCTGCCCAGCCAGTAACAACACATGCATTCTGAGGAGAAGTCATAATACCTACTTGCCTTCAAAAGTTAAAATTTAGCAGTACCTACAAATTAATACTTGTACAATCCAGTGATTCTTGTCTGTGTGTGACTTTTACTATCACATAAAGTGCACCCTTGTACAGGCACTGAGGCTCTGTACAGGCCGTACAGCCCATAGGGGGATTAGAGGTATAGCTCTACCCTTTCTTGACCACGGCACTAGAAGGGGGTGAGGGGTCAGCGTCACCCCCCAGCTGCTCTTTACCCCTGGGAAAGACCTGGGTACCCTTATTACAGGAGGCTGGGTGGGCCCCAGGGCCAGTCTGGACAGGTGCAGAAAATCTCGCCCCCACCGGGATTCAATCCCCGGACCATCCAGTCTGTAGCCAGTCGCTATACCGACCTCGCTACCCAGCCCCACTGTGCTACAAGCTGAAGGTTGCAGGTTCGATTCCCGATGGTTTCACTGTAATTTTTGATTGATATAATCCTTCCAGGGTCAACTATACCTCTAACAGAAATGAGTACCATGAATATTAAATGGGGGATAAAGGCAGACAGTGCATAGGGCTGACCACCTTACCACTTTCATATGCCTACTGCCTAAAATTCTGGGAGCCTCAACCACCTGCAGCCCTAAGGGCCTGTCCCGGCCTGTTATTGGATAGCTTTCCCTTGCTTCTTTAATACTAAAGTTTAGAAATTTTGTCAGGTTTGTTAAAAAGGGAGTGATCAAACAAGATTTGTAAGTCTGATTATAATCTAGTTCCATATAAACTTCCCTATCTCTAGATCCAATAATTCATCAGCATTACAACCAAACACAACAATGAGCAGAGTTTCTGTATGACCACCATAGTCCCAATTCCACACAAACTTACAATAAAAATGACAATTTTTTTAATATATCTCTCAACCCACACAAAATTTTCAGACCATACATTAACCCTTCAACACAGAGGCACTGAAACCACAGTCTGCAATATTGAAGGGTATTTAAATTTTACTGATACAAATTACAAACTGCCTGCATTTTGATCTCAAAATAACTTCCGTATTTTGTCTTTTATATGAAACAGATCTTGGAATGGTCATTCCCTATGGTCTGTAGTCAATACATATGCATCTTACATTGCATCAATATTTCCTTTTATGACAGGTCTCAACCACACCCATCTCCAAATGCATCACAGCCTTAACAATTCTGCATGGTCTCTCTCACTAGTCCTAATGATAATATGGTCTGTCTCGCTCTGTTTTATTGTGCTTGTTGCAGACAACCCATCAACTTGTTGGTTCAGATATATTTTTTTTTTGTGAGGCATTCTTCTGGGAATATTCCATTCTGTCAGTCTCTGTATGGTCATTACCAAAGGAACCTGATATTTTAAGGCTGTGTGGAACATTTAACCAATGAACATAAAATAAAACCTGTTCTATATTTTTCCTATATGTGGTCATGGAAATGCAAACTGTGGCAATAAGCAGCCTACTGATCAATTTTAAGTGCCACTTCTTCATTTTTTCCTCTCTACTATATCACCTACAGCAGCTGATCTTAACACCACACCCTTGTGCTGGTGATAATCATACACAGTAGTGTCCATTTCTTTTCCCCCTCTATCTTACCACCTGGACCCAGCAGTATGGTAAGTTGAGATCACTGTCACATGCCTTTTTGTCACTCCTGGTGACATGAACAGGACAAATATGCTGCACAGTGAGCTTTCCATTTTGTAGCTTACTTCTTTAAAAAAATTCAACACTTCCTTCCATTAAACTTTATTTTAGACATGCCATTGTGACACTTCTACAGAAGGTAATATACAAACTGTGAAAGTGTGTTGTGCCTGATGGTTTACATATTACTTACTACTTTCCATTTATTTTAATGGTCCCCGTACAAATGAAGTTACATAACCAGAAACTATGCCAAAAATGGAGACATAATAATTATCCATTCACAAGTAGCATTATGTCAAAGTACCAGATTTTTCATCTTTGTCTTACACTATGTTGTCATCAAAAGCTGCAAATTTTTTTACAAACTGATCACTCTTTAACATGCCTGAAATAATACTTGGCCCCACTGTCCCATCTGTCCATTAGAAAAGGTAATGCCACTTCCTGAACTGATTAAATAATATAGTATTAAAAAGACTACTGTGACAAGACACACTTTAAAAATAGAAGTAGTCATAACTAGACAGACCGTACTGCATTAACGTGTGAGTGAGGTGATGAGGAAAACAGCGCGACACCTTACTCAACTCGGAGTATGTGAATTAAATCTAGGGCAATCCCAATATGAAGAATGCTAACTATGCAACAATCACATTCAATGAACATGTTACCATCACAAAAGAACGCTTTGATATGCATGCTGAATTGCATTTTTGTGCCACTGTTCATGGTAAAGGCACAAATATTAATACAGCATTTTTTACACATAATGTGAATATGGATAAAATGAATAGTTTACCTGCATTGAATGGCATATCTTGTCTCTGGAAAACTGAAGGAATGGAGACACCCCATCACTTGTCCATAATTGCAGATCTTCAGTATGTGTTATACAAGATAATATGTCATTAGTGTTTTCCTCAACAAACCAACAAATCTTTCCCTGGAGGTAGAGAAAACATATAAATAAATAACTATATATATATATATATTTCCTTTGCAGTATATATATATACTGCAAAGGATGTATTACCTGGAAATTAAGATGTTCTCCAAAATTTAACTTATTCTACTAATTAGAAACTTACAACTAATTAATAACAAAGTCCACATGGCAGAGGTATTCCTAAGTAGCAATGAGTTACTTACAGAGTCAAGAAATTCCCTACCTGTTAAACCATATGGTTGATCACTCACTGTACTCACAAGATTTCTACATCGGTCCCTATCCAAACTAAATGAATCCAGCCAATTTTCTCCCAACCTATATCTCGGAATATTCATTTTAACACTGTCCTCCCATAATTCTCCACATACTTTTAAAGTCACATCTTCTAAGACCCAATCTAACACCGAACTCGGTGTTAATCTGTCAGAATGTTTCAAATGTTACAAGATGTCATGTAGGTGGACAATAATCATTCATTTATTGCTAAAGTACCATAACAAGATTATATCTTAGTATGACAATCATCAAATAAAAATGGATATGAGAAAAAAAATTGTACATTTATACTCAAATTCCACATTTTCAGTCACTGTTGAAGCTGCACATTTCCTGCCATTGTTTAAGTACACAGTCATGTTGCATGTACATCTGTAGATTTTTGATCCTATACCATCCGTGTTTCTTTAGTATCCTGGTTATAAAAATGACTCTACTTTTGAAGTGCACAATCGTTTCACGTTCACCTGGACTGAAATACAGGGCAACACAAAAAAACGGGAACTTCTGAAATGCGTAGTGGCAGCCATGTACAGTTGGCAGCACTGCAGAACAGGGACCTTGAGCTACAGACAACCTCGCCATTTTAGTAATCATGGATCAGTGGAACGGTCAACAGCGTGCTTTCACCATAAAAATGTTTTATGATTTCTTCAATATTTGTTCGGTTTTTCAAAAGTTCCAGTTTTTTTGTGTCACCCTGTATTTAGCACTAAGCTTGTCAGATATATATATATATATATATATAACAGCACGTACATTTTTGGGGGGAGGAGTACCTGCCATCAATTGAGTTCACATGTTGGTGATATGCGCTTGTCTCTCCTACTAACTGCTGGATAATTCCAATGAAATACAAAACAAAAACAAAATATTGGACCAAGCTTTTAGCAACACAGAGGGCCCTGTTGTTGTCACAGTCCACCCTGCTCAACTGGCGGCTTACATGTGCAGGAGGTTCAGAACACGTACGGTATGTGTGCACTACACAGTCCTTTTCTCTGTTACTATTAGGACAAATGTCTTTATCTTCAGATCCATCCATAAAGCACCCAGACACTTCAAAGAAACTAAACTTTATCCCATTATGAGACAATGCAGCTACCAAGAAAATACTGCAGAAATGGACAACGGAAATATTAATGAAAAAGAATAATGTATAATGGTACGTAACTTTGTTGTAAATATGTAAGGAGGCAGCAGATTAATTCTATGGTGTAAAAGAACAAGAGTGCAATAAAAGTCTGATGATAAAATATCACTGAGATGGATGTCACATTCTTTTATCCCCTGCAATAGTGCAAAAATGTAACTGAAACCATCCCTTGCATATTGCACATAAAACAATGACCAATGCACACATTTATTATTAACATTGTGTCACTCTGACATGCATGAGCCCTCAAACGGCCATCTTCAGGGAGTATGATAGATACATTTCAACATCAAGGTCAACAAAACAAGTTGACTTCCAGAATTTTACATCTGGCAACTCATTTTGTTGACCTTGCTGTTGCAACGTATCTGACATACTCCCTGAAGATGGCTATTGGACAGCTGAAACATGCTGCAGTGATGTGTTACCAAAAATGTTTTAATAATAAACATGTGCATTAGTGGGCTTTTTATGTGAAAGTGTGATATTAGTGCACACACACGAAGAAGATAAAGCACCTAGGATATATATATATATATATTTTTTATACATGGGTCCGTGCATCGTGAATCAAATTTAATAACTGTCCCACATGATGCGACTTATTCAGTTTATTACATTTCTGTAGGGAGCTCTACATGTTTCGGGTGTTGACACACATCATCAGTAGCTGGTACAGCTGTAATTACAGCTTCTGGTATTGATTAACCGGATCTGCTACCATCTGCTCTCATTGTTGAGTTGGAACTGATTCATGTGTACCGTACGGTAGGTATTCATTTGTTCATTACAAATGAATACATACCGTACGATACACATGAATTAGTTCCAACTCAACAACGAGAGCAGATGGTAGTAGATCCGGTTAATCAATACCAGAAGCTGTAATTACAGCTGTACCAGCTCCTGATAATGGGTGTCAACACCCGAAACATGTAGAGCTGCCTACAGAAATGTAATAAACTGAATAA
>Ga0123355_10012279_pt1 | contig 13267 bp, 12 predicted proteins | sample TergutEmb28metaG_3_FD_89872 | JGI IMG/M metagenome (GOLD analysis project Ga0123355, IMG submission 89872) | Embiratermes neotenicus P1 segment gut microbial communities from Petit-Saut dam, French Guiana - Emb289 P1 | ecosystem: Host-associated > Arthropoda: Insects > Digestive system > Gut ... | reverse complement strand
GAAGGCAAGGAACGATACATCCAACCCTTGCCCTCTTTAGAAAAGAGGGTGCCGTCCGCAGACGGCGGGTGATTTGATAAGGCAAGATTCCTTAAGTTGCTTGCATTGGACGATCGCCCCTACACTGGTTTTTGCAATTGCTTAATGTCCGTACTGCAAATCCACAATTGATTATACATAACTTTAAGTGTATAATCAATGTGCAGATAATGATTGGAGATAGATTGCATATGTGGAAAAAAGCAAAAAAAAGCTCAAGAGTCGAAGAGATTTTTGGTCTGGAGCGTTTAAGACTAAGAAGCGTTGATAATATTTTGATTGTCGTTGCATATAAAGGGCAGGATGAACGCAAAATATGCAACTTAGACGAATATGAAAGTGGTCAAGTAGTCGTCATAAAAGATGGTAAAAAAGTAATGTTAACACTACAAAGTGTCTCACGTTAGCATGGCTAGTCATTATCTTTTTCAATAATTTCTTGAATTATATAGTTTGGGCGATTTTGTAGTTCTGTGTAGATTCTACCTATATATTCGCCCATTAGACCCAGTATCATTAGCACGATGCCTTGCGTGAACAGAATTGCAGCTATTGTTGATGCCCAGCCTGCTACTGTTCTATCAGTAAAGAAGTACTCGTATATCACATATAAAATATATAAAAAGCTAACAAATGAAATCAGAAAACCTGCAAACGTCGCTAGCTTTAGCGGTTTGTAGGAAAATGATGTTATAGCGTCCATTGCGAAAAGAAACATTTTTCGTAATGGATATTTTGTTTTACCTGCAAATCTGGCCTCTCTAACATACTCAACCGGAACTTGTTTGAAACCTACCCAGCTTACCAACCCGCGTATGTAACGATTCTTTTCCGGAAGCTTATTCACGACATCACATACTTGACGGTCAATCAGTCGAAACTCACCTGTGTCCGGTGGTAGGTCAACTGATGTCATGCGCCTTATAAATTTATAGAATAATTTCGCACTCAACCGTTTAAATACTGATTCACCCTTGCGCTGTAATCGCTTACCATAAACGACATGATAGCCTTCCTTCCACTTCTCAGCCATGATTGGAAATACTTCCGGTGGGTCTTGCAAATCAGCATCAATAACAAATATAGCTTGCCCGCGAGCATGCTCCATTCCCGCTGATATCGCTGACATATGACCAAAATTCCGTGTAAAATTAATTAATCGCACAGCAGGATCTTTTTCACAAAACTCAGCGATAATATATGCAGTCTGATCCTTACTTCCATCATTAACAAAAATAAGCTCATACGTCTCAGACATCTTCTGCATGACATCAGTAAGCCTCATATATGTTTCCCTTATAACTTCCTGCTCATTATATGCAGGTATTACAACTGAATAAACCGGCTGTTTCATGGTGTGCTCCCTCGTCTCTCAACATGGTCATTCTGTCGCGAAGTCGCAGAATCTAAGAACTCTTTACTTACTAGATTCTGCGACTTCGCGCAGAATGACGTTAGTTTTTCATTGACTATTTGACATTACTCTCAATTCCTCAGCTTCCAGTAGACCCCAATCCTCCGGCACCTCTTGCTGTTTCATCAAGATTTTCACATATGATTATCTCCGGCAATTCACATTTCGTGATTACCATTTGAGCAATCCGATCACCATTTTTTACAGTATACGACTCATTGGATGTATTTTTTAGTCCGACAATAATTTCCCCTCTGTAATCAGAGTCAATAACTCCTACGCAGTTGGCAGGGACTATTCCATGATTTATTCCAAGTCCACTTCTTGCATATATAAATGCAGCATATCCAACGTCAAGAGATATTGCCAGTCCTGAGTTTATTTTATGCATCTCTCCCGGCATGATTGTGACATTAGTATCAAGACATGCCGATATGTCGTATCCAACACTTCCGTTTGTTTTGCGCAACGGTATTTTTGCAGATGGGTTTATGCGCATAACTCTCATTGTATTCATAGATTTCTCCAATTTCTGTTTTGCTTAACCAATAGTAATAGTACCACATGAATGGTAATGTGTACAGTAAAACCCCTGATGTCCACTCATCAGGGGTTTCATTTTGTTGCATATCTGGTATTACTTCTGCCTATGACTGCATTATAAATCATTCCACTCGATTTTGCAAGCATTTTTATTATCTTACAAACAGCCACATGAGTCCGAAAACTACTATTAGTGCTATAATCAGTACTGGTAAGAATGTGATTATTGCTGCGATTACCATTGCCGTAAAATCACCTTTTTCTAGCTCGATGTTCTCATAATGCGCATCGAGTTCTTCTTTGGTTTTTTTCTTGAACAATGTGTTTTTTAGATCTTGGAATCTTTGATGCATTGAATTGACCTTTCTTGCTCTGTGTTCATCTCGTTTGTAGAACGGACAAACACGTCCCCTGCCCTTGAGTCTTTTTACTCGGAATATGGATTTGTCTCGTTGTCTCCGTAGTTACGTAATTTAGGAATTTCGGGAGGCTCAACTTGCTCCACGCCTACCGGGAAGTGGCATGCTACCCAGTGTTCCGGTCTTAGCTCACGCCATTCAGGTATATTACTTTTACATATGTCTCTTGCGTATTCGCAGCGTGTGTGGAACTTGCAGCCGGGTGGCGGGTTGACCGGGCTTGGGATATCCCCTTCTATGACCTGCAATTCTTTCTTCGATTCTTCATCAGTAGTTGGAATCGCTTTGAGTAGTACATTTGTATATGGGTGCAATGGATACTTAAATATCTCATCTGACTTACCAAGCTCGATTATATTACCCAAGTACATAACACCTACACGGTCGCTTATGAACTTAACTGCACTAAGGTCATGGGAAATGAACAAATACGTAAGATTTGCTTCATCTTTCAAATCCATCAGCAGATTTATAATTTGAGATTGAATCGACACATCAAGTGCACTAACTGCTTCGTCACAAACTACAAATTTTGGTTGCGGCGCAAGCGCACGAGCTATACCAATTCTTTGACGTTGACCGCCTGAAAATTGGTGTGGATAACGGTGTAAAAAATATTTTTGCAGCCCGCATTTTTCCATAACATCTAATGTATAATCTTCAAGTTGCTTCGTACCCTTACCGTACATATTATGTGCAACCAATGCCTCACTAATAATGTTACCAACTGTAAAACGCGGATTAAGCGACGAGTATGGGTCTTGGAAGATAATTTGGAGATGGCGACGCTGGCGACGCATTTCTTCATCTGTTAAGCGACTTAAGTCGATTGAAACTTCACGCATATCCATAAGTACGTCAAATCCGGATTTCGTACTACATCTTTCACGCATTTTAATCAAAACTGCATCTTTTTCATCTCGTACTTTTTCTGCAGATTTTAATTGCACCTCAAGTGCAGATATTTTACTTTCAATTTTAGGAAAACTTTTCTTTTCTGATGAAGTATTCGAATTCGTCTTCTCGCTTTCCAAATGTGCAACACGCTTTATGTCGAGCAGATGTATTGCTGTTGTTATGCGATATACCTCTTTGATTGCAAGCAAGTTCTCGCGCACAGTGCGGGCAAGCTCTTGTAAATCATCATGTAATAAAAGTCCGCCACATAGTCTCACCTGATTTGGGTATTTTTCGATGATTTCTTCAGCGGAACCTTTTACGCTTGCAATTTTAGCTGCATCTTTAAATGCATACGTAGGCGCATAGTCGTTTAGTGTTATACCTGTATAATGCACAGTACCATTAGTTTGAGTATATAGTTGAAGCATAACACGACCGAGGGTTGTCTTGCCACAACCACTCTCGCCAACCAGCCCCAGAGTCTCACCTTCATATACATCGATGGTAACACCGTCGACCGCTTTTACAAACGGACGTTCATTTGAAAATAGTTTTTCTTTCTTAAGAGGAAAGTGCATTTTGACATCTTCGAGTTTTAGTAAAACTTTTCTTGTATCAGTCATTGTTACGTACTCCTTTCTTCGGATAGAAGCAGCGTACGCTTTGCTCGTCGTTCACTTTGACTAATTCCGGCATTTCTGCATCGCATTTTTCAGTTCTGTACTTACAGCGAGGTGCAAAACGGCAACCCTTGGGTAAGTCCAGCGGATGTGGAACTGCACCGGGGATGGCATCAAGTCTGTCACCTTGATCACCTGTGAGCATTGGTATAGAGATTAGCAACCCTTCCGTATAAGGATGTGAGTAGTCGGTGATAGGCTTGAAGATGTAATCAACAGGTGCTAATTCAACAACTTGACCACAGTACATAACTGCAACTTCGTCAGCCATTTGGTTTATTACACCTAAGTCATGGGTAATGAACATTATAGCTGTATTAAACTCATGTCTCAAATCATTCATCAAGCGCAAAATTTGTGCTTGTATTGTAACGTCCAGTGCAGTCGTAGGCTCATCTGCAATAAGTAGCTTTGGCTTACATGCCAATGCCATAGCAATCATCACACGTTGGCGCATACCACCTGAAAGCTGGTGAGGATACTGTCTGATAAGTTGCTTCGCATTTGGTATCTTAACTGCTTCCAGTATTTCTACTACACGCTTTTTTGCCTGTCCTTTTGACATATTTTGGTGTAATAATAAAACTTCGCTAATTTGTCTACCTATGGTAAACACGGGGTTTAGAGATGTCATTGGCTCCTGGAAAATCATTGAGATTTTGTTTCCGCGAATCTGATACATCTTTTGTGCACTAAAATCGCTTATTTTCTCTCCTTCAAACCAAATTTCACCTTCATGTATTTTCTGATTTTTTTCAAACAGCTTTAGAATTGAAAGTGCAGTCTGACTTTTTCCACTTCCTGACTCACCTACAACACCAAGTGTCATGCCTTCTTTCATGCTCAGGCTAACACCATCAACAGCATGAATCAAACCTTTTTTTGTATCGAAATAGCAGTGGACGTTTTTTATTTCAAGCATATTTATGTTATTCATATTCCACACCTACCTCTCTTGCGACTTGGGATCCATCGCTTCACGCAATGCATCACCAATCATATTGATTGACAAACACGCAGCTATAAGGAATAATCCCGGAATAATCCATCGCCACCAGAAATATTGAATAACCATTGTCTCCTGTGCACTTGTCAGCATATTACCCCATGTCGGAACCGGCTCTGTAATTCCAAATCCCAAAAAGCTTAGTGCTGATTCCATCAATATGAATGTAGCATATGAAAGTGTAACCTGAACAATGACGAAATTGAAGACGTTTGGTAGTATGTGCTTAAACATTATGCTGCGCTGCTTGATTCCGAGTGCTCTGGCAGCCAAAACAAAATCTTTTTCGCGCTCAATAAGCAGCTGCGCTCTAATAAATCTCGCAAGTCCCTGCCAACTAAGCAACCCGAGAATTATCATTACAAAATACATTCTCTGAGCTTGATCAAGTGTGTCTCCTATTGCAAAACTAAGTATGACAACAAGCGGGAGAAACGGCAACGCGTCAACAATATCCGCAACACGCATGAGCGTATGATCTACCCATCCTCCGAAAAATCCGCTTGCAAGCCCAATTATAATGGCTATCACAGTGGATATAACAACTGCTATTATACCGACTGAGAGGGAAATACGCCCTCCATGTACCAAGCGAGTAAAGATGTCACGCCCGAAGTGGTCGCTGCCGAATAAGTATCCCCTGTTTCCCCATGTGCTGACAATATTATTATCTTCATCAACCGCATAAAACTGGAATGCATTTGCAAACACTGCATGTACTCCGGCATTTTCAATACCCCGTGGCAGATTATTTTGACCATAATCATCTGCACCCCAGACATATACATCACCATTTTCTTTAACGGCTATAAAGTTCCTGTACCCTGCTGATATATGAACCACATTTTCCGGAGTCATCCCCTCCGGAAATCTGTGCAGCCCATCAATCATACTGCCCCAGATGTGCGCTGTTCCATGCTCATCAAGTGCCATGACATTACGGTTAGTCACTGCCACCTGCTCAACACGAGTTGAGCCGTCCATAAGCTCGGGAGGTACATTTGTATAAAATTCCGTTCCTCGGACACCCATCGGCATAATACTACCATCGTCGAGTAATAGTATCATGTTTACATCAACGGCAAATGCATCCACAATTCTGCCCATTGCCTCAAATGGCACCATAAAATTCTGCTCTGCTTGGAAACTTCCCCAAACATGCATATTTCCGTTGCCCAAAATTACAGCAGACCACATCGATCCGGCGACGATTCTACTAATTCCACCACCGACCATGAGTACCGGTCCTGAAATCGTATCCGGAAGTGTTGTTTGACCATGACCTGCATGACCCCAACCATGTAAATTGCCTTCATCGTCAAGGGCAATAATAAATCTCATACCTGCTTCAATTTGTACGATAAAAGCATCTTGGACTTCCTGCGGAACGTTGAGTATAAAGTCCGAAACTCCAGGTAGTTCCAAATTTGGCTCAGTCCCCCACATATGTACGTTACCATCGTCTGTGAGTGCTGCGCTAAATGAAACACCGGACACTATATTTATAATATTTGAATCGTTGAGTTCACTTGGATAGTTCAAGAAATTACGTGATGGACGTATATTGAAGTGTGTTAGTTCTGTATGGACTTCATTTAGTGGGAATACCAAAGAACCAACAAATGAGAATAGTAAAATAATTACAAACATACAAAATCCGATTATTGCAATTTTGTTGACAATCAGTCTTTTGAACACCGCTTTCATCGGTGTCTGCAACGCTTCTTCTTCAAGCACATTTAGTTCAATTTTATCCCGTACAAAAAGCCTTTTAAACATTGAGAGGAAAGATTTTCCGATCTTTTTTCCGGTATTATCATTATTACTCATCTAATCACTCTCCCTACTTCAACTTTACTCGTGGATCTACTAGACCGTAAATAATATCAGCTACAAGTGCTGCAAACACGTTCACAATTGAAAACAGCATTGCTACAGAAATAATAATCATCCTGTCTCGCCCTTCAACTGCTCTGATTAAGAGCCTGCCCATTCCATTATATGCAAAGACCTGTTCTGTTACTGCTGCACCGCCTATGAGCGCGAAAAGTGTAAAAACGATAATTGTTGATATTGGAATGAGTGCATTACGGAAAGCATGTGAATAAATAACAACTTTTTCGCTCAGACCTTTGGAGCGAGCCGTGCGAATATAGTCTTGCGATAGTGCGTCTATCATTGCATTACGAATAAATCGTATAGCTGAAGCAAGACTTATAATAACAAGGGTCGTCACAGGTAGAGCGAGATGCCTCACCCAACCCCATAAGAGATTCGCACCTTGTAAAAATACAGGATTTGGCATTCCTCCAACAGGAAACCATCCAAGTGTGATTGAAAATATAAATATCAGTGTAATTGCAAGAAAAAAAGCCGGCATAGCAAAGGTTGCAAGTGAGAACACCTGCCATCCATTATCAAATAATGAACCTCGCTTAACCGCCATTCTTATACCTATAGGTAGAGCAATCAATAGATAGATAATATTTACCGTGACATTTAATATTATTGTGTTACGGAGAGGTGTGCCTATTACTTCAGTAACAGGTCTGCTATACATTGTTGAGAACCCGAAATCACCGTGAATAAAAAAGCTGTACATCCAACGAAAATACTGTTCCCAAATAGGTCTGTCCATACCGAGTCTGAGATATATGGATCGATAAACATCATCAAATAACTCAGCCCTTACCCCCATCGGCATCATAGCCAATACAGGATCTCCCGGTAAAATCCTATTAATTATGAACAGTATAATCGAAATTCCGAATAGCACCGGAATTAATATTATGATTCGCTTAAGTATAAATTTTGCGAGCAAAACAATCACCGCCTGTTATAAATTATTTATTAATTATAATTTCCAATCGGGGGGATGTATTTATCCCCCCGATTAAACTGCTTATAGCTATGAGCAACTATAAAGCTTGATTGTTGCTCATAGCTATTATTTGTGATTGTTTACCCTAATCTGAGATTAGCTATGGTTATCGGATGTGCCCAGTTTGCAAAGTCTGTACCTATATCCAGTCCTGAGAGTCTTGGGTTGTAGAAGTCAGCCCATATATTGTTATAGAGTGGAAGACTTATAACCATTTCGTTGTGATGGACAACAAACTCTACCCATGCTGCGGCAAATCCTGCATAATCGCCACCCTCTGTGCGGCGCATGTTTACAATAAGTTCGTCTGTCACCGAGTTTTCCCAGCCAACAGTTGGGAATGAACCAGAGTGTTGTGATTCCAGCCACCATGGATCAAACACAGAATCCGGGAAGCTTGTTCCCATTGAGAATGTAGAGAACACTCTTTCTTCTTCCGTCATTACCCAAGGAGATAAAATACTTGGCAATACGACAGAGCTCCAGTCAGCATCTTCACTTGTGAATCTCATACCTGCCATTGCCGCATTCGATACTGTTTCAATCTCGATTGCCGCTCCGACTGTTGGATCTGCTGCTGCGTTTCTAATCCAAAGCACTTCGCTGTCAGCATTATGGCGCAAGTATGTGCCTTGCTCATTAGCTTGCTCGCGATCAAATGGAGTTTCGCCGTCTGATTCAAACACCCATTCGGTTTGATCTAGTAAGTTGTGTGCCACTTCGATATTTAGTGTGTATGGGGTCATACGTGATACAGCTTCAGAACCTGTTGCCTGCCACATCCACTGACCTGGTGAAGCCATTGTGTCAATGAGTGAGCCACGTCCGCCGAGAACTGCATCAAGAACAGCTTGGCGATCAACAACATGTGCAAATGCCATTCTGACATTGACATCGCTAATCGGTAGATGATCGTTTCCATAGTGTTGGAAATTAATGACACCATAACCAAGTCTGATATAGTCATGAACATTGAAGTCTGGATTTGCTAGAACTCTTTCAGTTCTGTCCCAATCTAGATGTTGAGGCAATAAATCCACCTCGCCGGCAAACAACATATCAACGTCAGTTGCGTGAGGAACTTCAATTTGTTGTATAAAGTCAATTACTGGCATGTCGCCGTTTACATTACCGCCAAATGCAGGGTTTCTTGCAACTGTGACGATATTGTCATCAAAGCCGACCCATGTATATGGACCTGCAACTACTGGTGGTGCAAAGCGGAAGTTTTCTGCATAATCATGTGCAGCAGAAAGTATATCAGCACTAAATCTTGAGCCGCCTGCATCTGTGATGATATCAATGCCCGGTACGACAACGTGTGCCGGTATTGGTTGAGCTCTTACCATATTTAATTCAAAGAAATAAGGTAGTTCTTCAGCATCGATTGTAAGTGAGAACGTCATGTCGTCAATCATGCGTAAACCTAAGAAAGAACCTGTTCGTGCTTCGTTTACTATCATTGGAATTTCTACTTCTGCTTCTTCTGCATCTTCGTCATCGTCTGCATCTTCATCATCTTCGTCTTCTGCATCGTCATCGGCTGTATCGGCTGCAGCGTCTGGATCAAAATCTGGATCCGGAATCATAAATGGTCCACCATAAGCTTCTCTGCCTAAGATTTCTGTCCATTGTCCGGCAAACAAAGACGCGCCTGCTTCATGAACAAGTTCAGTTGAGGCTCTGAAAAGAATACCGGCTACAAAGTCAAATCCTGTGATTGCTGTGCCGTCTGACCATACAAAGCCGTCAGCCACACGGAATGTGTATGTTTTGTTGCCTGCGCCATCATAGTTAATCCAAAACTCCTCAATAACTCTATTATTGATAAAGAGTTCACCAGTACCATCAAATGTAACGGTATTGATATCGCCATGTAGCAAATTCATTATTGTGATGTCGTAAGCTGAGTTACCCCATCCTTCTACAGCTTCGCCTGCAAATGGAACATTATAGCCGACAATAAGGGTGTTTTCACGTGTCGGTGTAGCATCAAGTGTCTCAACAGGAGTTTGTGTTGTAATGTTTGAGAATGTGCCGCCATCATTTGCCGGTGCATCTGTGTCTGCCGGCTCTAGAATCTCCGGTGGTTCTTCTGTTTCTGTTGGCTCTGGTGTTTCTACCGGTGCTTCCGGAGTTTCTACCGGTGCTTCTGGAGTTTCCTCCACACATGCTGCTACAAATACCATTAGCATTACAGCTGCGAGAAGCAGTGCTATTAATTTTTTCGCTTTCATTTTTTTCCTCCTAAGTTTATTTTAATCGAACGTCTTCGTTTTGGATTAATACTATAATTTACAAATACTATAATAAGCTCGATTTCAGAAGATAATATCAGCTTTTTCCTCTTTTTTCAAGACAATTATTATGAATTTTTTTATGTGTATATTGCGGTTGTATTTTTATGCATTGTAACTATTATTATTTGCAATTTTTATACATTATGCTTCAATCTATCTCTATTGCCTGTTCAGCACAAAATTCATGGCAACAGTAGCAGCGTATACATCCTTTTGCATCGACTATAGCTTTGCGTTTTTGTATTTTCATACATTTTCCGGGACAAATGCGTACACAATCACCGCATCCTGTGCAATTTTCCATAATTTTGGGGACTATATTTGCTTTATTTGTTCTTGCCGGCTTAAAGCTTGTGCGCAGTTTTTCCGGGTCATCTCCGAGCCATATTAATGATTCCGGAGTATCCGGCGCCAATCCTCGCATGGCTGCGTTACATATTGTATATATGCTGTCTGCACGCATTCCCATTAAATAACTCTGCGCCAGGTCAACCGCAAATGGTGAAAACCCACCTAAAACTGCCCCTACATACTTCGGGTTTCCGGCTGTCGGTCCTGCACCCTCCATGCCATATACTGCATCTAGGATAGAAAATCCCGGTTTTATATACCCACACACATCAACAAGCATTGCAGCAAAGTCTTCGTGCTTTGGGTATTTTCCGTGCAATAGCGGTTTCCCAAGTCCCGGTATGCATCCAAACAGGTTTTTTACACATCCGGTCATTTTCATAAATCCGTGTGTTTTCGCTTTTGCAAGTGATATTACGAGATCTGCGTCCAATACCGGCGATAATACGTCAAACTTTTTTATTATTTGCCCTTCGGGATATTCCACAGTCCTTGATGATGTGTCAAATGACGCTTTTGCACCTACGTTCTTCGCTGCCTTTTTGATTCCGGTCTTACCATATAATAATCGGAGTACAAATTTTGTGTGTGGTCCTCCGGTTGAGTCTATGATTGTTACATCTGCACCTGCGTTAATAAACTCCCTGCAGACCGATTCCACAACAAGAGGGTGCGTTGTTGCTGCGTCTTCGGGTTTTTTAGGCATTAATACATTGGGTTTAACAAGCACTTTTTTGCCGTCCCCAAGTATACTGCCCGCTCCACCAAATTCATCAAATATTCGTTTAACTGCTATATTTACCTGTTCCGGTTGATATTCTTTACATTCTGATAAAAATACGCGAGTGTCCATATAGTCACGTCTCCTTCTCGTCTTTACAAAACCCCAAATCCTAGCTCTAGCCACTAAATAAGTCCCAGCCATCAAGTGGCAGACGTTGCATTGCTCCAAATAGTTTTGTTTTTATGTCCTTATGATCAATACCCAATGTTTTAATGAGATTCTTTATTTCTTCGCGCTTACTTTCCCCATTCATTGTACATGGATTATGCACAATCTGCAGTTCTTGCAATTCTGCAAAGTTTATAATTTGTTTTTCTTCTATGTATAGCATTGGTCTTATTTGTGTTACTTCCGTTCTATCCAGATACGTCACCGGCTGAAAGCAATGTATGCGCCCTTCATATAATAGTGACATCAAAAATGTTTCTACCGCATCATCATAATGATGTGCCAATGCAATTTTACTTATGCCAAGCTCTTTTATCTTCGTGCCTAATGCTGCACGTCTCATTGTTGCACACATTGAACATGGATTCTTTTCTTTGCGTTTATTGAAAATAATATCTGCTATGGGTGATTGCACCAATGTAAATGGCACATCCAACTCTTTACATTTCTCCTCAATAGGAGAAATATCCATACCTTCTAATCCCATATCCAGTGTTATCGCGTGGAGTTTGAAATTAGTAGGATGATATCGCCGCAAAGCTGCAAGAGCACACAGTAGGGTCATTGAATCCTTGCCTCCCGACACACCAATAGCAACAGTCTCATCCTGTTCAATCATCTTATAATCGTCCACACATCGGCGAACATACCCGGCTAGTTTGTTTATCATGTAATATCTCCTCATTTTCCTCAAAAAATAATTTTGTTTTTGCATGTGAGCATTTGCGAGCATTTGCGAGTTATTCGTAGCATTTGCGAGAACGTGATTTGTAGTTTAATTTTTTCGATTTTTTATGTTGACACTTACCTGTGCATGTGTTATATATATTAAGCTTACTAATTATATATGAACTAAGTCTGACTCGTTTTGACTAAGGGCATGTCTCTAAGCAACTATCACAATATACATCGTATTTTAAGGAAGGATCTATATAATGTCAACTACACTAGCAAGAAAGGATACAGTTGAGCGTAACTGGTATATCCTTGATGCCGCCGGCACACCACTTGGTCGTACTGCTACAGAGGCTGCAAATATCCTGCGTGGCAAGCATAAGGTGGACTATACACCTAATGTTGATTGTGGCGATTTTGTAATCGTTATCAATTGCGGCGAGGCCGTTCTCACAGGCAAGAAACTTGAGCAAAAAGTCTACCGCAAGCATAGTGGCTGGGTAGGCGGTCTTAAAGAGACAAAATACAAGCTTATTATGGAAACAAAACCTGAGTTTGCAATGATGCAAGCTGTTAAGGGTATGATGTCCAAAAATACGAGAGATCGCGGTGCGCTGAAGCGTCTTCGTGTTTTCCCCGGTGCAGAGCACATACATGAAGCTCAACAGCCCGTTGAATGGGTACAAAATAATGGAGGTGCCGAATAATGTATACAAGTAAAAAACCTTATTTATACGGTACAGGAAGAAGAAAGTCCTCCGTAGCAAGAGTTCATCTCTTCACAGGTGGTACTGGTGCAATAACAATCAATGGTCGTGATATCGATGAATATTTCGGTCTTGAAACTCTAAAACTAATTGTACGTCAGCCGCTAAACACGACTGACACATTAGGAAAAGTTGATATTACTGCAACCGTTAAGGGTGGCGGTGTTACAGGTCAAGCAGGCGCGATTCGCCACGGCATATCTCGCGCACTTCTGCTAGTAGACGAGAATTTCAGACCTGCGCTAAAAGCTGCAGGGTTCCTGACTCGCGATTCGAGAATGAAAGAACGTAAAAAATACGGTCTTAAAGCTGCACGTAGAGCACCTCAATTCTCAAAACG
>Ga0123355_10012278_pt1 | contig 13268 bp, 8 predicted proteins | sample TergutEmb28metaG_3_FD_89872 | JGI IMG/M metagenome (GOLD analysis project Ga0123355, IMG submission 89872) | Embiratermes neotenicus P1 segment gut microbial communities from Petit-Saut dam, French Guiana - Emb289 P1 | ecosystem: Host-associated > Arthropoda: Insects > Digestive system > Gut ... | reverse complement strand
TGGAGTTTTTAACTTTTTAAGTAATATAATATCTTTTAGTGTATTTTAATAATAAAACATTGTGCAATAAGCAGGACATTCAAAATAATATTTGATATTGCACGGTATAATAATGAAATTTGTGAGAAATGTTTCATGAATAGTGCATGATGAAACTAAGGTAATTTTGAACATTTTTATTCAGTTAAAAGCAATATACGACCTTCACAGTAGCTTTTTACCTAGTCACAGCCATGCCAAATACAAATCGCACATTATTATTTACAGTTATTTCAGTATTCTAGTAAGTGATATTTTAGTGCTGAAGAGTAACATGAGTTAATTTCATGTACTGATATTTCTTATACAGTTCTTATAATAAAACCAGTTACTTACTTACTACATAGTGCAGAGTCCTTATTGAGAAGCTAACTGGTTTGCAGCTAGTCAAGAAATTCCCCACATTTCACGGAACCTGAAGGTTCATTACCGCACTTACAAGTGTCCGCCACCTGTCCCTATCCTGGGCCAGCCCAATCCAGTCCATATACCCACATCCCACCTCCTGGAGTTCCATCCTAATATCCACCCATCTACGCCTAGGTCTCCCCAGTGGTCTCTTTCCCTCGGGTTTCCCCGCCAAGACCCTATACACCCCCCTCTCCTCACCCATATGCGCCACATGCCCAGCCTATCTCATTCTTCTTGATTTATCACCCTCACAATGTTGGGTGAGGAGTACAGATTTTTTAGCTCCTCGTTATGCAATAATAAAACCAATTAGATGCACTACTTTCTCAAATTTATTTTTGGAATAAAACTACATGTTGCAGACAGTTCCTCTGTCCATCATCAGGAGTTTTTCACTGTACACACAGCAATGCGAGCAAGCTGTCAGCAAACCTGTATGATGTATACCATTGCTATGTGTACAGTGAAAAACTACTGGTGACGTACAGAGGAATTGTCTGAAACATGTAGAATTTTATTCCAAAAATAAATTTGAGAATTAGTGCATCGAGTTGGTTTTATTATAAGAATTATCACGATGCATGGTCACCTGAACGTCAAATTTCTTATGCAGAAATTGTTTATGGGCTATAGCTATGCTGCTTGGTTTTTCAAGAACCAGTTAAGAACTGTATCTTCTCTGGATATATATATTCCATGACTATCATGGGATCTAATAGCCTCTGTTATTACTTAAGTTGCAGATAGTGAGACAAAGCATGATTACTACTTTATAGGAGTGGTATTTGATTGGTGTTGCTTGATATGATTTTGAAAACTTTAATTACTGACTCTTAATAATGGATGTTGTTAAATAATGAGGTGCAGCTTTTTCATTTCAAACACCTCATTGTCTTAAAGTGGTAGTGATTATTCCTTGTTAGCACAGCTTCTGTAGATGGGCATCAGTGTAGTGTCCACTGAAGTGAAATCCCTACATGAGGATTCAGGCCAGAGTCTAGTACAACTCCCAAGTACGATCATTATTTTAGGCAAAACTTTTACTTGTGTATTATTTTCTTTGATCAAGTTTTTGAATTATGCAGTAAAGTAATTAAAATTGATAAGCCATTTGTACAAACTGTAACAGCAATATGAAGTAATAACTTTTTTAAATATTGTTTCAGATAGTAGTCACAGTATGGTAGCACAGACAGATGGGGTGCTTAATTTTACAATCATAACGACAACTTCTTCTGGAGTCCTGACATCCGATATGATTCTGCAGTCCATAGATCAAAGTAATTCCACAGACATGCCTTCCACACCTAGTGGCAGCACTGCTGATTCACAAGCAATGCAGTACATCATTCCTTTGTGCATTTTTATTGTCCTTTGCTTGCTGGCTGTTATGGTGATTACATTTATGATTAATAGTTTATTAGCGTATTTGATTTTACTTAGCTTGTCATGAATCATATAAGCAAATCGTATTAAGGATGGACTTGGCTTCTCCGGTATTCCTGGAATTTTCAAAGATGCTTCTATTCTGTGTATCAAGATTATCTTCAAACCTATGTGATATTTAATAGCATTCTCTGTTGGGCACAGGTCTACATCATTATACGCAAGAAGCACCTGGATCATCTGCGCCACCACTTGATGCCATTGTATAATTTTGATCCGACAGAAGAAGGGGAAGACTGGGAAGTAGAGTTGCTAGAAGAAGGCGTGGATCACCACAGTGTGCATCGTGTAAGTCGCATAAGTTCTTTGTACTTTCTGTCCTGTGCAACCACTGTTGCATATACAACTCTTCTGAAATAAGTTAATAATATTTTCCTTTCTTAAAACAGTGTTACAATTCTGATAAACATAGGAAGTGGCAGGCTGTTGTATATGCAGTAATGAACCTTCAGGTTCCGTAAAATATGGGGAATTTTTTGACTACCTTAGAAGGTTAGCCTCTTAAGAAGGTCTCTGCTCCATGGAGTGAGTACGTACTAGGAAGTGGTGGTTCATTTATCACAATCCAACAGTAAAATCTGTACATACTTCCAAGTCAGGATACTAGTACCAAAGAAGAGATGTGAGATTTGAGGTTCTCACAATGGTGAATATAACAATTAGTTTCTCACAAAACTACATGACCTCCTGTCCCAGAAGACAGTATCCTTCTCATTCATATCAAACAAAATCAACATAAGCTGTTATATGAATTATATGTTTGTAAAATAAACCAAATGTTTTGTATGAAGCAAGCTGTATTTGTGTTTCATTGGAAAATATTGCATTCCTTGTGTTACTGGCGTGTTGTACCCATGATATGTTGGAAGTGAGCAAAGTTGGTAAAGAAAATTATGTTTTACAGTTATTTTATGTAAAATGGCAGGTCATTCAAGAATATAACATCTGCATAAACTGTTACCTGCCACCCCCTCTCCCTTGCCTGCACTGTTGAACTAACTCTACCAGAAAATTGAAGCAATTAGCTATTTCATTTCCATAGCACATAATAAACTGCATGTTATTCATTGTACATGTGAAATAAGAAAATTAAAATAAGTCCTTTGTTTTTCTCTGTTTAGGGTTACAAATCAATGGATTTCCCAAGAACTGAAAACACAGACCTGTTTAGAAGATAAATGTTATTTAATTATTATAATTCAAATTAAATAGATTTTATCTCATTCTTTTCAAAGTGAAATGTTACACTTGAGCATGAATTTAAAGTACTCCAGGATTTCAACAGCAGGGACACCACGACCCACATTGTAATCCTACAGGCAATCATTTGAACACCAGGTATGCCATGAAGCAAATTGTTACGTTTGTTTTACTCTTCTCAGTGCTATATGAGGTTTCGATATTACTTATACCACAGATAGTCATGTTTTTGTTGAAATTTATGATGTACTGTGTATGTTGTTACTGATTTTTGTTGTGACTTGGTGTTCAGTATTTAATATTCCAAAAATATAACAATGACCAATGTATATATTTCATTGTGTATCTTTATAACACATTATAGTTCTTAGCTTCTTTTTACTTGTGAAGAAAATTTTAGACAGGGTGATGACTTTGACATGTGAATTATGTTGGCTTACATGATTTCAGATTGCAGTGTCTTGATACCATCATTTTCAATTTTCTCCATGTTCTAAGATGTAAAACTTACGAAACAATGAATTTGTTACACTCAACTGCATTATATCATTTAAAATATTTGTTACTTTTGACAACTATTAGTGTAGGCAACACTCCAACAAGAACTGAAAGAACTGTGTTGGCAATGAGGATAGTGAATGGAAGTATTTTTTAAAATTTTGTGGCAGGTACTACAGGGATCAGTCACAAATGTTATGGGTTATAACTTCTGTTGTGTTGTATTGGACATTGCTGTTATAAATGTGTAACAAGTGAATGTATGGAAGCTGCAAATCATGAGATTGTCAGGTTATTAACTCATATCGACCAACCACTTATATATATACATACACACAGTCTTTTATTACAAATTGCTTTTGCATACCTGGTTTACATGTTCAGTTTGACTGTGCAGGCTACAGAACTGCAGTTTGCACAAACAAAAGAATGGACTGAGTGAATTCAAATCTTGCTTTAAAAAAACTGGCTTGTACACTTTTTGTGACCAATTTTTCCCAATATGAAGATACTAATTTCTTTTCAGAATGTTTGATTTACATCACTGGGGATTTATATGACTGTTCAAAAGAGCATGTCACATATGTATACATGTACAGTAGAACCCTGATTATCCATGTGTGGTATGTCTGTGTGTAGCTTCAACATAATGCCCATTACCTAGGCTGTCATCATCTTTCCATGCTCTAAGAGTCCACTTTGGTGGGAGGGGAATGGGTGGGGTTCAGGCAGTCTACAAAAGATGATCCAAATGTGCCTTTTCTTTTACTTCATGATTTGCCTCGGTGCCAGTGGTGAGGAGGGGAGGTTTATTTCAGTGATCATTCTCCCTGCCATCAAAATTATAAAATGGAGTCCAACTACAGCATCCAAGAGTTTTTTTGAGGCTTCAGGACAATTCAATAATTTGAAGATTCATTTGTCAGTCACATATTTCATAAGAAATTAAGTCTGCATGCTTTGAGATATTGTATAATTTTCACAATGACAAATATAATTATGACAGTGTATGCAAAGTGGTCTAAGGGTAGCGTGCTGGCCTTTAGTACCCAAGTTTGCGGGTTCAAACCTGGCCGAAGCCGTCGGATTTTTAGGGCGAAAAAATCCTCAGCATGCCTTCCTTTGGAGAGGAAGTAAAGCTGTCGGTCCCATGCGTAGATTTGCGGCATGTAAAAGATCCCTAAATTTACGTGGAAGTCGGAATTTAGGCAAAATTACTACCGGACATCTTTCTCGCCCAGTTGCACCTTTCGCTGCTAGGATCTCTCACGTCGTTGCAGACGGAGGCACGTGACGCCTAAAGTGGGAACATCTATAGGCGGGGGAAAGCAATGGCAAACTACCCCCAAGAACTTTCCCAGGATGCAGTGTGCCAGAGTCATACCGGTCACATGACTGGGCTCAGGTTCCTGCCAAGCCCAGTCTTCAAGGCTGAATACTAATGAATGAATGAATGCAAAGTGTAAATAGTATAAATCACAGATTTTGATGTCCTCTTCATGCTATCACCTGTAGCATAACTTGGAGTTACAATAACTGTTGAGAAATGTGTACTGCACAGGTTAGTTTTGAACTACAGAATAAATGGAAGTACTGGCAAGTGTACTCAGATAATGAACAACAGGCATGACTCTTGGTATAGACTGTATACCTTAATCAAGAATTACAAGTCATATGAACTAGGTAATTTCCTAACCAGTTTGTTCCAAGAAGCCTGTTAAGTTTACAAGCAGAAATGTATGAATGATACAAAGGAAAGGGAGTTAATTAAAACAGGTGATCCCATTTAAATACGATACTTTGTTACTCATACCATACATTTTCTTACATTCACTATATCAACCAACAAATGCACTCAATAAAATACAATTTATGACAGGTATCAAAATCGTGCATATTTCAGCACTGGAGCGCCATCCTCAGGGAGTCTATGAGAACAAAGGAATACAAGTCCAACACGCCAATCCAAGTACTGATCACCCTCAACTGGTATAATTAAAATTATAGAGTACACAAAGTTGAGCATGAATTTACAATGTTGTGACATTAAAATATTAAAACTAAATGATAGTGAGCCTCTTCAAGTACAGATTTGCAGCCATTTATATTTATCTCAAGTACATGTACAAACATCTGCCTTGATTTATGTGATCTCAAGAGGATCATATATAATTCAAGGCAGATGTATGTATACATGCTCCAGACAATTGGCTGTGAGTTTGTACTTAAAGAGGCTCATTGTCACATAGTTCTCATATTTTAATGATACCAGTGAGCAATCGGTACCTGGATTGGCATGTTCAACTTGCATTGCTTTGTTCTAATAGACACCCTTAGGATGGCACATGGAGGAGTTTGGTACTTGTCATGAATTGTATTTTATTGATTGCATTTGTTGGCTGATATAGTGAAAGTAAATAAATTTTTCTCTAAATTATTAAGTCATTTGAAATGATGGCAAAGTTTTAATTATTTACAGAGGCCAAAGTTGGGTGGATAAAGAAGAGATCTCTTGTTCCTGGCAGGGTTTGAACCCTGGTTCATCCAACGCATAGCTTGGTTGCTATTATGTCCCATTTCCACTGAATTCTGGTTACATATTTACTAGACCTTCAGTGCCAGACCCAGTCCATCAGAAACTTCACAACTTGGATACTCAGTTTTTGTTAACACCTCTCACAACAAACCCAATCCTCACTGATCTGTTTCATCTGTGAACAAAATAATGGCACATATTTGCTGTTTCTGTAATCAAGGATGATGTGCTGCAACTTACTGCATGCTTCAACATGTGCTGCAATGCCTGTTGCAGCATGCAGTAAGGCACTAATCCAAGAATTTACCTCCATTTGGAAGACCAGTGGGGTAAGCCAACAACTACAATGCTCTCCCTAGAACACCCTTCACTTCAATTTGCTGACCAAGTGACAACTCTGTAAGAATTTACCAGTGCAATTGACAGGGAACAGGGAAGGGGTGTGGCAAAAGAGCAGGATGAATAAAAAACCTGACCGAAATTGTTGTACATTTATTTATAAAAGGAGGAAAAACTGAAAAGTGCTTGAAATGATATTATGGTACATATGAACACCAGACTTCCTTCTTGTTCACATGATCTGTATTCTTCAATGCTGCAAAACCAGAATTATTACTAATGCAGATATACTGAAACTGTTACTCTCTCTGGCACTTGAAATTCTGATTACTACATTAACATGCACTACGGAAAATAAGAAATAACAGCATTCACAAAACTTATATTTTTCACTAATAATTGTGATTGTTTGTCCACTGATATAGTATGTACCTCCACGGTCTTCACTGTTCAAGGATTGTTACAAAATGTCCTTTGGGTGTTTAAAAAATGAACATTATATTTACTTACATTGAAACAATGTCACATCCCTTACGAAAATGTAGTAATCAAAACCATCATAGTTGTCAGGAAAAATGTCCATGGAATATGTTGTGAAAAACACCCACTGTAAAGTGCACTATCACCTATTTCTAATTTGGCAACTGTTAAAACCCTCCACATTTATTACCAAAGTCATACAAAAGAATGTGTTTAAAAATCTGTGCATCAAATAAGAACTCTGACACGACTATGTGTGACAAATGAAGAACAGAGGGAATGAGAGAACACATAACCCAGACACACACTTATTTAAGTGACTTGCATGCTACAGTGACACAATGTCAAATTATTGACTGGAACTGTAACCTATGACTGTCACTTAAGCAATACAACTCCTAAATCTACCACTTATTCACCATACTTTTTAAATTCTTCTGCACTTTCACTTCAGCAAACATATAAATACAGTAGTTCTTGCACAAGCTAACATTACTGTTGTGTCACTGTAAACACTTACGCTACAAGGAAGGAAATATAATGAAGTCCACAAGTGATGAGAAAACAGTGTACTTTAACTCTTGATCTGTTCTCAACACATAAGAAATTGGGAGGCCTGAAATTAGAACATGAACACATCAAGACACCTCTATTATATCAGAAAGGACTTCATTGTAATCTGGTACAGATATATGTTTATCAATAAAAAATGTGATATAGTAATAATGGCTCACATAACAATATTTTAATCATGGTACAAGGTAAGTGTTTTTCATCAGACTCATTACAACACCTAAAAATGTCTTGTCCCTGTTGATGCAGGCAGTTGCAACTATGATCTTATGTACACATATGAATTTAAAGTTGACTTTGTTTTACAGCTCTTAAACATACAGACCCCTGTGATGCTGATGGCCGGAAAACACAATTTCCATTAACACTACCCCAAATTTGGCTTTAAAACACACCCCAGAGTAAAAGGAGATAGAACCAATACATTACCATAAACCTGCAATATAGAAATTGTTCATGTTATAGCATAGCAAGATAATAATCATCATACCGTTCCTACTTCCCTATCTTCACATAGCATAAGCTATTCCATTGCATGACAGTAAATCCATAGCAGTTTTCACCAGTACATTACAATACTGTCCTTCTAATGATAATTCACCTGGACCTATATTCTGCAGAACTGTCTTTAACCAAAGACCAGTAACATTTATATGAACAAAATATTCGAGCTTAATAGGTTTAGTTGCTGAAGTACTGCTTCAAGTACACAAATTTACTTCCAAAAATTCTTTTAGGGTTAGAATTTCATTTGGTCCCATAAAAATCAAGCAATAATTTAGTATATCAGAAACAGGACTAAAATGTTACCAAGATATTTCACAATACCAAAAACAAAAGTGTCAGCTTTACGGTCATTTTCCTCATCCTTTCCAATAGCAAAGATTAAATTAAATGCTGCAAAATGAACTATCAGCTCAGTCCAAATTCCTCAGTGACAGAGGCATATCAGTTTCAAGTTTTCTTGGTGGTGACTGTAAGCAAACTTCTGGGATGTGATACTGTTTAGTCTGGTAGAAATTTACCAACATATTACAGGACACCATCTTCAAGATCAAAGAGTGAAGATGAAGGCTTTACATTCCTCCAAGGCATCCATAATTTCTAGAAGAGTATGCAGCACATCCCAGATTATGCTACACTGCTGAAATCAGTACCTCTAACTACTCTCAAACTGTACTTGAAAGCAAGTGTTGTCAAAATATTTCAGCAATGGGGCAATTACACATGAAGACACTGTTACTGAGGAAACCGTTTTGTACATGGGGACTCTTAGTATGCCAGAAAGATGTCACTAAACCAGCACTTTTGTACTAAGATTTTTCATTAGAGTATTATTAAAAAAAGTTTTCCCTTCAATAAAATACTCTTTTCCACTTCTGCATGGCAACTAAGTCTTTGTGATGCTTTTAATATTAAATAAACAATCAGAAGTGCTGATGCTAACAGCATCTTCTAAAATAAAACTTCAGAGACATGTGAAGGAACCACCTCATGGTGAATAAAGGACACTGAAGTACAGGTAATGAGTAAAATTATACTCGGAATCTGTTACTATTTATATTCTATGATGATGATGATAAAATACTTGCTTCAGATCGCAAGCAAATAAATAGGAAATGCGACACTTAAAATTGGTCACAAAAGCTATGAATTTCCTTGTAGAACAATCTGACAGTTGTATTTTGACACCTATGCTGTACTATTTTAAAGAATGGAAACATACATATTGAGGAAAATAACCATGTGCCTTGAAGCAGTTCTGCTTTTGTAGTTAATAGCCATAAGCATTTCTCCACATTTTGACATTACTCCCTGCTGAACAAGGTCCGGTAATATGGAACTGCATGACACTGCTCTCAAGGAAAAAGTCACTGACAATACTCAAGGAATTTTTTGTTATTCATGTTCATTCATTAATTGATAATTATATAAAACACCAACAAAATGTGCAATATTATATATATATATAAATAAAATTTACAAATAACATAGTACAACTCCAACATGTTTCGCCCTCTTCGGGTCATCTTCAGGGAGTGCACATCAATTATACGCATAAAACATAGATTTTGTGTGATTAAATTATGCTAAAATTAGGCTTGTATGTTGTTAGATGTCTTGAATGTTTCAGTAGACACACAAATTAGATTAAGTATTCTATATGCAGTGGTTCTTGTATACTTATAGGACTACAACCAGCTTGTGTAAAGTGCAGCTGTAAGCAGGACACCATACACAAGCTGTGTCTACAATATGGACCTATACATTTATAAGAACCACTGCATATGGAATACTTCATCTAATTTGTCTCTACTGCAACCTTCATGCCATCTAACAACATCAAGACCTAATTTAGCCTAATTTAATTACACCACATCTATGGTTTACATATATAATTGATGTGCACTCCCTGAAGAACTGAAGAGGGTCAAAACATATCAGAGTTATAATAATGTAAATGTAAATTATACATAATACTGTGCATTTTATGTTGTCTTATATACATATTCAAGGAAGTTTAGAGGCAATGAATTTGCATGCCCAAACATTGCTTTGTGGGACAGGAAATAATTTTTTCAGTTACATGCATTTCCTGAATCAGTGGGTCACACACACAAAATTACTGAACACCCAAACAAAACAAATCTGAAGGAAAACTCCAAAATGATACTGGTGTAAACAAATGCTACAATCCTATCGTCTACATAAAAATTGTCACTTCCTACTCAGAAAATATAATGCTGCTTTTCCTGCAAGTATATCACCAACTCTGAAGAACTCTCATCCTTATCAGTATGCACATACACAAAAAATAAATACAAGCAGAGAGGGGGGGTCTCATATCATATCCATTTTCCAGTTATACAACACATTCAGGAAGTCAAATGTATGACAATACAAAATTTAAGAACAAGACAGAGCCGCCATACCTTTCTTACATGCTAAAATAACACAAAACAGTCATACATATTAAAATTCAGTTTTCTTCCTGTTAATTTTGAGAATTTTAACCTGTGCAGTTGACATAACATGTGAGTTCAGCACAAAGCAGCAAAGCCACTCAAAAGAAAAAGAAAAAAATGACAACTGGTATGCTACATAAAATCCAAGCCCTGACCATCTGCAGGAAACTACATTACGTTGGTACAGTACATGTTAAAATCAAAAACACACTTTTTTTTTACAGATTATAGTCTGGGTTCCCAATCTGATGGTAGTTGTATTTAGTCTTCCCCCTCTTCCTCCTCCTCCTCCTCTTCTTCCTCCTCCTCATCCTCACCTGCCGACTCTACCTTCTTCTCCTCCTTCCTCGGGCGCCCACGGCCCCTCCCACTGCTCCCTGAAGACTTCTGCTTAACAAAACAGAAAACCATTTCTCTGTCATGCATGTACTAACAAATTTTGCACTTCAAGACCATTTCCTCAATTGCTGTAGGTCCACTCACCTCCCACCGCCAAGAAAATAAAAAAAATTTTACCTTACCATGTCCTATGTACAATCTCTTACACAGAACAAGAACAGCATGAGTGTACAGAAGAAACACTCCAGACATGCATTTGAGAGAGTACTCCCCTTGCATCATTATATGATAGAATTTGAGGGCATATTCCCCACACATGTAATATTACATCACCTTCATATAATTTCTGAAAGTTATGTCCAAAGTAGATACTACCAAATGTGTAATGGGACCAATTTCCTCCATATATCTTGGACTCTTATCTCCCAGTTTCCACTAAGATGACTGTCATATGAAGTAAGATGAAATACCAATCAGTGGACGTTATAGATAATTTATCCAGGTTATGACAAAGCAGCTGTGAAATTACGATTCTAACCTGGATGCAGACAACAATCGTACTAAAAATGAATCAGTAACTGTGGACAGAAGGCTTTAGTTAGTAGCAAAGAACTGCACAATGGATACGTAAGTAGTTCTCAGACACCAAACACAACATTCAGAGATTCACAATTAGTTGAAAAATACAGTTCCTTTTGTACAATGCTATTACTTTCTTTAAAAACTAACCTGAGAGGAAAGTGTGAATGGGCATCCTGAGAGAAAGAGTCATAAAAGTGTAGATGGTAGTGACTGTGGCCATGACTTCTTAGACATGACACTGTGTAGTCTGGTAGTACTTTAGCAGAACTGCAGAGGGACATGCTGCCATTATGAAAGGGAAAACTCAGCAGTTTCCTTTGTGCAGTGTACACAAATTTCTACTTACTGGCAATTGTAACAATTTTTCTCATTTTTTGACTTCACAAGGTTTCCTTTATCAGTCCAAACATTTTTCTATCATATCCACATTTTCAGAACACTAGCTCGTGTGTGTGGTTGTCATGGTGGTGTCCAAACAGCCAAGTCCTTTAAACTCAACAACAGTTTTCCTTGTAAGCACACAATTTAATCTCAATGTCAGCTCAGACAGAGGTGTTACTTTTATTATGAAGTATAATACATGTAAGATGGGAAATGTAATGCAACATGGACATTTCCTAAATATGTTACACTTATTTCTGATAACTGTTTTAACCACATGTTCCAAAACCTTCTGAGCATTTCAAGGTCCCATCTCATTACTTCAGCCTCCTATACCATGGGTAATGGGGTCTCTTTCCCAGGGGTACAGAGGCTAAGGTGTAGCACCTTAAAATATTATAGTGGAATTTTTCAAGGTCTTTTTTTTAGGAATAAAACAAATTAGTCTTCTTATAAGGAAAACTTCTTCAAGGCTAAGAATCAAAGTATGTCACTGTTTTACAATTTTGTATTGAAACTGACATTCACTTTGCTAGAATAATATTCCTTACTACCTCTGCATTAAATGACAAACTCCAGTGCAATAGAGCTGTAAGCATGCAACAGAAGAATGCAAATTCTGGAGCAATTTTTGCACAAGGAACATGTGCTATAGCATCCACCTTGCTTATAATGTCCAACATCCCTTGAAATGAGTCACATACATTTTCTGCCAGTCTATCATTTAGAACAGAACTCAAATGAATTTATGTACATTCCATATGCCCTTCCTGAAATAAACAAAGTCTACAGAATATGCTATGGCCTACTATAATACTTGTTTCACATACAAACATAAATACACAATAAATATCTGTTTACAGCCTGTGCAAAAAACAGTGCATCACAGAACCATCACCTTTACATATATGTGTGCAGAGGGTCCGCCAGTGAATCAGGCGATTTTTAAGTGTTTAAAAAAAAAATTAAAAGTATTGGATATCATGATACAGTTACATTTATAAGGACATACATACTTTAGCATTTGCAGAAATAAGTGAAACAGTGGTCTTAAAAAAAAAAAAAAAAAAAAAAAAAAACATCATTCCACTTGTTACACCCTCAAGATGCCCTCCATTACGCTGCTCACACTCAGCAAGCCGATCGTGAACACTACTCATGGCCCTACGTAACACGTCGACCGGGATTCTTAAAATCTCTTCCTGTATCCGCAGTGTAAATCCAAATGTAAAATACGCCTGACACTGCTTTCTGACAGTCCCAGTTTCTTGGAATGACGCACAGCCGACCAGCGAGGACTTTGTTCGAATGATGCTCTCACAGCGTCAATGTTCTGTGGGGTGCGAACTGTTTTCACACTACCACCTTTCTTCTTAACAGTTGAGCCGGTCTCTTCAAAGTTGTTTACCCACGTCTTTATGGCATGAGCTGACGGCACTTTACTGTTTCGATGAATCCCGAATTTCTTGCGAAATTCA
>Ga0123355_10012277_pt1 | contig 13268 bp, 9 predicted proteins | sample TergutEmb28metaG_3_FD_89872 | JGI IMG/M metagenome (GOLD analysis project Ga0123355, IMG submission 89872) | Embiratermes neotenicus P1 segment gut microbial communities from Petit-Saut dam, French Guiana - Emb289 P1 | ecosystem: Host-associated > Arthropoda: Insects > Digestive system > Gut ... | reverse complement strand
GTGTGTGTGTGTGTGTGTGTGTGTGTGTGTGTGTGTGTGTGTGTGTGTGTGTGTGTGTGGTTCAGTGTGGTGAGGTGGATTTTGGCGGTTGAGGTACGATGTGGGAGACAAAGCGGTGAGTGAGTAGTGTTAATTGTAACAGCACAGGGGACGGGAAGAAGATGAATAAACATTATTATTCATGAGTGAAAGTAAGAGGCCATCTGGTGACAATATGGAAGGAGGAGAAGATCCCTGAGAATTGGGAAGGATTAATTATCAAGATATCGAAGAAAGGAGACATCAAACTGTAATAACTGGAGAGGCGTTACCCTTCTAAGTATTCCAAGCAAAATTGTGACTAGAATCATTTTAAACAGACTACAAAATACAGTGGAACAATACCTCTGAAAAGAACAAGCTGGATTCCACAAACACCGAAGTTGCGTTGATTTAATAACACTCTAAGGATAATTTTTAGAACAAAGTATAGAATGGCAGGCCATTCTATATGTGACCTTTATCGATTTGGAAAGGCATTTGACTCCGTGGAGAGAGAAATAATGTGGCTCACACTACAGGAGTATGGTATACCAAGGAAGATTATCCAAATAATTAAAATATTGTATGATGTATTAAGTGCAAAATTTCTCATGAAGGAAAGCTTTCAGGCTTTATAGAGGTCAGAAATGTTGTAAGGCAAGGATGTATTCTATCCCCAACCCTTTTTCTGCTAATATTAAACAGTCATGAAAAAAATGAAAGGTTTAAGGAAAAGGGGAATACAGTGGAGTATGAAGGAAAGACTGGAAGATCTGGACTATGCGGATGATATTTGTCTGTTAGCCCAGAGAGTTTGCGATATGGAAGAAAAGCTAAAGAGACTAAAAGAGGAAGCAGAATTAGTTGGTTTGCATATTAACATAAACAAGACAAAGGGATGACAATTAATACATCTAATATGCAAAAATTTAGGTTGGAGGAAATGGAAATTGAAGAAGTTGTATCCTTTGTATACCTAGAAAGTGTGGTGTCAGTAAGAAGAGGAACAGAGGAAGATGTAGCAAGTAGAATCAAGAAAGCAAATGGTGTATTTGTTAAGCTGTATCCTGTGTGGAGAAATCTCAACATATCACAAGAAGTTAAAATACGAACATTCAATACAAATGTAAAATCAGTATTATTATATGCTTGTGAAACTTGGAAAACCACCAACCAAATAACAAGAAGACTACTGATATTTGTAAACAAATGCTTAAGACGAATAATGAATATGAAATGGGCCTATAAGATTAAGAATGAAGAACTGTGGTAAATCACCCATCAGAAGTCAATAGAAAATCAGATAAAAAGAAAATGGAATTGGATTGGACACACATTACATAAAGAAACCGGAGCAACAGAGAAAACTGCATTAGATTGGAATCCTCAGGGATATAAAAGGAGAGGTAGGCTGAAGAGAACGTGGTGAAGAACAATAGAGGATGAGATAAGAAGCACAAGAAGATCATGGAATGACGTCAAGGGGATAGATGGAGACGGCAATGCTTGGAAGCTCTTCATGGATGCCCTATGCTCCACAAGGAGTAAAAGGATTTGATGATGATAATGATGATAAACCTCAGCAGTGCTCACCACATCTACCGGCGGGCTGGATGTAACAGAATGAGACTCACAGTGGTTACATATAGAAAAGGGAGATGGATAAATAAATGAGACCATGACTGCAGACACTGTTTGTTATACTGAAAGCTTTTGTGATTCCCAGATTACCACATTCAGGTACACATTTTATTTTTTTAACTGATCTCGGTTCCACCAAACCACCAGCGCACCCTGACAGTGGGGACAGAGTTAGTTCCTGAAACATCACATCTTGTTGCGGCTGTCTGCCTGCGAAACTTTCACTGAGTCAAAAACTTAATGGTGAGTTCTACGTTATAATTCAGGTGATTTTCGGGCCCTACAATGGGAATAATTGTTGAACCGTACGTGCTCATATGGTTCATGGCTGCGGTAGTTATCGGCATCACTGCGAGAGTGGGCAGACATGTCATACTGTGCGCTAGCAGAAGGACAAAGGAACGGTGGGTGTCCCACACAGAGAGGAGTCTGACCCAAGATGACGGTGAGGTGAAACAAGTCTGTGCTGTAGGCTTTGCCAGAAAAGTAGTGTCCAGATACTTGTGAAAGCAGAGTTTAGAAATGAGCTTTTCACAACTATGCTACACACAGCAAGAGTTGTCTCCTGCTTTCAACACAAATGTTTGAACAAGAAATCTCCTCGTGTAGTAAGAAGGCAGCCAACGTCTTCTGTGCGCATCACAAAGGTAAGACAAGCAAGGGCAAAGTGTTATGTAAGCATGGACAAAGGGTTTGCTGGGGAGGCCAGAGAACTACATTGGGAAAGAGTGTTGGTTAATAGCAGTCTGTGATTGTTTGTGTTTTTCATTTCACACCATATATTCACACTCTGGGTGAGCTCCAGAGGAAGAGGGGTCCTGAACCAAGGACTGGTTATCCTCACTGGTTCATTGTCTATGGCTCCCCATTCTACATCATGTAAATGCAAGTAGGTCAAGAAAGCCACAGGGGACTTATCTCTGATTACAATGCAGATGTCAGCAGGAACATAGTGAAATGTCACAGAGTCAGAATAATACAATAATGTTAAAACATATGCACCAGCCAGGTGCCATATGCAACAGTAGGCGAGGGTGCCTGACTGATGTTACAGCAACACACCTAAGACTTGCATATAGGGGTAGTGAAAAAGGCCTACTCAGGCTCTATTTCTGCAATCCACACAGAAATATATAAGCTGGAAGTTGTGCTGAAACCATGCAACAGCACAACTTGGATAGAAAAAATCCCTGCTGGTGAGACAGAAATTCAGTTAATACAGGACCTTACCAACCAAAACTAGATATAACCTAGCAGGAAAAGAACAAAATGGTCATCCTCACAAACAAGTATGGCAAATTCTGACTAGGAAGATTGCCTGTTAGGTGTTCAGCATGCATATGGCTCTGATTAAAAACAGATTAATTCAGAATGTTATGGACAGCGAACAAAAATGGTACAAAGTAATAAGCAAGAATGATGACTTGAGAGGCCCCTCTGCATCACCTCAACAGTACAAGGACCCACCTATTTCAGCTGGGGCAGCACAATGTTACACACCTTTAATTAGGAAAGAAGCTCATGTTCAACAGTGAAAATATGCAGAGTCAAGTAATGTTTTCCCAAAAAAAAAGAAACCAACTCTGATGGTACAAAAAAATGAGTTAATGAAGATAACAGTGAGTATTAATGAGTCAAATTCTCAAGCCTGCTCCACAATCCTTTTTCCCACTACTTAAGACTATTTCCAAAATTATGCATAGGTTCTTTAGAGTCAAGCACTTACCACTCGAGTTTCTGTCCAAGGAAAGGCGCATGCCAAGACTGCACCATTCAAGAAATTCAACTGAAGTCTATATATTACAGTAACTAGTCTGCTTGGTTGTGCAGCCAGCAAATAAATCTGTAACAAAAGTATATTATTCATAATAGGCTTTGCAGAACACGAATGTCACTAATATAAAAGAACTGTCTGTGATTTAATGAAACCTGGTATGATGAAAAGTGATATGCCCTATAAAGGGAACTTCATAATAAATAACAAAGGTACGAGCATGCCTCTGGGGTGTGTAACAAGAGGTGTCAGAAGTGTACTGGCATCAAAGACTATATGTGCCTATTTCAACAAAATATTCAGTTGGATGTGCACTGTTGTTCTGCCCTACTGCATTCAACTTCCACTAATCTGTAACACACGCATTTTGATGCTAACCTATGTCATCATCAATAACAGCTACACAGTATGAATGGAACAGAACTTATTCAGCTGAAACTCAATTGTATTATATCATAATGTTTTTGAACCCAAATGGCAAGAACAGACTTTACAGAACAGGCAGTGGCGTATCTCCCACACCTGACACAGTTAAGTGTGATATGGATCGCACTTCTTATCCCTGGAAGCAGTATCAGACCACACTCTTTCTGTCCATCCACATGGAACAACTCAGCTCCCACCAGAAAAATTCCCATGAAATTTTATATGTGAGTATTTTTCAAACATCTGCCAAGAAAGTTCAAGTCTCATTAAAATCTTACAAAAATAACAGGTATTTTACATCATATTATCATAACTGTATATTGGTCTGTGCCAATATACAGTTATGATAATATCTTGCTCAGTTCTTCTTAGAATGAGAAACGTTTCAGCCTATCCTTCTACCATTCCTTCTATATTGCTACATGAAAAATAGGCAGTAACTAAATATGCTGATACTTGCCTGTAAAGCTGTTGTAATATGGCATGGATTGAATAAATATATCACAGTTCTTGACGCACATTTGAAACCTATTTCCATCCCCCACATCAGGGATGTAATAACCAATAGCACCCTTTTACCAGTATAATTTTTCTGGCCACAACTGCATGTGTGTGGTATGAGAGAAAGATGCCTGTAGCCCCACACAATACACATCACAGCAAAGGCCAACGTTATTCCTGTCTCAATTATTCTTCTTGATGTGGAAAGAAATGAAGCACATTCTGGGCCACCATTTCCAGGCACAGATGCATTCACTCCACTGTATGCCCACTCAAACATTGCACAGTGGTCACAAAAGTTGAGGTAATTTATCTACAAAATTAAATAAAGTGAATTAGATTACACTTAACTGGAAATAATTATTTTCTATTGTTTATTTGTCTGTAACCTTTTCAGCCCTTATTTTCATGTCTGAAGTCAAAAAAGATGTTTCCCTTTCATGGATGATTATGAGCAAAGCACTGAAATCTGGATACAAAAAACAGCAACTGGACATAATATCACACTTAACAACTTAGTTTGATATTTAAGGTCAATTCTTCTAACTGAATTTTTATAGTGTTAATAAAATTAATCCAACTACTGCCAAGATAACAATGAATACTAATTCATGCAGAACTAACAAAAATGGCATCCTGTACTGGGCAGGGTAAAATTTAATGAACATGTAATAGTGCATGCATGCATTTACTGCAATTTTTCTATACAGTTATATCTACTGTACATATTTTACAAGAGGCAGTCAGCAAGTAATGTCTCATATTTTTATTTCACCCTATTTACAAGTTTGGTACATAAAAATTTGTTAGAACTTCAATTCAAAATTTCTAAAGGCATCTTTTTCAAAAGTCTTCTTCCACCTCTGAACAAGAACATGTATTACAGCCTGCCTCTGCAGTCACTTGCATATAGTGTTTTGCAGTAACTCATCACTGGAACAATGCTGTCCTCATAGACTTTTTTCAAAATACCAGACAGGTGATAGTGAGCTGGTGTGAGGTCAAAACTGCAGGGTGTTCTGTCACAACAAGCATTTCCAAAAACTTCTTAACATGTAACAATTTATTCTAGGTACTCAAGTTTGCAATCTTCTGTTTCCAAGGCTTGTCATTCATCCAGCATTTAAAAATACAAAACTGAACAGTGTTTTAGAGACAGGCTCGATAAAACACCCACTCACTTGGACCCAACAGAGACAGTGACTGTCAACCACTGAAAGTTTTGTTCATTTTTTGTACTTTTCAACAAAGAATGATAGGCTAGGTCCAAAAACTGGATGATGATAGGTGATCCATGAGTAAGCCCTATCACCAGAACACAGCAGAATCACATACTCAGTATCTGTAAACATACAATCTCATTCAAACATGGAACTTACACACAGTCTGTCTACTTGTCCAGTACAAGTGACATATTATTGGTGATGGGAGAAAAAGTTATAGTCCTATTAGTTAATGGCATACAAGCTATTCAGTCCATACAGTAATACAGTAAAATTCTTTTCATCTGAAATCCTGATGGTTTGGCACTTGAGGACTATAGTCCCAAGACCAGATATACATGATCTCTGACCAGAAGTTTTGCCATTGAGAACAGATTCTGTTACTTTATCTTGTGTTATCTGGACTTGACTGAGCACACTGAGCCATTATAATGGCTTCAAAATAGCCAAAGACAAGTAACCAAGGTACAGCTGGTACAGGAAAAATATGTTACATTAATGATTCCTCAGAAACTTGAATAAATTAGGAGGCATAAAAGGTGAAAGCAGGTGGTAATGGCGTCATACAACATCAGATCTTCAACTATGATATAAAGAAGCAGAACGACCAATGATGATTGTTGATGGCATCCAGTGAAAGTATGAAGGGACTCTTCAAGCAACAGGTATTGAAACAGCCCAAATTAGCGCAACTGGAAAAGGTGCTGTATAAGTGGTTTACAGCAAATGCATTCTAAAGGAAAACCTGTAACTGTGCCTCTGTTAATTGAAAAAGCTAACTGACAACTGTCCCTTCTACAAGGGCTCACTGCAAAATTTAGGTAGTCTAATAATTCGGAATGAGAAGTCAGTCAAGGAGGTGAAGGTCTGCAATGGACCATAGTACCATCTCAGAATCAGAAGAAGAATCCGGAATATTTCACGATCCAGCACCCGTCCAATCTCAAGAATGCTGTATTAAAGGAATTATACTGTATCAAGTAATGACAGAAGAAATTATCACGTGCAAGACAACTTCATGGAACACAATTTACTGCAGTCTATTAGCAAACCACTGTTGGTCTGTGTTGAGAAATGACTTGACCTCAAAGCATGTAAATGCAATAATGCCTCCACAGTGATGTAACGTGCTGTGGCAAGGCATGTTCCCACTTCCATATCTTCTTAAAACAAAAAATGTAGAACATTGGTTCATGACAACTTTTTTTGCTGAAGACATGTGAATCACAAAAAAGAGGGTATTTCATGCACACTCAGTTAATTGTTGAGAAGTAAATTTCCAGAGTCAGTTCAGGATGAATTTCTGTAACATGTTGGTGCATTATTACTAATTTGCTTATCATGAGATATCACACAGTTATTTCCAGTGGTTTATTAACTTATTAGTATGGGATAATGTTCAGGATGGCAAATGGCAATATTCAGTGACTTCAAGGTAAATTATCTACTTAGACAGTCAGTTCTAAAATGATTATGGGACACATAAACACTTCATACTATTTCTCACTGTTTTATTTGTTACAAATAAGAAAACTCAAAGAATCAACACAAAAAAAAAACTGTACATAAAACCCTATGATAATCTAATGAGTCTTGTGGTTTCCAATGTGGCGAAGATTCAGATTATGGTGTTATGAGTTATTAAATCTAGCATGGAAGTTAATAAATATCTTGAATCAACCTAATTTTAGTGGTGCACAAATTCTTGGCACCTGGTTGCCTCAACCACTGAACTCTGTAGGGTCATGCCTATGTTGGTGGGTTCCAAGTACACAACTTGCTGCGTATCATATTTCTGGTGCCTACAATTTTGAGGCAGCTCCTAGATTTTTGGAAAACTTGTGGTCTAATGCCTTATGTCTCCAGCAGACACAAGTTCATACCCTTAAATGTCACATTTAATTACTGTTATGCAGTTGGTGAACTCCAATCATGGGTTTCTTCATTTACATACTTGAAAAGAAATTTACTGTATGCATAGTTTCACAGTTTGTAATCTATAAATCTTGTTCTTTGCACTGGCATGTGAGCAGCTGCATTAATAGGAAGAGTAACTATTGTCATAGACATGCAAGTTTATATTCCATCAGCTAATGCTTGGAAGCTTTCAATAAGACAGTTATCAAAGCCACCAACAGCCATGAACATCTCAACACATCAGAAGAGGTATGTAAAACCAACAAATATACCATTTTATAATTTATGCATGCTACCCTTTACATAGCTCCTACATGTTTTGTCATTATTATCTCACCATCTTCAGGGAGCTGACATCAACATTTCTTTAAAACATGCAGGAATAAAGTAGGTCAAAATAATCGTACATATGTTGTGGTATCAATAGTGCAGAATTTTACAGGTTTTTGTTAAAATAATATACATAAATATAATACAATGTTGATACAAAGCAGGGATAATAAAAACAATAATAACAACAGTAATACAGCTTGTTTGTTACAATGGTCTACGTTGTGCTTAAATTTTTGTCTACAAACATTTATTCTTCTTTGATCCAAACTGGATTCCATCCTGTAAAATAAGAATGCTATTCTTAAGTTATGCACAAAAACCATCTTTAGGTATGTCAAACATGACAAGTTTCACATCTGTACTAACCCTGTATGGTGTGTACTGCATGGTATGTGGGGGGTAACTGTGGGTGCAGTTGTGTATTACTCTAGGTGTATCGATTGGAACTGTGTACATGCATCGTGTTACTGTTATTTTAACATAAAACCTGTAAAATTATGCACTACTGATACAACAACATATGTATGCTTATTATGGACTATTTTATTGCTGAATGTTTTAAATAAATTTTGGTGTCAGCTCCCTGAAGATGGCAAGATTAATAAAGCCTATACATGTATGAACTACGTAAAACACAGTATGCATAAATTACAGAATAGTGCATTTGTTGGACTTACATCATCTTTTCATTTTGTCACAATGCACAGAATAAACAACGTAAAGGTGACATCATAAGACAGGACAAGAATAAACAAATTTTATTCCTATCACTAACCTGCACTGGTTAGCCGGTATCTTTGTTTCTTTAGCCAAAGAAGCCGGATACAACTCTCCAGAAATGAAGCAGAATAATTGCAAGACTTAACCACGCGGGTAATGACACTTTTAACACGTTCATTAATTATGACCCACAAATTAACCATAATATAAAAAACACAGCACAGCCCTACTGCATGTTAGTTTTATGGTACAGTAATTTAAAATTATCACTTTATATAATTCTATAAAATTAGAATCCATAATCACTTTCGGCACCAGTTTTCAGTTATGTAACAATCTACAAAAGCACAATGTGTAACACGACCACATTAAGCATACTCTGGCAACTAAACATTTCTCACATTCTGCTGTAAACAGATTGGCGCTTTTAGTTATGTTCTTCACTACCAAAACAGGAATTTCACCGGAACTCAAACTGAAAATATCAAACGTGTTTCGTACAAAACAATGCTTCGTGCAAACAAATGTCTTATAATGCCCATAAAACATTCGAATGGTAAGATTTTGGTTGTTGGTGTGTTCTCAACAACACGGACATTAAAGCAACAGAAATAATGCATTCAAATCAAACTACTTTGGGGATCAGCTCGATACATGACCAGGTATTACTGTATATGTGCAACACCATCCACAACAGCATATTGCATACAATTAAAAACTACAGTACACTATATTTTAAACGTACGGTACAGTGACAATATTCCGACCTCGGTATGTGACAAATTATGAATTCCACACAGTCGGGGTAAGCATAAACCATATAAACTTCAGGAGCCATTAATAGAACCTAACCATGTCAACTACTTCCGTACATTAGGTGAATTAGCACTAGAAACTATAATCATCGCCCCGGATACGTATGTATTTACTTTATAAACTATCTAAAATTATGTTCAGGTATTTACATTCAAGTAATTATTTTTCAGCCATGTGTATTTTTAGCATCTCTTCTTGCCTATGCAGAGACATTTTACCGCACTCCCATGCAGACACAATGCTCTTATCCGTGGCCAGAAACGAGTATCTTCTGACCTCTGGTGACACTAATAACCACTAAATAGTATTGAAATTTGCACCTTGTAGAAAACGTTGAAAACTGTATAGTACCGTGCTGCCATCTAAGCTGCCGTGACAAGACAAGTCATTTGTGGCTCGATTGTCAGCACATTGTCAGTAAATGTGTTGCCGGGAAGCACTACGGCCCGCAGCCGAACTATGAACGCAGTGGGTGCAGCGGCTTTAAGTGTGGATGCATATATACGTATGTATGTGCTTCTACTATGTGTGTATACATTTATACATACATAAGCGCAAAAGCGCCTTTGTCAGACAACAAATTTAGATACGCAATGCGCTCTATAAAATGGCATGACACATTTTGAATGTAGGTACAGTACATTATTGAGAGTGTGCAAGCGTACGGGCGAGCACAACCGCAAGGAACTTGAAAACCAACGCACCTACAACTTCCATATAGAGTGAAGACGCATAAGTGGATTTTGCCGCGAAGACTACGCAACTTAGCTCCCAGGAAAATGAATATGGTTGCGTTGTACAGTAGTTGCCTAATTTCCTGTGTGATAATTTTTGCATTATTCAGAGGGCACGGAAGGTCCATGAAGCCACAAAGTTTGCTTTTGTACAGTTAAATGAGCACCAGTGAAGCCTCATTGACAAGACACACCTAGAGGGAGAGTGGATTAGGCGTTGGAAAGAATTTCACATGACTTGAAGGAGGCTGATTTTTTAATTAAAACTAACAATAAAATCACAATATAGAGTAGGCTAATTAAGGCAACAAGAATAATACATTATGACCTTTGCTGTTTACAAGTTACGTGAGTTCTCATACTGCATAACTGCATTTAACTCTTAGGTGGGGTAACTATAGTCAATAAGACAAGTAATGTATGTGTTATTATAGATGTTTTATTATAGATAAAAACTACATGTTTCGGCCAACAGTGGCCACCATCAGGTTTTATCCGAAATTATATTCTAAAAAAAGAGAGTGTATATACAATGTGCGCCACCGCATATAGATATTGAGATCTCATCATCTACGTGTCGGGCAAAGTTTTTCTGTTTTCTTTTTTGGCCTAGGTGTGGACTCTGGTAGTCGCTGGAGTGGTCCCGTGTATAGTGGTATAGCCTGCTAAGGGTGGTATGCTTGTTGGCTCCTGTGGTGGGGTCTGCGGGTTGATCAGTATATCATTATTCATATGTCTCAGAAACTTCTATTACTGCCGGGGGTGTCTACCTACCTAGTTTTTTTCTGTAGGCTAGTGCACTGTTTATTCTGTGGGGGAGACAGTCAAACATGTGCGAGTGTAGGTTGGTAATTACGTCGTGTGAGTTACTTTCTCGTGTCTAGGTTTTTAGGTGAATGGTACTTACATTCGTGTGGTTTTTTACATCATCTGGGATATATTCAAACGTCGGACGTAGAAATGACATGTAGGCTAATCTTTTGGTATTACTATTTCCCTTTTTGAGTATTCGCATTGTGAAATGTAGTGCCCTCCAGGCCTTTTTCACCGTATAGTTTACTTGATCCGCCCAACTTAAGTCGCTGCGTAAGATTATTCCTAAATATTTACAACTGCTCGCCTCCGGTATTAATGCGTCCATTAACGAATATTTAGTGATCCTTTGCCCTGGCTCTTGTGAAGCGAACTGCCTTACTTTTACTTGGACTTAATTTTCATTGCATTTTGAACCACCCACTACCCCCAACCTGTCCAGAACTTTCTGCAATTTTTCCATGTCTTCATTATTTATAATTTTTCTGTAAATAACACAGTCATCAGCAAAATGTCTAATAGTTGATTCTGTATTCCTCCAAATTTCATTTACGTAGGCTAGGAACAGAAGTGGACATAATGCGCTTCCTTGTGGTACACCTGACGTTACTCTAAATTCTGATAATTACCCTCATACCCTGACTTTCTACGTGTGACCTAAAAGGAATTCTCTTATCCATACCACTACCCTAGAATCCACTTCCGAGTTTGAAATTTTCATAATCAGCCGACTATGAGAAACTAAACGAAAAGCTTTCGAAAAGCCAACTATAATAGCGCCAATCCTCTAACCGTTATCCAGAGAGTCCGCAATGTTCTGGCATAACGTGATTACTTGATTTTCGCGCGAAGATCCCGGCCTGAATCCATGTTGACCCTCGTAAAACCAGTCATTTTTATCCCACACTTGCCTTAGATATGAAGCTATAACGTGTTCCATTTTCTTGCAAACTACCGTGGTTAAGGTATCCGGTATACGAAGGTGTATCCAAAAGTACCAGGAAAATGCTCATAACACACAAGTCGCTTGTAGTTCACGAGCTTCCCGCTAAGGTGTGTTGCAGTGGTGTCTTGTGAGTGAGTGTGCCGAGTGGCGTGGTTGCATGTGGAAGCGTTTGATTGTTGCACGTGTCTTTATGTGTGTATTGCATCAGCCGTCTGCGATTTTCTGATATCTGCGGTATGGCGGAAGTTGACGAACAAAGGTTGTGCATCAAGTTCTGTGTGATATTCGGTAAAACGGGAAGTGAAACTTTTGAAATGGTGAAACAGGCTTTTGGTGATTCGTGCATGAGCCGTGGCCAAAATTTTGAGTGGTTTGGACGTTTCAAGAATGGCAGAATTTCGACTGCTAATGATGATCGATCAGGTCGGCCAAGCACAGCAACAACCCCCTCAAACGTGGAACAGGTAGGGGCGGCTGTCAACCAGGACTGTCGTCGTACCATGCACGATCTACTTGCAGAGGTTGGAATTGGTTATGGATCTTGTCAGCGAATTCTCACAGAACAGCTGAACATGCATCGGATTGCAGCGACGTTTGTGCCGAGAGTGTTGGCCCACGATCAGAAAGACAGTCGAGTAGCGATCTGTCAGGAACTGAAGGAAACTATGATAAACGATCCCACACTCCTCTTGAACGTCATCACAGGCGATGAAAGCATCGTTTATGCTTACGACCCAGAGACAAAACTGCAGTCTTCGCAATGGAAGAGTCCTGAATCTCCAAGACCCAAAAATCACGTATGCAAAAAAGCAAATTTGAAGACGATGCTCATTTGTTTCTTTGACCAAGAGGGGATCGTACACCGGGAATTTGTCCCACCTGGAATGAGGGTCAATACAGACTTCTACTGTGATGTTCTAAGAAGGTTACGTGAAAATGTGCGGCGCAAGAGGCCACAGAAATGGCAAAACCAGAACCTCATTATCCACCATGACAATGCCCCGGTTCACAGGTCCTTTAAAGTTTCGCAGTTTTGTGGCCAAGAACAAAACGACAGCGATCCCCCATACCCACCCGATCTGGCCGCCTGTGATTTTTTCATCTTCCCCAAGCTGAAGTTTCGGATGAAGAGTCGAAGATTCGACACCATTAAGAGATTCAAGAGGAATCGCAGCCGGTCCTTGACACAATTCCAAAAAGGGACTTCCAGGGATGCTTCCAAGCATGGCAGAAACGCTGGGACCGCTGAATTCGTGCAAAAGGGGTTTACTTTGAAGGGATGGAGGAATTTAACATCCAAGGTAAGCAAACTTCTTTTTACAAGTACTGTCCTGGAACTGTTGGATACACCCTTGTATAATTCGTAACTAATGATCGATCACCCCCCCCCCCCCCCCCCCCCC
>Ga0123355_10012276_pt1 | contig 13268 bp, 5 predicted proteins | sample TergutEmb28metaG_3_FD_89872 | JGI IMG/M metagenome (GOLD analysis project Ga0123355, IMG submission 89872) | Embiratermes neotenicus P1 segment gut microbial communities from Petit-Saut dam, French Guiana - Emb289 P1 | ecosystem: Host-associated > Arthropoda: Insects > Digestive system > Gut ... | reverse complement strand
CTCTGTGGTATAGTCTAACAAGCAATCAGTGACAGCTAGAGAATTGATGTCCGGCCCTTGCTTCGCTGCTAAGACTAGGTTATCTGCCTTCAATGAGACGCAATCCAGTGTGATAACTGGCCTTCTAACTGGACATAATATCCTGTTGAGACACCTAGACATCTCTACCTAGTGGGGCTGACTGACAGTATGTTTAGGAAGTGCGAAGTAAAGGAAGAGACCTCCCTCGCCTTTTGTGTAAGTGTAAAACCTTGGCCACTTTAAGATACAATTATTTAGTTTCAGTTCTCTTAGACCCTGCCGATTCTAGAAATCCGAGTCTAGGAGCAATCTGGAACTTATTCAAGGGACAGGAAACCTATGACGTATAATCTAGTTTAAAGGTCAGAAAGATCCAGTTAAAACCCTAATTTCATCTAGTGCGTTCGAACCCATTTTTCATTCATTCACTCACTCATTCATGCACTTTCAGAAAATCTTAGATTAACATAACAAAGAAAGTGAACGCAAGCTCCCAGTCATTCATGTTGACTGCGTCGCTTTCACCGCCGTCGGGTTCTTACGAGAGGTCATGCAACATAGAGCATTCTGTGAAAGTATGGTCGTATTACAAGCCAGGCCATATTTGGATCTTTTCCTCTTATAATATTATAAAAATTTCCGAAAACCTGTAGCCTATGCATTCTGTGTGACCTGCACTTTACTAATACTTTTATCTCTATACGTCTTGTGACCAAAGGATTCAGAATTAGCCACGAGCACTTCAGCCTGTTACCACCTGCCTCACCATCCACTGTGTTTAAAGTTCCGTCATGTAATATCAGCTGCTTATTCAGCGGCGTTCAAATACAGGACAGAAATAAACACAAATTTCAGCCATTCCAGATATAAGTAAATAAGTAAATGAATAGACAAAATATGGCATGCCTGGTTCTGCAAACGAGCGCGCCTCACGTGTTTTGACAGCGCAAACCCAGTTTTCTGCTTGTATTTGACAAATCGGTTACACAAATGTAAAAGTCTGTATCGATTTTTTCTCGAAGAGGGTAATTATGTTTTTAAGTACTTGTGTTTTTGATGAAATATTTATATTAACTTTAAGCCGCTCAGAATAAACGGGTGGCCTAACAATTATGTGTTTTGTACAGGTTAATTTCGGTATCTTCTTCTTCTTCTTCTTCTTCTTATTCTTCTGACACTACAAACCCTAATGAACTTGGGTCTATTCCAGACTATTCCATCTTAAAAATCTGGCTACAGTATCTCAGTTTTTAATTTTTTAAAATCATTTATTACTTCACCTCTCCATTTATTCCTTTGTCGTCCTTTGGTTCCTACACTTATAGGGTTCCAATCAGGAATCTTCTTAACTGGTTTTATATCTTCCATTCTGTTTAAGATGGGTCCGCCATTTTACTCATCGTGCTTTTGTAACCTTAACAATAACTTCTCCTTTTACCAACTTCTGCAAATTCGTTATTACTGCTTATTCTCCTTCCTTATTTACACCGAACTGGCCCAAATATCTTCTTTAATATTTGTCTTTCAAAAAAAATCTCTTTATGTCTCGTACAGACAGTATCCAGGTGTCTCGTGCATAGGTCACTAACGGCCTTATCAATATCATGTAGACCTTCATTATAGAAAGTTCGGTAATTAATGTAGAGGTAATTAATCCTTTATACGCACAATATGCTATATTTCCTTTATTAATCAAGTGTTTTATTTCTTCTGGTATACTACTGTCGCCATTTATTATTGAAACTGAACAATGAAAACTAGAGATTCTTTCAGACGCAAACCCTCCGATTTTTATCTGCTGAAACTGATTGCGTGTCTTCTTACGGACACTCTTATATATTTTTTTATGAATTATCAATCCTATTTCTTGTGCTGTATTGTTTAATATAGATAGATATATGTTTATATATTTTAAGCAAGCATTGATAGTATTTACAGATACAGAATGATAAATATAGCACAGCTACAAGAAACACCCTATAACGTATGAGATTAATAAATATGACACTTGAAGATTCTCAAGAAAATGTAGTTACAGAGAGCGAATGAGAGCACATTTTAATGTTAAAGTAGCAATAAGATAGAGTGAGGCACTGCCAATCACTTTGTTTAGACTATTATTGGATTGTAAAGATATAAAGATATAAATTATAAAGAAACTGGATATCAGGCGACATATGTCTACTAAAACGGTACAGATCGATGTAAATGTTTATGATTTGTTCATTATATCTGACAATCTCAAAGCCTTGGAAGAATTATTACAGGAATTAGATAATTTCAATATAAATTTACAAATTTGTAGACAATAGTTTTTCGTATTAAAAACATACCGGAAAATATTCTTCTGGTAAAAGACATATACCTCTTTGTCCCCTCTATGTACGCATGTCCCTCTGTCGACATGGAAGAGCGGAATTCCCAAAGAACGGCGTGGGTTAATTTATAATTTTGGGGTTTTTACTCAACTTGTAGACATATTTACCCTGTAAATCGGGCAAATATAACATACTTACTACAAAGTGGTAGTACATTTATGATAATAGCGTGCAGCGAATAGTCTTTGAAACTGAGACAGAATCTGTTCTCTGTGAGACAAAGATCGAGGCCAAAGGAAATATTAATAACTGAACAAAACAATTGCACAATTGTACGTGATGGATACCTCGCCGTTTGATAAAATTCAATTTTAATCGATTTTAAATTGTTACTATGTACTGATAATATTTATAACAAGTGTGGTGCAAAGCATGGAAAATTACGTCTGAAATAGTGACTGTTCTATGGCTATTTTTAAAAACACTCACTCATTTAAAATCTGCGGAAAAAACAGAGTGAAGACGTCAGAGGCTTTACGCTCTGTGCACATTTTATAACCAGTTTTTTTATTCACAACACAAAATTTACTACTACTTCACACTAAACGCCAGATTAATATACATTATTACGTAACACACCACAAGTCGGTCTAAGGCCTTCATGCATTCTCTTTAATTGGAACTGGTTATCCTTCCCCAGGGGAAAGTGTAGCTGATATTTCACCATATCTGATGATGAAGTGAAGAATGTTTGGATCTATACCAATACTTCTCGGTTTGCGTTCATGTCTTGGAATTTAATTAACCAGAGAGGAAAACTTGCGTGTAATTTTCAGTTTTCTGTTACACTTTGTCCTGTGTCGTCTCCTGCCTAGTAGATGCCATCCCTTCAACATAGGGTTCTGCCCAATTCTGAGTGCCTTTGCTCTGGCCTCTTTGACGTGTCTTCAGATGCAAGCGGCACATATACCATCCAACCACGTCAATGTAGCTGTCACAAGGTGTATCCTTCTGCCATGCCTTTTGTCCTAATTCAGTTCCAGATCCATGATAATAAAGTGGGGAAGCATGTCCACTAGAATTCCTTCCACATTCACCACCAATCCCTTCGTTGGTGGACGGTTCCTACACTACCAATTAGCCCTTATATTTCTAATGTAATGTCACAGCTAGTCTGGCGCACTGCGAAGCTAAGGAACGATAGAATATTCGGCCAACCAACGAAACGACCAACCCAAAGCCCGCTGAAGGCAGAGAATAGTGAAAAGCGCAGTCTGTTCCTTTCTAGGCTAAAACATCATTGCTTACAAAACGCATAGCTGGAATATACGTATAAAAGCGCCCTACACGTATTACTGGGAATGTTCCTTGAGGTAAAGGGCTTGGCGTCTTGGACGAAGGCCTTAACATATTCATGAAGAGTTTTTGAGTGCAGTGAAACCCCATCAGTAATTTAAAGTGGGAACTTTGGTTGACTGAATAGTCCCCCCTCCCCCTACTTTCCTACCGCAACTCCCGACGAAACTGAAACACTCTGTAAAAGATACGTGCAGGTGTCCGTGTGATTATTCTTGATAGTCATCTATCCAGCAGTAATTGGAGATCACATGAATTGCTCAGCCTGCCAGCCAAGCCATATTCTGAGAACTGAGACTCAACAAAATACTTAACCTAAAAACTGAAAAGGTCTTCTGAAGGAAGATAGGCCTGTACATACGTTTGTATGTATGTATATATGTATGTATGTATATATGTATGTAAGTATGTATGTATGTACGTGCGTAGGTACGTACTTTCGTCTGTATATATTTAACATATAGGTATGTATGTTTGATTTATGTAGGTAGGTAGGTAAGTATGCATGTAAATATGAAGGTATGTAAGTGTATGTATATGTACATGTCTGTATTACGACGAATACAAAAATATGTATACATACAAGACAGAAGTTACATTGTAGCTACTGACGCGTTCATAAGCAAGATATTGAAATGACACTAAAGACTATAATTAATTAGTATTAGTGTTATTAAAATGGAAGTGGAGATTTTAGAAGTAAAAGAAAAAGAATGCGGTGTAACCAAATGTTACTGTGACATTTCTGCTTTTTAATGCTAATTCAGAACTCGGTATATTATTAATGTACATTTATATAATATTAGATTCGAATTAACATCTTCAATTTGAAATACATTATCTTGAAATTCTGTGGCGTTATTTAATTTTGTTCTATAGTACACAGATATATAGATATACCTATAAATATACATACACATATGCAAATACATAAACAACATGCATTTACTTTCCTTTATTTTCTAAAGTATTTAAATCGTGTGTTTACATGGCTGTGTTGAATTCCAAATGACGTACTTGTGAAAATTTGTATTAGTATTAATAAATAATTTGTTTCTTTTTATGAATCAAATAAACTGAAAATGTGTATATTTAGTAGTGTAACTAGAATGACTTGGGTAAATTTCTCTCTGTGTTATGGTGTAATTTAAAGATTATGTTTATGCCCAAATTTTGAGTATAGCATGAATAAATATTTTATACTGTGCTGAACACAAAAGGTGTCAAATCAACACAACACACACAATGTGTATTTCTAGTAAACTAGCACTCTATCATATATTTTAATTTTAAATCAGAGTATCACATCAAAAGACCTTCATAAAACAAACATGAGAAAAGGGGATTTATTACTGGGGCTTAAGATTGCTTCAAGTAACACAGGTAACAAAAAAAGTGTGTAATTTCCTGGGCAGATTTAATTGTTTCTCCATATTGATAGTCGTATGAAGACCGAAAGACGTTAATTTTTCAATAAGATATGTGCTGCTACAAACCTTGTAGGGTAATTTGAAGGTTCCTTTCGAAGATACAAAGTTACCGATATAATCATAAAACCTGTGCATATTATATTGTAATCCTCACCATTTACAGACACTAAAGAAAATACATGTCACAGTTTACGATTCATAGATTATAATCGACTGTAGTAAACCAGTTGTTAAGATACTCATGTAACCGGCCAAGGACTACAGTTAAAATGTTGAAGAATTTTCCTAAGATCAAGTAATAAATTAGAGAGTTTGGAAAGGATTCTAATTTATGTGGTAACAGATGCCCTGTTTTTAGATGGAAACAGATTGCACAAGCTTTTCGAGTACATGTTTATTTTATTATTATAATTATATTATGATATATTTTTACTTCAAAACACTCGAAATTCCTGTAAAGTGTAGCAACATACTATATGTTAACAGATTTTAAATTTTGCTTATTTTTCCGTTTGGGGAATAAAAATCGTAAATTTTACAAAAATCTTATACCCACTGATTTTAAGTAAAGGCCTCTCTCCTTTCACTCTTTTTGCGAACCAGTATTCCTATTTGAAGATATCCGAAATAAACAGGCGAAAACATGCAGTTCGGTTAAATAAAAGTCAATGTACAATATCTATATAGTTGTGTTTTTCGGAATATAAAACGAACAAAGATCGTCCTTTGGATTTCAAACTCCGCGCTTCAGACATGATCAGTCTGAATAATTCCAAGAATGTTAACATGAACGTTATTGCACCAATACAAAGAAAGGATTTGAATTCAAAATAATTATTTTATTGACGTCAAAGCCATTGTCGAAACAACCGCGTCTAATAACTTAAATGCAAGCATTTCGGGTTTGAAACTTTTTGTCGTAAAATTACGGGATTTACAATTATTGTTACAATTACAGCAGGCCAAAAGGCAGTCAACTGAAAAGCACAACACGTACCAATTGTTGTATATATATAGTTTACCCCTGATGATGGGTTACAAATATGCCCGAAACATGTAGAAATTGATTGACGAAACAAACTGAGGATAAATAGTGCATCAAGTTGGTTTTTATTACACGGAAGTATCGAGGTGCATAAAACACATAAAAAATAAAGTTATTCAACTTTACTAACCATTTTTTTATTCGTGCAATTATGTGTAAGAAATCCGCCTTCTGCCGCTGTCGTTTTAATCATTGTTTGCCTAGAACTACAATGTCTAAAGATTATAAAACACAACAAAAATAAATCTTCAATAAACTTACCTCTTACACTAATAACACAGCGTCGTATTACAACGGAAATAAAAGTGTTATTGTCACCAAATGATGGCTAATAGCCTATTATTTCCTCACAAAAATCAGAGAAAACATCTTGCCCAGAGTATTATATGGCCGATGTTCCAATATTTATGACGAAATGTTAACACTTTCTTAGGTCTAGGATTGTACTTCAGACTGATTTTTGTTGCACTTTAAATCGTCTACACCGAAATGCCTCCGGAATCTCGACATCTAACACCGGCGTCAGCTGTCCTGGCACGCCATCTTGCTTGTGGGTCGATCCGTTTCCCTGTTTTCATCTTCTTATTAAGTCTGACTTTTCCAGACAGCTTTCTTTGACTATGTAGATTACCTTTTTATAATGCAACACGACAATTCAACCCTACAAATACCACTAATCTCCGTTCACAATCATCATTTCATTCCAGCTCATCTAAAATCATATTTCCATAAAAATCATATAATTATTATTCCCCAGCCTCCACCCCGTAAATTTTCGAAGTTTTCGACTTCCAAGACGTTTATCCAGCTAAACTGTGTGCGCTTTCTTTTTTCATTTTTCTCGGACAAAAATCCTGTAAGGGGACAGTGTAACATACATGAGATACGTTGTGAATTTTCTCACTTTCTTCAGAGAAATTCTAGAAACGAAACTTAATATTTTTTAAAATCCTCGTGAGAAGATCTCAATGTGAAATTCACATGAATCTACAGGATTATGATCGATTCCTTTATATTACTGGAAATTCCATTCGTAGGTTTAAGAATTCGCAGTGGGTATTTAAAGCATTTTGACGCATTGGTTTCGAGGTTTATTGGTGACAGTCTGCATCTCTGGTACATTACAGGTACTTTTAAATTGTCACCAACAATTTTCCTTATTAGTGAAGCTTAAATGTTCGTTCATTTGCGAGTTGCTTACAGGGGGTATTCGAAAAAGAAAATTTTATGAATAAATGAATTTATTTACTGCTTAATGTTCACTCGAACAGAAAACCTTTTTAGACTCTTTGACATAGTTGCAAAAAGCGGCTACCAGGATCAGGTCCATTCATCCGTCTGTCGGTCTATCTCTCTGTTCGTCTGTCCTGCTTTCCGCCTGTGCGACTCCCATGGGAAGGATTTTCATGAAATTTGATATTGGGGTCTTTTTTAAAAATCTGTCAATAACTACAAATTTAGTTAAAATCGGACAAAAATATCGGAAAATTTATATGAATACCTAAATACATTTCACTGATGCCGGCACGTAAACCCTCTATAGAGCATTTTTGTGCAATACTGAACATTTTTACATATTTGACAGTGACATGTAGCTCAACAATACACATGGAACACATTGCTGTGTTTCAACTGCAAAAGTATTTATGCAAGAGTGCTACAACGCTACATTATACGTATAGCGCCTAAATTTGTGTAAGTTTGATAACAGTACGGAAGTGAACAAAACGCCCTACAAGTATCGCTTGTCCTGTTGTCTACGGATGGCTTCGATCCAGCCGCAAAGATCGTTATCACTGTCATTGTCTATATGCATACCGTCTAAAACAAAAGAGAGTACGAATGGTTCCAATAAGCCATCTTTCAAAATCGTCGTTCATATAGACCAACTGCGACAACGCTCCATCGTATAAGTTAAAAAACAGATTTTCTGGACGTATATAAACTGGATCCAGTGTTTGTAAAACGGTCTAATAATTTCCTGCAATCTTTGCTCAAAGCAGGTGCACTGGACCTCTAACACAAAATAATCTTTTATAGGTAGACTTTTCCAATTTAGAAAATGCTGTACAAATTTAAATGAGATTTAATGTCGAAGGACCAGGCGTTTCTACGTTGTTTCACGTTTTCCCACTCAAATCTCTGCAATACATGTGATAATTCTAAAGGTTTAGGAATATCCAAATAAGACACGCAATGTACATATAACGTAATAATAATAATGAGGCGCTTTCGTGCAACCATTGTTGCAAAGAAAAAACAGCAAGTACTACTTATAATGAGTGTGCGTTTGTAGCCTTATGTATCCAGCGTGCAATGCGCGTGTGTCATATTGTCACGTTACCTTCCCAGTTCTGTAATATTTTCCCACATTATCTCATGAACGGCATGATAGTCGGAAGAAAGGTTACTAAATATAAAAAGTGTGTTTTGATTTTCTACACAAATTTTGTTTGAAATGTTTCTCATTCTAAGAAGGAACAGACAAGGTGTAATTAATAACGCATATTTGTATTCATGTAAAATGCCCGTTATTCTTGTCAGATTTTAATGAAACTTGAATTTTCGCGACAGATTTTCGAAAAATTCTCAAATATCAAATTTCATGAACATTCGTTCAGTGAGAGCCGAGGTGTTCCAAGCAAACAGACGGACAGACATGACAAAGCTAATAGTCGCTTTTCGCAATATTTTGAACGTTCCAAAAAACGACAATAGTCTGTCAATCCCCACTCATGCCGTGAGCGCATATAGGAGAAGAGGTATAGATATACTTATTCTTAAACACCGTACTAAACTGAAAAAGTGATCAATTTCACATTTCAGCCTTTTTAAGCCCTAGAAACGCGTCCCTTTTACAAATTTAATAAGAAGTTTGGTGGTGTTCAGAGTACTGAAGAAGAAACTAATTTGTTTTATAGACCTACAATCGACCTGCGATTCCTCAGGCCTTTAGCACATAACCTAGTTAATATTTAGATGACCTTATTCTGCCTCCTTTTAAAATTGCTCTTTGTAAAATAAATTTTGTGAGTAACAAATTTTAACATAGCACGTTCAAAAATGCAATTTTTACTTGACGTATATTTCATTGTGACAAAATCTGAAATAAAAGCGAGGAAAAATAAATTCTTACTCTTTTTATAATTTAATAGCTTTGCAGTAGTAAAGCTATAGGTCCACAACATAAATATTCTGATCATCAACGTACGCAAACAACAAACAACGCCTTCGGAAATTACGTACCCAAAAAGTGAGGGCACGTAGAAGGCCTACAGTCCTTGCCTTATAGGGAAAGAGTTTGAAATGTCTGTCACATGGCCTCCTGTCCATTTTGTATTCCCGTCACAATGTAATTTGTTACATGCGACTTCCTCGACGAAGGGCTTTGCGTGTATATACTCAATAATTTAAAATTATACTCCAGTTATCTACACGTCATCTGACGTGCAACATCATGAACATAAAGTTTATTGATTTGTCGATGGTTTATGGGCTTCTTTATTCATTGTGTAATAAAACAATGCCGGTTCTTCAGCAGACATCCAGACATACAAGACATTAGCATGGCATGGACGACTTTTCTATTACCGGAACAGATAGGACTGATCACATACTTCATAATTTCTTATGTCTGCTCAGAATTCTACATGAACGAACATATTTCGTCATACAGGTATGAATACTAGATGTAATTTTAATCGTTTGGAGCCCAGTTTTACCCCCAAATGTAAGGTTAAAAGCTTCTCAATTTCCCCCAAACCGTGTCTTTTATCTTTTGCATGGTTTTTAAAATAAAAACCAACTGTTTCCCTGAAGAGCATTGACGGTTTTGTCTTCGTAACGGACAAGAACGGTGTTCTGTGAAGCAGGCCTATATATCGAAGTTTTATCTATTGTAATGTGCATGACTGTCAGCCTTAAAAGTGTTAAAAGACGATAGAGCGAAATGACGCTCAAGGAATCTCAACAACTTATCCTTTTAAAGCGTACTGATTACGTGATGCACCACCAGTTTAACATTCAACAATTGTACGTTCTGCCCAACCTGTATTTATGTGTTTTGTGTTTACCGGAGAACTTACAGCGGCTTGTGCCATTTACAGCATAAACTGATTGGTTTTTACAACCGAGATGAAAATTGTTTACAGCGCAGTACAAGCTGGGTCATTAAACAAAGCAGTCCGTCATTCGTCTTTAAAGCGTTAAAGTTCATTTCTTATTTTCTCTTAAGACTAGTGTTTAATTATAGCAGTAAACTCCATTCATAGAGAATTATGCACATTTCATGTTTTTTAAAGCCCAAAAAATTCGTACACAAACCTGCATATGTAGCCTACACAACGTTCTTAAGCTTTCTTTACGAAACAAAAACTTTTGCGGCTATTAAATCGGTGGTCCGCCCTTCTGTCAGTCCGTTCCCTGCCTAGTGTTAGCGTGCTAAAGCGTTTGCCGGATTTTCATAACTTTCCCTACAGTAGTTCCTTGTTAAATCTCGTCGTTTAAGTGTGGATTTCGCTGAAATCGGCTAAGTGACAGTTGTACGTTACTCAATGTCAATGTGTGCGTAATTGTCAAATTTGTACCGATCTGGGTAAAATTCATTATAGAGTATTCCCACCTAAGTGTGTGAAAGAGTTGCGGGTCTCGTGAAACTCAATGCACTGAAAACCATAAATTAAAAATAGGCGTGTATGAAATTTTGGCCTCAATTCTGCGAGTTTTGCCCGATTTGAATAAAATTCGATGTATGAGACGTCCATAAAATATTACCGCGTCAAAATCAGAACAGTGGCAGCCAATATGGTAAGAGTATGAATAATCCTCTACCCTAGTTTCATACTATGCTTCAGGCTGCAACATAGATACCACTCCAACGCAACCACACCGAAACTCCAACCCAACATCGAACCAAGAACCATACGACCAATGTGGTAATTTAACAGAAGAGTCGCAAGCTCCTGATGATGGATATATTAATGTCCGAAACGTTGAGCACATAAGAAGTGAAATAAAATAGCAAGGGATATCACGTTGGTCTTTTATTCTTCAACTATTCTTAGTCTGTTTAAAAGCCCCATGTGAAATGTAAAGTCTGGGCCAGAAAATACAATTTTTTTAATACTGGACTATCAAAACAGCCAAGCAAATCAGTTATCCTACCAGTTTTGCAGGCAAAATAACATTGTAGTAACTCATCATATTCTACCTATAACAGAAACTTTAACCTTTGAAAGTCACATTCTACATACAAATAAAATCTGCATTTTCCTACAAAAGCTGTCTGTTTAGTAACATCAAACAGGCGATGCAAAGCATCCCATACAATGTGGCTCGTTTTTCTAATAAAGCACGTTACCGAGTGGCCTCAATAGGAAACTAATGTCTTGATTTCAAGTCACTGGAATTAACCTTAAAATTCCAGCACTGCCCCATGCATTTTTGCCACCAGCAATGTTAGAAGTCAGACAAGTAAGAAAAATTAAGCGAGAGCATCAGCTGCAGATTTCTGTCACCTTATTGTCAAAAAACATACAGAGGTTGAACCAGAATTTCTTCTTGTTAATACCTAAAACTACGATGATATTTGACATACGTAAAATATCCTACCTCTTTAATAAAGGTTTTCTATATTAATAAAATAAAAATATTATGTAATTTTATCCAAGAATGATAAAATTTTTTAGCCCCATAAAATACGATCTTTTTTATAAAGATGAATATATTGAAAGTATAAGACCCATTAATATTTAAGAAAAAGAGATTAAATATTTTCATGCCACTGCAAAACCTACAAGAGTGTAGCAAGCACACAGAAATTTAACTAGGCATAAAATATATTGCAGTACTGTACATCTCATAAATATAGCTACATACATAACTATAACTACCATAAACGTATCATATTTTATTATATTTTTTGTACATTGGTATACATGATGGCCGGAGGCCGCTGGAATATCTGGAAGAAAAAAATAAATTGCACTGTTGTGTTTAGCGTAAGTGCACATTTTGGTTTTGTAAATAGTAAAGGTTATCCCAGATTTTTATTTCCGTTGATATCCAGCTCTTTATGGATAGTTTTGTGACATTTGCTTACATTTCGCCAAGAGACAATGGAAATTAAATGCAGCAATATGCAGCTCATTCAATTTTCTTCCCATTAGCTGAATTGTAGTGTTACTACGCTGGTATATCTCTGAATAGGATTATCATTCACTACAAATTTATACTTCAAAAATACTTGTATATTATCTGTTTAATGATAAATAACAGAATGTTAGATGGAAGGAGGAATTGAAACTTTCCAGTGGAGCATGTAAACTCTATATGTTAAATTATTGTGTTATATCACGTTTAATATATAATAAATGATATTTTAGTACTTAAAACATTCAGAGCTTGACTCAGCTATGCGTCTTCATGTGAATAAAAGCTATGACCGATTTTGGTCAAAGAGACGGGAAATAAAGGTGAATGGAGTGTTTTTTGTTCGAATCCTGGACACTTAGTTCCATTTTCCGTGCTACTGTACATAAAAAGCTTTTTATTAAGCCTCCGTCTGTCGCGCCCACAATACGAACTTGTTTGTTTTCGCATGTATGCGTCAGGTATATTCTAGGTGTCCGCTAAAAAGAGGGGTTAAGAATTTTGTGTATCAAACTCCAGTTTATTCAAGAATGCATCTGATAAGGAACCTGAAGCATCTCTGATTCATCACTAAGCCAAAAGTTTCAATTCCATATCCATCAGTACCCCACAATTCTTCCAAAATCTGTTTGTTAATTCGAAGCGCTCCAGATAAGTACGAGGAGCGGCTGATAAGTAATGCACACAGTGAAATGTCTACAAAAAGAAGCCATGTATTTAAACAAACGAAAGTAGAAATAAAGTACAAGGTTTTAACTACAAATTGACATACTTATTTTTCGACATAGTCGCCTTGTCGTTCAATACATTTTTTCCAACCTAAAACAAGTTTACGCATGCCGTCAATGAAGAATTCAGGAGTTCTTTGTTTGATCCACGACGTCACAGCTTGCTTCACTTCATCATCTGAGGTGAAATGAGTTCCCTTGAGATCCCTCTTGAGGCGAG
>Ga0123355_10012275_pt1 | contig 13268 bp, 14 predicted proteins | sample TergutEmb28metaG_3_FD_89872 | JGI IMG/M metagenome (GOLD analysis project Ga0123355, IMG submission 89872) | Embiratermes neotenicus P1 segment gut microbial communities from Petit-Saut dam, French Guiana - Emb289 P1 | ecosystem: Host-associated > Arthropoda: Insects > Digestive system > Gut ... | reverse complement strand
GCCGCGACATTCACGCCAAGACTCCCATCAAATCATTTACAGCATAGATCGTCGCGTTTGATTAACTGCCGCTGGTTTTGTATCGTCTGTATCGTCACGACGTCGCCCGCAATGTGGCTGAAAGTGAGTCTGGGGGACACTGATTGGGCCTGAGTTTGACCCATACCTTTCGCACCGCCTCCCGGCAACCTATTGATAGAGCGTGATTAGTTGCGCCTCGCCGTCGGCGCGGCAGCGCACGGTCTGGTTGCATAATTGGCCTGCGGTGACCGCCTGCTCGGTCGGCGCCGGCGGCGATGGTCATGGCGACCACCGTGGCGATGAGAGTGGTCTGCAACGTGCCGACAATCAGAAAGAGAATCTCGTGGCTGGCATCGGGTAGGATTGAGACGTCGGCGGCCTCGATCGGATCGGCGTACTGACTGCCGATGTTCCGGTCGATGTTGGCGAGTACGCGAGCCGTTGAACTGGATGGCCGAGGAGGCACAGACTGCCAGGAACAATAGCACGCCGACCATACCGGTCGGTGCGATGCCGCCTGGGACGGTCATAAGGTTACGGACGCTAATCTGTCATGTGTGTGAGTCCGCCGAACCGGTGGCCTCAGCGGGAGATCTTGGCAATCTGCGCTTCGCTGAGCCTGCGCACGCTTGCCGGCAGCGGCACGAAACTGACCTTGTCCATGAAGCTCGGTGCGTTGCCGCCGTCACTTTGCACGGCCCAGTACAGGAAGTCCTTGATCTCTTTCGCGACGGCTGGGCTCGGCTGCTTCTCCTTCACGATCACGTACTCGTAGTTGATGATCGGATAAGAGTTGTCGCCGGGTGCGAAAATCAGGCTGATACGCTCGTCGGTCGGCGTCCGGGCCACTTCGGCATCGGCGGCGGCCTTCACCGTCTCAACGGTCGGTAGCACGAAATTGCCTGCCTGATTGCTCAGCAACGCTGTGCCAAGGTTCTCCCGGTCGATCGTGCTCTTGAAGCTGATCCCGATATAGGCGATCGAGTACGGCATGTGCATGACCACATCGACCATGCCCGGATTGCCGTTGGCAGCAAGGATGCGGGCCACCGACGGCCAACTGATGCTCGTTCCGTAAGACTGGGTCTGGGCCCACGATGGCGTGGAATCGGACAGGTACTGGGTGAATATGAACGTGTCGCCACTGCCGTCGAAGCGACGCACCGGCACGATGGCGTTGGGTGGCAGCTTCACTCCCGGATTGAGCTTGGCGATCGCAGCATCGTTCCAGTTGGTGATCTGGCCGCTGTAGATACCGGCGAGCACCGGGCCGCTGAGCTTCAGATGCGTCGTATTCAACCCGGGAATATTGTAGTTCACCATCTGACTAGAGATCGCCACCGCGATGTTCATCATGCCCGGGTAGTTCGTCAGCTCCGTATTACCAAGATAGGCGTCGGACGCGCCCAGTTGCACGACGCCCGAGAGAGCCTGAGCAATACCGGCGCCGCTGCCGGTGCTCCGGGTCGTGATCTGCACATCCGCGTGGCTCTTCGTGTAGGCCTGGACCCACAGGTTGAACAATGGATAAAGCAGGGTGGAACCGGTTTCCACCAGACGTCCACCTTCTGCCCCGATGGCGCTGGCACCGCCGGTTAAACCGGCAATCGTTACGGCCAGCAGGAGCGCACGCGTCAGCCGACGGGCGCCGAAGGGAACATGCATAGATACGTTCCTCTTTCGATTATTGCAGAAAAATGACTAATGAATCCGCTCCTTATGGCGCGACGATCAGCATGAGAAAGTGGACCCGGCTCCGGAACATTAATTCGGGCTGATTGACGTTGGCAAGGAGATTATTTCGGGCTGATTGTCGCGCGCGACAGCATATTGCTGTCGTTCTCGGTGATTATCGCCCGGCCCCGGTGGGTGTCCTGGACCGCATTGGCCTGTCCGCGACTGTCGCTGAGGAATGCCAAGCGGCCCCTCGATGATAAGCCCGACAGGGCGATGGCTAATATCGATTGCTGCACCCGACGTTGCATCAAACCGGGGAGCAAGAACCAACCATTCGTCAGGACCCGGCCAGAGAGCGGCTCGATCGTCCTGCGTTACAGCGCGACAGGGCGTGGCCGGCAGTTCGACTCCGCATGCGCGCTCTGACGCACCGCGCACGATGATTCAGGAAGTCGTGGCCGCTCGTGCAGCCTATGCGGCCGATATCACCTGACCGCGCCAGGAGCACGATCATGTCGAGCGCGAGCTGACCGACCTCCTCGTCGGACTGGATTGACGAAAGTCGGTTCCACGGTCAGCTGGCGGAAGCCGCTGCCCGGGGAAAGTGGTCCTCTTCCTCACCGCCTATTGTGCCGCGTGTCGCTACGAGAGCCGAGACCGAGCCCAGCACTGCCAGCACGCCGCAGATGATGAACGGGATCGTGACACTGCCGGTTGCAGTGACCAGATAGCCGGTGACGATCGGGGCGAGGATACCGAAGCTGTTGCCGCCCAGCGTCAGGAAGGCGAATGCCCTTCCAACGTCGTTATGATGACGCAGCAGGTCATTCGTCAGCGAGTAGCATCACCACGACGTTGATCGAGCTGGCAAACCGGACGAGCAGAACGGTCGCAGTGGCCAGATTGCCAAACACCACCGCATTCCGGCGTGCTCCGCTGTTCGGTGAGGAACCGTCCAAGAGCCGGTCACTCAGGTAACTGAATGCCACGCAGAAGATGATCGCGAAACCATATGGCAATGCAGTGTACACACCGCTTTGCATGATGCTGAAGCCGCGCGACATCTGCATGTAGCCGGGGAGCCAGGTCAGGAAGAAATACGCGGTGTAGGTCATGCAACCCTGGGTGAACGCCAGTCCCCACATCACCGGGGATGCCAGTAGCCCGCGGTAACCGACGGAAGGGCCCGCGCCGGACCGTTCGATCCCCCGCTCGTTGATGATCTTGCTGCGCTCTGACGCGCTGAGCCAGCGCGCGTTCTCCGGACGGCGGAACACCAGAAGCCAGATCGTCGACCAAACGAGGCCGATCGCCGCGGTGATCACGAAGGACAGTCGCCAGCCGAAATCCGCCACCAGCCAGGAGACCAGCAGCGCACCGACAAGCGGCCCGAACAGCGAGCCGCTTATCCAGATCGCGGAGGCAAGGCCGCGCTCCGATCGCGGGGCCCATTCGCGGATCACGCTGTTGGCGCCGGGATTGACCGCGGATTCCCCGACGCCCAGCGCAAGGCGGGCACCGAACATTGCGACCAGACCGGGTGCCAGTCCGGTGCAGAGCTGCGCGATCGACCACAGAATCGTAGCTCCGCCGATCGAGCGGCGCGTGCCGATCCGGTCGGTGATGGTACCCCAGGGCAGGAGACAGAAAATGTAGATCCACAGAAAGGATGAGAACAGGTAGCCGAGCGCCGTCGGGCTCAGCTTCAGCTCCTTCGCGGTCGAGGCCCCGGCGACCGACATGTTGATACGGTCGAGCATGCTGATCGCGAGCAATGTGAACAGCAAGACATAAATGAACCAGCGTCTGGCGTGTCTTGGCACCAAATCCTCCCCCGCCTTCTTCCGGAGCATCCGGCTGCGGCTACAAAACGTAGTATCCAGTTACAAAAGTGGCACCGTCAATCCGCTCGCGGTGTCCGCTCGCGGTGTCCCCGCTGGTCGACGCTTTCGCCACCAGCCTGCCGACGGACGAGATGTTGCTCGATCTGCGAACATGGATCGCCTGAAGGAGCACAAGAAGGAGATGATGCGGCAAGCCACATGACGGCCACGCGCCGGGCCAGCGCCCCCTCAAGGTCTTTAGGAGCTTCGAGCGCATTCGGCAGTGGAAGCCGCCGACTGACGACGATCCGGCAACGAAGTCACGCGCGAGCCCGCTGGCATTACGGGGTTGAAGGCCATCAGGCGCTGTGCGCTCGGGCTGGCACGCGTGTCATCGTCCCCGAGCGCGCCGAGCATTTGGCGCTGACGGATGGAGACCTTTGATTTCCATTGTCACCACCAGGCCTTGAGGCGGAGCGTCAGGTTAGGTTTGCGTCGCAGCTAGAGGATTGAGCGCCCAGATGGCCATCTGCGGCGGCGCGGCTCGCGCGCCGCGAATGCCGCGGGCGCTTTCGTCTCGATTGACTCATCGCGCGCCACTGACCAGGGACAGCCGTCATCAGCGAGCCGCCGGAGGGAGCGTTATCGATCTGCCGGCTATCGAACGTCTACCTCGCCGACGAGGTCCATCGGCCGGAGCATGCAAGGCGTGTCGATTTCGTCAAATTCGTTTTGACGCCAACACTTCGAAGGTCCGTCTGATCGTATCCACCGAGCGAGTGTAATTGACGAGCGCCAACCCGGCAATGAGGGTGTCAACGATAGCAAGCTGCGCGATACGACTCGTCATGGCCTCGCTCCGAAAGCGCGTTTCCTTGGCAAGTGTATTAAGCACGATGTCTGCATACTTCAGTATCGGAGAGCGTCCATAATTGGTGATTACGATCGTGGCGGCGCCCGCTTCTTTTGCGAGGCGGGTGGCTTCTAGCGTCTCAAGCGTTGATCCCGAATGAGAAATCGTGAGGACGGCTGATCCGGCTGTCGAAAGCGATGCGGTGATGGCTTGTTGGTGGCTATCGATACTCACGCGCGAGTCGACGCCGATCCGAAGCAGCCGGTAATTCGCGTCCACAGCGATAGGCGCGGCACTACCAATGCCGAACACTTCGACGCGTTTTGCCTTGCGGATGGCAGATATAGCGCGATGGAGCTCCTCGATAGACAAGGCATTCAACGTATCATGCAGTGCTTGCAGACCAGAATTGAATATCTTCCTGGTCACCGCGTTCAGGTCATCATTCTCGGCAAGGTCCTCGTGGATAAATTCGACAGGTCGCACGAGTTCGCGGGCTATGGCAATTTTTATCTGCTGGAATCCCCGAGCTCCCAGTTGTTGGCAAAACTTCACGACGCTGCCTTCACTAACACCGCAGCGCTCCGAAACCTCGGTAACGGACATGTGCACCACCTCGGCGGCATTTTCGGTCAGAAAGTCCGCGATGCGGCCAGCCTTTTGCGGCAAATCCCCGCGCACTGCGGAAATTCGTTCGAGCACGCCTAACATTGGCGGATGATGCGCACCGTCGTCGCTCATCTAATTCGCTCCGCGCTGTGGGCTGCCGGTCGCAGTATTCGATAGAACGTTATGCCTAGCCGGCAAGCTCCCTCGCCATCGGCTTTTGGATTGTCGCCGATCATAGCGCAATGGGATGGCGGTATCCCGAGGCGTTGCATGGCCAGGTTGAACATCACGGGTTCGGGCTTGCCGAACACGCGGTATTCGTCGCATGCGGCACAGGCACGAAGGGCTGCCGCTAACCCCCCTGCTTCCGGAACAGGCGCACCGGAGGGCCCGGGGTGCGACATGTCTGGGCAGGCCACGACCAGGCGGGCGCCTTGTTCCAGGGCGCCCGCCGCCGACGCAAGGCGTTGATAATTGAAGCTAGGGTCCCGCATGACAATGACGGCCTCCGGTCGATGGTCGGTGACCTGCAAGCCCTTGGCCTTTGCGAATGCTCGCAACGCGGGTGTGCCGAGAACCATCACGCGTGCGCCCGGTTCCGTCCTGGCGAATTCTTCTAGGAGGGCAACACCTGCCAGCAACAAGGCCAGCTTGCAGCGGAATGCCGCGACGTTGAAAGGCCTGTTCAAGTTGGTCGCACGTGTGTGCGGAGTCATTCGACAAGATCATGAATGGCTGAGCCAACGACGCCAGGAACTGTTTGGTGTCGGGATAAAGCTGGCCGCCCGACATGAGTGTCCCGTCCAGGTCTATGAGCACAGCTTTTGAGGACTGCAACTCTGGCCGCAGGCTCGGAAGATCGGGGTAAATCATCGGAAACAGGGCCTGGAATGGGCTCTCCCGGAATGGACTCGAGAGTGAGCTTAGGTCAGTTATTTCACAAGACATTGGTGAGAATATTTCACTCAATTGTCACAGCGCAACCTGATCCGCTGTCGTAGGTCACCCTTGTTTTGCGTGTCGGAGAGCGGCGCGCAGCGCAATCGAAGTGAGTCTCGCGACGTGAAAATCTCGATCGTCACCGATATCCACAACGGCGAAGCGTCCAGGCATTGTCCTCACGTCCGGGACGCCGGCTACGCGATCATCAGGGCAGTAGAGCAATTCGTGGACCATGCCTCAGATGGTGGCGCAGACGTCCTGTTGGACCTGGGTGACCGGATCGACGATTTCGACCACGACCGCGACACCGCGGCGGCCAAAGCGCTGGCCCCTGCATTCATACGTTTTCCACGCGAGCGCGTGCAAATCCTGGGGAATCATGACGTTATGAATTTAACCAGGGTCGAAAACGAGCAAATATTCGACTGCTCCTTGGCAAGCCGCATCATCGATCTGGGCGAGTTCCGTCTGATCGCATGGCAGCCAGACGTGGCGTTCAACTATGAAAAGGGTTGCTTCCCGCCAACATCAGGCCATCTCGGTTGGCTGGTCCAAGCCCTGCTGGAAGACGATCGTCCTGCGGTCATCGCAACACACGTATCGCTCGCGGGACGCGCGCAGACCGGGAACTACTACCATCATTTTCAGCCTACGTACTCGACCTATCCGGATCACGAGGCCGTTCGTGCAGCCGTAGAAAAGACGGGACGAGCTGCGATATGGTTGGCCGGCCATTCGCACTGGAATACTTGGACCAATATCAGCAACGTTCATCACTTCACCATACAATCAATGACCGAGCGGTTCACGACCTATCCCAAGACGGCGGGGTCCTACGCCGATCTCATTGTAGAAAAAGACCAGTTTACGTTGCAGGTGTTCGGAAATGACCCGTTCTACATACGATTGCCGTTCCAGAGGTCCAGCGAGCAGTTCTGGTTACCGCCGGTTGTGCGCAGATAAGCGGTCACAGAGTTCTTGCTATGGCGGCGATAGACCTGCTGAACATCAGAAAGCGCTACGGTCCAACTGATGCGCTGAAGAATGTCTCGATCTCGGTCACCGATGGCGAATTCCTCACCCTGGTGGGACCATCTGGCTGTGGGAAGTCAACCCTCCTCCGCATCATTGCCGGACTGGAGACTCCTGACGCCGGCATAGTGCGCATAGCCGGCCGAGATGTTGCCGACGACAGGCCGAAGCAACGCGATGTTTCGATGGTGTTTCAGTCATACGCTCTGTACCCTCATCTTACGGCTTTCGAAAATATCGCCACACCGCTGCGAATGAGGCGTCTGACTCCCTTGCAGCGCTTTCCTCTGCTCGGCCGGTTTCTTCCCGGACGTAGCCGAATAGCACGAGAGATCCGGACCGATGTCGAGCAAGCTGCCGCAATGCTCGAAATCAGCCACTTGCTCCATCGCAAGCCGGGACAACTATCGGGTGGACAGCGTCAACGGGTCGCATTGGGCCGCGCGATAGTCCGGCGCCCCGCGGCTTTTTTGATGGACGAACCGCTCTCGAATCTGGATGCCAGGCTGCGGGTGCAAATGCGGGCCGAAATCGCGACCCTGCATCGTCGGCTCGCGGCTACCTTCATCTACGTGACGCACGACCAGGTCGAGGCCATGACGATGTCCGACAGGGTTGCCGTCATGATGGACGGCGAGCTCCTGCAGGTGGCCAGTCCGGAGCAACTCTACACCGATCCGGACGATGTGCGGGTGGCCGAGATGATCGGCAGCCCACAGATCAATATGATCCCCGCGCATGTGTTGACGCGGCGTCAATGCCTGAACTGGAGGCTTTCACAAGACGTGGCCACTGCCGCGTTTCGTCCGGAAAACGCCGTCATCGTACACGACGGAGATGCCGCGTTGACCGGCGTCGTATCCCGGTCGGAGCACCTGGGGGCGGATGTTTTCGTCCATGTTCGGCTGCATGGGAATGCCGGGACCGTCGTTGTTCGAACGATTCCCGGCAATCCTCACCATGCCGTCGGAATGGCCGTTGGCGTGGACGTGGAAGGACGAAACGTATTGCGGTTCGGCGCGGACAGAAAGCGTTGCCGCCGTGTGGATTGGCGGATGCTGGTCGCGTGACGTCCCCCACTCCCCCGAGCCGGAACAGCGACGCTGACAGTCAGTCGGTGATTTCAACGCTGCCGCACCGTGAGAATTCACGAGCCTGGCTTTGCAGCGGGCCGGCGGTCCTGATGATGTCGGTGCTGATTTTTGGCCCGTTGGCGGCGGTGGCATTTTGTTCGCTGACTAACTGGCAACTGGGCCAAGAGAGCTTTTCATTCGTTGGTATCGCTAATTTCAAGGCGTTGTTGACTGACAATGTATTTGCGAAATCGCTTCGCAACACGGCTCTTTATGTCCTGTTGGTCGTACCTGGAACAGTGGTTCTAGGGTTGCTGGTAGCCTTGCTGACAGAATCAAGCGATGGGTTGAAGGGCTTTTACAGAGCGGCGCACTTCATCCCAGTGGTGGCAGCCAGTTCGGCGATGGCCATCGTCTGGGGGACTATGCTGAGTCCGATGATCGGCCTGTTCAACCGAGCCCTGTATTTGCTCGGATACGCAGGCGTCGACTGGCTCAGAGACGAGCGGACCGCTTTGCCGGCCCTGGCGCTGATCGGCATTTGGCAGGGAGCCGGATATGCAATGGTCTTGTTCATCGCCGGGCTGAAGGCCATTCCACGACACTTGTACGACGCTGCAGAAATCGATGGTGCCGACCGTGCATTGGACCGGCTTCAGCTCGTGGTGCTACCTACGATTGCACCGGTTCTGATGTTTGTTGCGATCATTACGGCTATCCGTGCGTTCTCTGTCTTTGACACAGTTCGTGTACTGACCTCGGGCGGCCCGGATTACAGCACTGACGTCCTACTGTTCAGACTGTACACCGAGGGCTTCGACTACTTGCGGACAGGATATGGAGCAGCGCTGACGGTAGTCTTTCTTGCAATCGTCATCGTGCTCACTCTGGTCCAGGCGAGGGTCATGGACAGGCGGATATATTACTCGTGACGCCACTTTCCCTGGGAACGGCGGGGAAAGTTCTCCGTCACGGGATTCTAACTGCGACAACCCTGTTTGCGCTGCTTCCGTTCATCTGGATGCTGAGTTTGTCTGTCAAGCCTGCGACCGAAATATTTCGGGCTGACTTTAGACTCCTCCCCGGCAGTCTTGCCGGCATGAACAACTACGCGGTGGTATTCTCGCAAGCGCCTATGGTTCGGTTTCTGTTGAATGGCGCGCTGGTTTGCGGGACAATTTTCGTGTTACAAATGCTGGTTTGCGTGCCGTGCGCGTATGCGCTGGCCAAGTTACGATTCCGCGGGAAGGACACACTCTTTTCCGCGGTGTTGATTGCTCTGCTGATACCGCCCCAGGCCTTGTCGATACCGCATTTCCTGCTGCTCTATTACGCCGGCCTTCTCGATAGCTACGGGGCGTTGATCCTACCCTGGATATTTTCTGCTTTCGGCGTGTTCCTCTTACGCCAATTTTTCCGCACGGTGCCTGATGAACTCATCCACGCTGCACGGCTCGACGGCATGAGCGAGTTGGAAATAATCTGGCGAGTCATGGTCCCAATGAGCGCTCCGGCGATCGTGGCGTTTGGCATCTTCTCAGTCCTGTCTCACTGGAATGACCTATTTTGGCCTTTGATCGCGTTGCATCGCATCGAGCTCTCTACGCCAGCACTTGGAATCATGCTTTTTCGTGACGATGAGGCTGGGCAACAGTTCGGCCCGCTGATGGCAGCAACCACTATCATCGTCACACCACTGATACTTGCATTCCTATGCGCGCAACGCCGGTTCATCGACGGCCTGGCGATCCACATGACGAACTAGTTCACCCACGGGAGGGAATGTATGCCGACTACAATGAAGATGTCCTTGGTCGCGAAGGTCCTCGGGATTGTCCTTGCTTGCATGTGCGTCGCCAGCGTGGCCAACGCCGAGACAAAGATCAGCGTCGCGTATGCCGATGCCGCCGTATACAAGGCGGTTCTGGAAGGCATAGCTAACAAGTTCATGAAGGCGCACCCGGATATCAAGGTCGACTTCCGCATTCCCCCAGCGAGCTACGAGGGGCTCGCTCAACAGCTTATGCGCGACAAAATCACCGACACGCTACCTGACGTCGCATTCAACGGCATCAACCAGCTTCGGCTGTTTGTCGAACAAAAGCTACCCGTTCCACTCGATTCTCACATTAAGGCCGACGGCGGATTGGAAAAGCTGGGCTACTACCCGCCTCTCACGGGTTTGGGAATGTGGGATGGGCAGCAATACGGCATGCCATTTGGCGTCTCAATGCCCATCGTGTACGTCAACATGAACTTGCTGGCCAACACTGGCGTCGACGTCAATTCTCTCACGAACTGGCCAGCGATTCTGGCGGCTGGTAAGGCTGTTGACCAACACAACGGTGGTCCGATCAATGGGTTCTACTTCGATTGGGAGCAGACGGGCAACTGGCTTTTCCAGGCGTTGGTCACCAGCAATGGCGGCCGCATGCTCGCGAACAATCAGTGCGACATCGCATTCGGCGATGCGCATGGCATAGCCGCTCTGAAGACTCTGGAGTCGTTTTACCAGGCGGGCATGAAAAACCTGGGGCGGGATCCCGCGCATCAAGCATTCATTGCCGGCGAGCTTGGCATCTGGGTGTCGTCGTCAGGCTTTGCCGCGACGACCGAAAAGATGATCGGTGACCGGTTCAAGCTCAAGACCCTGGTCTTTCCTGTCGGCGCCCAGGACCCACATTTGCCTGGGGGCGGCAGTATGGCCATGGTGTTTTCCTCGGATCCGACACGTCAGAAAGCGGCTTGGGAGTTCGTAAAGTTTGCAACGAGCGGGGCCGGACAGGCCATCATGGCGAAAGGTACAGGCTATATGCCCGTCAACCGTGTGGCCGTGACAACGCCGGATTTGCTTGGCAACTTCTACAAGCAATTTCCGAATCAGGCGACCGCGCTCAAGCAGCTACCGTTATTGACCGAATGGGCGTCGTACCCTGGCGAAAACTCCCTGAAGATGATCGAAGTCATCAAGGGTTATACCGAAGGGCTGATCAACGGTTCTAAGACCGCCGAGCAGACCATGCCGGCACTGGTCAAGGACGTGAAAGCACTGCTACCACCGTGTCCCGGGCAGCAATGATGACACCCACGGCGCACGCGTGCGCGTCATGTGCAGCGCTTCGCGCACACTAACGCCGAAAACCGCGCTTCGGAAACATCTACATCAATTGTCAAGCGCAGCTTGCCGGCCGATGCGCGAAGGGAGGATAACTTCACGCGCCGATCGGCTTTGGCCGGTCCAGACGGCCATGCGCACACATAGCACGTTAGACCCTGCCGGAGCGCCTAAACATCGGCTGAAGTTTGATTTTCTTTATGAAGTACCGCTCGTGCCCAAGCTCAGGCAGCTGCAAGACATCCGCCACGAGCATCCGGCCGTACAGCTCTTCAAAGTGCGTGAAGATGCCCCCGAGCTTCCGGTGTTCCTCCGGCGTGATGGTTGCGAGGATCACCGCCGTGTCGAGCAACACGCGACACTCACTCGGGTTCATGATCATCCTGTCCACGAGGACGCGGACTGGGACGACGTGGTCTTTGGGCCGCTTCGCCCCAGACCTCGCCGCGCCGGCGCTAATGAAGCGCGGTGTGGTGGTCCAGCACCGCACGATCGTGTCCAAGATCTGGCGGATCGCCAGATCGTGTTTGACGTGTCCGGCGAGCATGGGTTTGATCTCCCGATGCGTCGCGAGGTTGGCCACAGCCTCCGCACACGCAACGAGCTGCTCTCGACGCTCCGCGACAATCGTCTGCCGCCTCTGACTGATGCGCTTAACGTCCAGACCCATATCGCACTCCCCGCCATGCGTTGCGACAATCATGCTGCCTTCCGTGCCTTGCGTTTGCGTGCAGCAGCGCGAAGACGCTTCTGACGAGAGGCATGAGCTTTGAGGCCCGCTTCTCGCCAGATTTCGATAGCTTCCTCGCCTTGATTTCCCATGACGTTCCAAGCTGGCTGCGCCAGCTTGATCAACTCCGGTTCCAGTCCGAGCGCGGTATTGACCGGGATGCCGTTCCAGCTTTTCGGCCTGAGTGTGGCGATCATAACCCGGACCCGCTCGTCCCCGCGGAGCGCACGACGAAGCCGGGCCTGGACATAGCTCGGCTTGCGCCCTGGGATGAGCGGCCAGCAATGGCCGCCCGCGACGCGGCGCCGTATGTCGACGGCGATGCCGGCGTAGACTACCCGGTTATCGTGCACGAAGGCGTATAGGCCGCCGGTCTTCGGCAGCTCTGATCCCTCGTGTAGGAGGCGGCCCCCCCCCTCGCCCCGGCTAACCGGTCCACTACCATGTGTCAGCCGCGGTCACCGCGACGCTTCCTGGTGGGGCCTGCGGAGGCCTTGTGATGCTCAACCGCCGAGCCCGTTGTCATGGCCATGACCGTGCTCGTTCGGCCTCGAGTGCTCGAACGCCGCGATAGCCCGGTGCGCCTCGACCTTCGGGTCGGCGAAGATGACGGCAAGGTCGTTCTGCAGACACCAGCCTCCCCAAACCTTCAACCATGACCCGACCGGACGACGGGTGCGGCTCCCATTCGGCCGCGGTCGGCGCTTTCACGCCGCCAACCGGGCGTTGCTCAGAAGCGGGCCGATCTTGCAACTGGGGGGATTGGCAAATTCGTTCGTCAGCTCGCCCGAGCGGGCGCAGCAGGCGCCGCGGCCGAACCGGCGCATAGTGTTTGCCGCTCGCCACGGCATCGACGGTTTGGAAGTGCTCAAGCACAGGCCACGGCGCCCGCACCGTCGCACGTCGCGCGGCTTTGTTATGCGTCGCCACAATACGCGGCAGCCATGAGCGACGCTCAGGTCGTGGGTCAGATCGTGGGCCAGCCTTGAGGCTCTATGTGCAACACGTGTGTGGCACAATCCCGGGCGCCGGGCTTACGCCGGCCGAGCGCGGTCGCGGACAAGCTCGGCCAGCGGGGGCAGGATTGCCTGCCCGGCAATGTCCAGGCGGCTGCCGAGATAGTTCCAGAAGGCGACGCCCTGTTTGGCACAGGTCCTGATCAGGCCGAGGAACGCATCGCGACAATCGCGCCCGACATCGCTGCGGGTACCGCCGCTAGGCCGACCCGAGGCTACGGCGCGTAAGGCCCCTGGGTCATGATGTTCCATCCGCCTCGATGACGATGCGGTTTGTTCTTTCCGTCAAATCGCGCAGCCCACTGAAGGCCGGCGATGCCAGCATATTTTCTGTGCACCGCCAACGCCAGTTTCCCTCCGCACGCCCCGGCAAGTTC
>Ga0123355_10012274_pt1 | contig 13268 bp, 13 predicted proteins | sample TergutEmb28metaG_3_FD_89872 | JGI IMG/M metagenome (GOLD analysis project Ga0123355, IMG submission 89872) | Embiratermes neotenicus P1 segment gut microbial communities from Petit-Saut dam, French Guiana - Emb289 P1 | ecosystem: Host-associated > Arthropoda: Insects > Digestive system > Gut ... | reverse complement strand
GGGTACAGTTTTTAATACTCCTGATGATGGGTGCTGTGACACCCGAAACATGCAGAGTAGCTTTGCAGTAAATAAATATCTGCATACTGTTGCATCTGTTGGATTTTTATTCACATTGAATTATGATGCACAGAACCACGAGCTTAAAAAAAAAAAAAATGTTGATTTTCCTTTTCCTCTCTTATGTCAGAGCCCATCCAACTTGTACTTGTATACCCTGAGCATGTCTCTTGCCAGAGGAGGTGTTATTGTTGTCAGCAGCAAGCTGGGCTCTTGTTTACAGATGTGATCGTGCATGGCCTGGTGGTTTGTTTATCCAAAAGAGTGGTGCAAAGAGAGCATGTAGCAGATGATGATATTGTGAGATGGTTGTTTGAAGAAAATGATGGTGATTGGGACCAGTGACGAAGAACAAGCAGAACGAACTTATTGGTGTGCAGAACGATTTAAGGTCAAGTGAGGAACATACTGAAACAAGTTAGAATGAAAGTGAAGATGAAGTTGAAGTGCAACTTGCAACAGGTGACTGGCAACAGTACAGTGAATCCGATGGAGATCTTGCAAGGTTCCCATACATTGTAAGACAGCAAGGCTTCTTGGTCCAAAAAAAAGTGTAAGACCTAAATTAGAACTTGAGTATTTTCAGCTGCTTTTTACCGATGATCTCGTAATCGATAATGTATCTGCCACGAACCAGTATACTGCTGAGAAGATTTAGAAGGCCACACCTCTACCAAAATTTTCAGTGTGGCTTATGTGGGTTGATGTGACATTAGAAGAACTGACGACTTTCCTCAGAGTAATTATGAGCATAGCATTGAATTTTAAAGCACATAAGGTGGATTATTTTTCTGCAGAGTAGTTGGACAGAACAATGTTCTTCAAAGATGTTTTTCTCGTCAGAGGTTTGTTTACTTTGGGTGCTGCATCGTGTTCCTCCCATGGCACCTCCAGTAAAATAAAGAATAGCAGTGAATATATAGACACAAAATGCAAAGAAATTATATTCCAGGGAAACATGTATCAATTGAGAAGAGTACACTGGGATTTAAATGGAGGGTGCAAATGAAGTGCTACAACCCAAAGAAGCCAACAAAATGGGGTTGGTGCATTTACTGTCTTTGTGATTCTACAAATTATGGCTACATACTTTTCATGTTAGGTCCCCAACAGATAGTTTGGTGTTTCCAGATTTACCATTCATCTCTTGAACTGTTATTCATTTGGTGCAAATGTTGCAATTGCAGACTGGTGGTATGTGCTTCCATGATATTATGGACAGAGTTTACACCAGCCATCAGTTGGCTGCTGAGTTCCATGAAATTAAAATGCAAACCATTGTGGATGATGCCACTGTGACCAATTTAATTCCTACCAATGCTGATGAAAAGGAAAGAGGGGAGAAGCTAGAGACACACCATGCATACTACAAAAATCTCATCCCTCAGTTGACAGGCAATGTGACAGACAGAAATGCATGGGAAAGAGGAAGACCATCACTTCAGACACAGAGGAGTGGCTAAATGGTAAAATTCATGTCATGCAGAAGGAAAACATGTCAACAAAAGTCTGCACGGTTTATAGCAAATGGAAGTGAAGGGAGGGAGACAGGAAACCAGTATTTACTTTGAAACATGCCACAGAAAACCCAGTTTACATCCTGGATGTGTGTCAAAAAGTGCCACACATTGAGAACTTACAAATAGTATTAACTGTAAAGACATTTACATAATAAAACAGAGTTTATAACATATTTTAGTGCTTTTCTTGGAATCAAGTATGTTAATACAGAGTACCCTGAAGAAATATTTGGATCTAGAGAGCCTGTGGGTGGGTGAGGGGAAGCTTGGAAAGGGTGTTTTGAAGCATTTATTATGTAACTATAAGTTTGTGTACATAATGAAAGTGAATCCAACAAAATTTTAAGATTCCGAGTTTTTTTATATTGAATGATTTTAATGAAGAAATGTTGATTCATGTCCTTTCTTTTAGTTTTATTTATTCATAACAATGACTGTAAAACGGAAAATTATCAGAAATGCAGACACTGAGAGTAATTCCAAAATGGCACTAAAAATATATAAGAGGAACATCAAACTTGTATAACTGGTACTGTTTTATAGTCTGAATTATTTTTGCATATTTAGAATGTACAGCAAAATTCTATTAATCTCATGACAATAATCTGGAGATCTGAATAATCTGGTACTTGAGGGGAGTGATCCATAGGCCGGAAGTTCTGTTTTTTACCAAAAAAAGTTCATCACTAAAGCAGGCAGATCTCGGGGACATCTTCAGAAAGGCCTCACAGGTGTCTGTACATCAACCCTTGTCTCCTACTCCATCACTACTTCAGCTATGAAGACTCCAGAAAACACAGATGAGGACCCTGAATCAGCAGATGTAGGAGATATCCAAACAGAATACTGCTCTGATTAGTTGTGGCCTAAGTGTAGAAGCAATAACAAAAATTGACTGTTAAGAATTTTGGTCAGTTTATGTACCATCTGATAATACGGAATATACGATAATTTGGCACCTGTCCATTCTTGTGCAAGTTGGATTAATGGAACTTTGCTGTAGTTAAAATGTATGATCTAGCATGCTAGCTAAACAGTATATAAATATGAATGCCTCTATTTTGAATATTGTTGGGTATACTAAGTGTCATTCAGAGACATGCTTGACATTTTCTTTAACAACTTACAATGGATTTTATACATTTTTGGTGATTAATATTTGTGTTGAGCATGAGAATGTTACAGTGAGCACAGTCTACAATAGACTGTTCTTTAATCTTAATTGCAAATTCCTGACTGAAATCATGTGTGATATTCTTGTAGTGGCTGACAGTGAAATGAGCTGTTCTCTAGAAATGGCATGCTGTTGATACTGTAGGCAAGTCAGTTTTTAAATGGGAAATAATGTAGAATTGGTTGTGACTGAGTGATTGACAGAGTTATATTATTAAGGCCAGCATAATGCAGTAGTCAGCAAGAATTGCCACTGCTATCTGCTCAACAACAATACAGGTGTTCTGGCCTTGTATAATGTTCTGTATTGTATGCATTCCCAATACCCAGGGAAGTTCTCCATTGTTACTATAGTACCGAGCATTCATATGAATTTGGAATTTGCACTGTTGACAGGTGTTTCTACTGCTGTATGGTTTGTCTTTAGTAATTTTGTTGCAGTGCATTCAGTTTCACTGTAGTGTCTTGATAGCTCACACACATAGTCCAGTTCATACACTGCATATGACAGATGTAAATTATAGTTGTTTGTGGGGGAACATAAAATGCACTTTAACACTTGGATTTGTATGGGGATGTAAAGTATACTTTTGTCCATGAATGTGAAATACTGTGTAACACAGAGGGGCTTTACTATGGAAAACTTTATAAGGAAGGAATCCTACAGAAAGTCATGTAGCAAATTTAGAAGTCACTTTTGTGTGTTTCACATCCCTCAAAATAAACATTATTATTGACTGGTGAACAAACTTCATATAGCAGATTCATTGTTAATGAAGAAATAACAGCAAATATCATGTGTTCGTTCAGAATAAACACCAGGCTGTACTGGAGTGAAACTCAATAAGCAACAGAATCCTTATAAGACCTATAATATTAGATTCCCTGACACCACTGCCATAATTTTCAGCAAAAGCTGTGAAGTGTTTTTATGTCAAAATTTGGTCATGTGACATATACATATGCATCAGAATTAACATAATTCATAATTCTGTTCTGTAATATTAAAAATGTACCACACTGGATTCATAGAATGTCATTTCAGTCTTTGAGGAATGATGTGCAAAATAAATGATAGGTGAAAAATTCTGCAATGAAAGATGAATTCTAATGTAGTATTACCTGAGGGATATTTTTAAGAAATTAATAAGTTTAAGTCATCACTATAATGAAAAGCATTGTAATATTTCAAAACGAAGCAAGAGATTTATGCATTCTTAAAATAGTTCATTCTCTGGTAGCATAAAAATGAAACAGGATCTGTTAAATGTCTGTGCTTCAGATCCTCTTTTAAGTATCCAAGATTACACAACTACAGTAAAAATAAATGTGTGCTCATCTAAACGTTAAAGTAAAATTCTGAAGAAGTCTGCAGTAAAACATACGATGAACGCCTTAGTGCTTGGACTCAGGATAATTCATTTCATTAATATTTTTAAAATGCTTGTAGTCACATTTATCCTCATGGAAATTTTAAAGTTTTGAATTCGAAACACTTTCTTTAGTATCCGCTCCGAAGTGCTATTTTATGTTAACGTGACCGATTATTAGCGGATTTCAGTTAGATCGGAGAAGATAATGGCCTACCGCCCCACAGAATAGTCCCGCCACAGCCGTTTATAATTTCAGGGTTTTAACGACATATAACATAGGAAGTTCGGACACCCCTCACAAGCTGTTATCCGTGGCATCAGTGATGACTGGTTTTAGCGGGTGTGGGAAATTGGGAGCAGGTGTGTAATTAAGCAAATGCATATGCACCCCCATTGTATGATCCAACCAACTACCTAACTCTATTGGAAGAACGGTAGTAATACAATTATCGTTAACTGCGACATAATTTGATTGGCACACGTTATAGCCATAACTGTACTATTTATCTTGTACTGCAGACGGCTTCCGTAGTTATCAGGTATTGAATTCATACACATGAACACGATCTTCCAGCGAAGTATTTAGGTCATCTAATACGTGTTTCGGTAACCGGTGGCTTTGGTCTTCGCGGAATACTATGTGTTTCTTCAACATCTTAAATTACTACATTAACATTACTAAGAGCACATTTCGCGGATGAAACCTTCGTCTTTTTCTGCACTGCAATAGTGCCATCTGGTGATAAGAAATACTTTAGCGCGGGAATTAACCGACTGTGCAGCAGCATGTAAGCAGCGGTGGCTAAGTATACAGGTTTTTAGGTTGCTGTTTCATGAAAATGACTGACGTTTTGAAGCAGTCAGAGTTTCCCAAAGATGTGAAAGCAAAGTAAGTGCCTCGGACAAAGTAGGTAACATTGAAGGCTTATCATGAATGTGATACGACCATGCACATGCTGGTGTTACTGCCACAGTCTTCAGAATGGAAGAGAGTTTATACGTATTCAGTAGATCATTCATAATACAAGGATGTAGAACATGTCATAGTATTACTGTAATATAATACAATGCAAATGTGAAATACGTGGTTTGCACTGCTGTTTATAATCATCATGTAAGAGTAGTAAGAGGACTTAATTTACGTTAAAGGTGTTTACAAATGTAGTACTGTATCACAGTTTACATGTGCAGGCAAATGAGGACAATTGAACACACCTTTGTTAATAATAATTTTAATCCTACAAATTTTAATTGATATTTATATAGTTTATGTTTAACTTCAGTTACAGTTTGTATGTGCGCGAGCTGCAATTGCTGGAGATGATACACAACTAGCGTTTTGTACATTCCCTATATTCTGTTTCTCCCTGATCATGGCCCAGAAAGAGCAGAAGTTTGTAGAAGAAGATGATGATAATAATAATAATAATAATATTTGCTGTATGTGCACTTTGTTGGACTCTCGTTTGTAATTGTATAATGGATGGGAAATGTGGATAACATTAAGACTTTTCCATATTATTTACATTGAAAGACGTCAGGGGAAAAACCCTTACTGAATGCCCAGATTTGGTACCCAAGTTCTATTTTGTAGCCTCCTTTTAATCACAGCTGCCATGAAGAAAGAAAGCCAAATTATTTTATACAAATCTGCTGCTGCCAAATGGTAGGTGGGTACAAGGCTTGGGGCACATAGGTACAACATAATAAACAAACATAGCTGTGTGAGCTAACAACAGCTGTTTTAGAATATGGATGTACAGAATGCATTTTTAACAAATCCAGTGCAAGTGCCTGCTGTTACTGCAAAAAAATTCTACTTGACTTGACTCTTAGTGATATAAAGATGGAAGACAATGAAAGATGTGTGTTTTATTGTCCTCTTGCATTGGTGTAGGAAGCTTTTTGACAGTGTCATTCCTTAATGTGAACTTGATGCCATATTTCTTTTGAAATGTAATCTTCAATGTGTTTCTGTATCATTAGGGAAACAAAACATAATAACCGGTTTCATCAGTGCCTTCAATTCTCCTTGCATGAGTGCCTTTCGCAGTGACAAGCTGCACTGGAATAAAATCTGTTTTATTGATGTGATTATCAGCACAGAGTAGTTCTGTATGTCTGGCCAGCCCGTCTTTCGATTCTGAAACCAGTTCAGCTCCCACATTGGAGATATGATCTTCATGTTACGGTATTGCTTTCCCAATCTTATTTGTAGGCCAGTTTACTAGTTTGCTCTGAAACCATTTTTTTGGTCTCTTTTCTTTCATGTTAATTCATACACTTCCTTCAGGAGCTCCCTAGATAAAATGGTCCTTGTAATGAATTTTTGGGTAATTTAATACTGGTGGAATGTCGTTCACAGGAGCTGAAAGTTTCCCAACAAATGTGACTGGTTTTCCTCTCCCAGCTGATACTATATCATCCACTTGCCAAGAACACTTTTTATGCAGTAACATACAGTGTTACTGTGACAGTAGTGATGCTTGTCTCATTGTCATCATTATTAACTATGCGTTCAATTCCAAAGTATGCTGGGTGATTCAGGAGGTGTACCACTACCACTCTTTATGGGGGGGGGGAGTTTTTATGAATGTGTGTCTGATTCTCAGTGGTTACTGAGGTAGAGCTGTTTGAATCTATGAATACAGAAGCATTGTGAATGATAATAAAGAAAGAAGAATTACTTACTGTTAATATTATTTTTATTTTAATGTAGTGGTTGAATGACAAATTTGTTACACAGAAGTGACAAATTTGTTACAGTTCACAATAAATGTTTGAAAAACTTACTGTCAACCTCGATACACTTTGCATATCATGTACAGAGATTGCATGTTGTTCATCTGAGTTGATATTCATGTTTCTTTATGCAGGCAGCAGCATTCATAATGCGAGAGAGCAATTTGTTTCAAGTATCCTCTTCTCTTGTAAACGTCGCTCTTCATCCAAACCCAGAAACATAAATCTAATGGTGTTAGGTTTGGAGATTGAACAGACTGAAACAGCTCTATCACGGCAACCATTCAGAATTAGACATATGTTCATATGATTATTATTATTATTATTATTATTTTTTTTTTTTTTCACAATGACTGATACTATCACTTCCCAAAATAAACTTTCATAAAATTTACTGCTTGTGAGCCTATTAAGAAATGGTGCTCTTGCAAGTATTTTGGGGCTTTCTTTGACCAACTGAATGTTTTCTTTACATAAATTCTTTTATGAAATCCTTTCTGGCAGTTTTGTGTTCATCCCTAGATCTGGGATATATTTTGAATGAGACAAATGTTTTGGATATTCATGTATTAATTTGTGTGATTGTATGTTAATGTGTAATGAATTTTTGGAGATTTAATTGAATACCTTTGCAGCATGCTTTCCTTATCACATTAAAATACCTGCATAACATATTTTGACTGATATTGTTCTTCAAGCAGATTTGTCTCATCATTATTCTTGGTCACTGCTGTTTCCCCAATCAATGTGTCTTTCTTTCAACATATGTTTCATTCTAAGTCACTGCTAATGTGTTGCCTTGTCCATCCATAAAAGCTTGCTGCAACACCAAAACATTTCTTCCCACTAATTATAGAATGTATGTAACAGGCCATTTTATTTTATTCTCAGTACTAGAATTCCTTTCAGTTTTAGGTTTGTGTATTAAACCATTCCAATATGGAAAGAAGGTTGTACAGGTTTCGTACATTTCTTTCCTTAGACCTTAAGGCAGTTATGTCCTATGACATACAGAAAATTAAGTTGATGAAGGTGAAGACTGGTACACCTTCCTTCGGGCACTGTTCACTGGACACCTTTCCAGGATCCGTATCTATCTGTCCCAGCCTGCACTTATGAAGGAATATTATTATGTGGTCACAGTTACTTCTGGTTACCTGGTATGGGCTGGACAGTTTGGGGTTTGAGCCCTGATGGGTGTGAGATTTTCTGCAGCCATCCGGAATGGCTCCAAGGCCCACCCAACCTCCTGTACTATGGGTGCCAAGTGTCTTTCCAGTGTTAAACAGCTGATGCATGGAATCAGTCACCCACTCCATCTAGCACCAAGGCTAGAGGAAGAATACTGCTATAACTCCATTCTCTCTCTGGGCCTTCATGGCCTACTACAGGCAGAATCTGATTTTTTATAATCTTTTATGACAGTTGTGTATGAAATAAGTTTCTGCTAATTGCAGTTTAACAGAGGAGAGTTACTTATTTTAATAAATAATTTATAGTCACAGAAATTCTTACAAAGTTGGAATTGCAGAATTGCTTTTGGTGCATAAAAATGAACATGGGTGCAAAAAATCACTAATACACAATGTTTACCAAGTACGCAAATGTTTAAAGGAGATTTCTTAGACATGTAACTAACAAAGTATTGTTTGAATTTCTTTCCCTCCAGTGACAGCAAATTTGTGCTGTGCATATGCGCCCCATGTGCCAATGATCCTTATCACTGAATGAAAGTAGATATGTAACTTTTGAAATAATTTCCCCTGTTAGGCCCTTGTTATTGCGCTTATCATTAATTTTAAAACTTTCTTTTGAGTGGTGAATAATATTTTGCTATTGAATTCCCCCACAATATAACATCTTAAGACATAACGGAATTTAATTATACAAAGCAAACTAACTTTACAGTATTTGTTGCCATGCGCAGTGTGATTGCCCTTATGGGAAAGCATGTTCAAGTAAGTTTGGGTTGATATGTTCATAATGTTTATTTCCAGTTTAAGTTATTATTAGTTTACAAACCAAGAAATTTCATTGCAATTCCTTGATTTTTTTATTCCTGTAATCTGTAGTTGTAAACTTTAAACTGAATTAAGTTACCTGAAGTAATTTACTGAGCTTCATGAAGCATTGCAGAAATTTGAGAAAGAGAAGAAGAGTTCGTGACAATTGAAAACAGTTTTTGATATTATAATCAAGCTGCGGTACATGATTCATTTGTTGTTAGAGTGAAAATGGAATGTGATGGCACACGCGCAGAAACCAGATTTGGTCTTCCAGCGAAATGGACGAGTCCATTTATATCGGTGGGGTTGTCAGTTCAGTCGGCTGCTGGCAGCCGAGGTGTGCGCATCAGCGGTAGTAATGATGGATAGACCGTGTTCCGATACAGTGCAAGACTGCTGGCTACCCACTCCATTCGCCTCTTTCCCCTTCACTTCTCCCGTGCTTCGCCGTGTGCCACCAGATTCCATTTCCACTCTACCAGCTACTGCAAATAAAACTGATAGACATGACTGGAGCATTGACTTGTTACCAAGATTAAAGGTAGATTCATACCACCTGCATGATAGGTTAGATATTGCAAAGTAAGTAACAGATATTAGGCTGTTGTCTGTAGCATGTTGTATAGTTTGTTTGTTTTTGGCGCGACAGCCCCCAGTGGGCCAGGGTCTCCTCATTCACGAGGTTTATAGATCACACATGACACACCACAGTCGGTAGGACTCCTCTGGACGAGTGATCAGCTCGTCACAGAGACCTCTACCTGACATGTTGTATAGTAGAACAGAAATTTATATGGGGGATCAGGTCTTTTGGAATGTGTTCCTGTATGACAGGGTATTTGATTGCTGGCATTTTGAGACCACCATGCTGTGTTGAAATTTAGGGAACCGAATGACCAGTGACACAGTGTCACATCCCAGAGGAACTGGTACCCCATTCTTACTGCTGTGAAAACCTGAAAACTTAAATAAAATTGTCATTTGCACTAAATTTCAATTTTGTATCTTCCTCGACAGCTTCCGCGCTGGAAATTCTATAAGCATGTTTATAATGAACTTTTTTTATTTTTATTTCATTAGGCTAGAAGAGTTGGAGACTAGTTTATTAAATGGAGAAGTTACAGTGAAAGGTTACTGCAAACAGAAGTGGATAATTTTGGAGCCACATGCTTCATGTTCATTGGCAAAGCAAATACAGTCACTTCAGGAAAAGCTGGAGTCCACCATACTCTCAGAAGTAGGTATTGTTGCAGGTCTTTTTTGGAAGAATTTGTTTATGTGCTGAATTCATTGGCATGATTTTGCAACAGATTTCTTGACATATGTAAGTTGGAATCATTGCTTCATTCTCTTCAACTACACAGTCACTGATGTAAGGAACTTGCATATCTTTAAAATTTGGTAACCTGTTTCCATTTGTCTGTTTAACCTGCACAATATTTGTTGTGTATAATTACACTGTTCACTAACATGAGAGTAGATACACCACTGAAGTTACAATCTTTTGTTGCAGTAAACTTTTCTTCGGCTACTGGTGTCAGAACTATGAATGTGGAGACAGATTTGTTCTCTGAAATGTTGGTTTACTCAGAACACCTGACGTTCCTTTTAGCCCAAGATTTTATTGAATTTGGTCACCACACAGGCTTCAAGAAATCTTTGCTTGCGTTGAGACATAATCTGACTTTATTGTAGTTGGACACTCACTTATTTGACCTTGTGTCAATTTTTTCATAGAGCAGGGATATATTTTTATTAATATGCAACATGTGCAACAAATATGTGACTATTCATTGTCACATGTGTTCCGTTTGGTTCTGTTTGCCACATTTTATTTCAACTGTCCCAGCACAGTGTACAGGATGCACTTATTTCCTGTCTATGGTGTGGCTGTTTACTCACATTTTTAAATAGTCTTATTGCTATGTACATAGGCATCTGGACAATTTCACAGTTCAGGCATATAACTGTTCATCAAGTGATGGTCTCTTGGTTTCTTACACCATGTAAGACATTTTGTGGGACACACTGCCTTGTCTTCAGGTAGACTGAATTAGGTTCATATTAATGCTGAAATGACTGAGAGCAGGAAGTGTGTTGATTACATAAGAAGGTTGCAAGAGCAGTGAAAAGTGTGAGCTACTGATTGGCTGCAAGCCTGTCAACCTTCCTCTATAATGAACACGTCTCCTACTCTCCATCACTTTTGCATTAACCTGAACCAAATTCTGTCACCCTAAAGATGGAGGTAGCCATATTGCTACAAAAATGTCAGAGCAGATGGCAGAAAAATAACACAGAAGACAATCATTAGAGCAACAGCTGTCACAAAAACCTGAGTATTTATTCATATTTTATATTTACAATATGACATGAAATTCCTGTTTTTCTTCCTACTAGACTGAATATTATCATCAGATGGTGAAGTGTCTTGACCGTGGATTTTGCGTAACCGAGTTGGAAGAAGATACAGCTGGTGATGAAAGTGCCCAGTCATTTCAAAGTGATAAGTGTGATAGAGCAATCAGAGAGGTAGAGAATGGAATTGTTGAAGTGAAGAATGATTGTAATGACACAGACATTTCTGGTGAACCTGAAAATGATAATGGGGTGTGTAATGAAGGAGCTGCCAGTGGAAGTTCCAACACTGGCAAAGGTGTGGAGAAGGAAGAAAAACAGGAGAAGAACCCCATTCTGGAATTGTTGAGTAAAACTAGGCAATCTAGATTTTCAGGTCCACACACCCAGCCAAGCACACCACTAGGATCAAAGAAGATTCGTGGTAAAAATTCTGAAAATAAATTTAATCTATCCTCAAGTAAGTATGCGTTACATTTAGCAGCTGACTCTTCTAATTAACACATGAAATAAATATAGCATATTAGTTCAGAATGAATTTCTAGGCAGAACTAGAAGGATGTCTAGATTAGCTGGGATAAAGCAGTTAGTATACTGGATTGCTGTGGGCCAGATGACCGAGATTCAATTCCCTGAAGGGGCAGAAATTTTTCTGTTCAGTATTACTATATCCAGACCAGTTATGGGGTCGCATCATGCCTTCCAGCCAATGGGTATTGTGGAGGGGGATGCTTCCCTGCAATAAAGTGGCTGATGTGCCAAGCTAAACACTTATCTCTGACTAGTGCTGAGGTTATGTGTATTACATTTGTACAGGCCTCCCTTTTGTTATGTCCCTGAGCACATCACAGTCACAGCATGCCCCAGTGGGCGCAGGCTTTTTATGCGATAAAGCTGCCATTTTCAGGGGCATTATAAATGGGACATATTCTATATCCTATCATCTGTACTTTTCCTTGCCCAGGACCTGTCAGTTTAATTTGTATAAACCTGAATTGCATTTAACTTTCATGTTACTGGTCATTGTCTAATGTCATTCTTCATTATGGAAATACTCATGGTGTTTCTTTTTTTGAAATTCAGCTGCTGCATGCTCTAAGAAGGGTGCTGCACACAGTGGTAGTAAACAGATGACTGTCACATCAATGTTCACTAAAATATCAAGCAAGAGGAAGAGTGCTGAAGGTTTGGCACTTGAGAATGGTCTGCATGAGGAAGAAAAGAACATGAAAGAAATGACACATGTGCAAGTATCAGAGGTCAAGGAGAAGACTGAAGCTGCTGATATGGAGATGCATTTTGAGAAGAAAGTTAAATTGGAGGATGATGATCCAAAACCTGCAAAGTTGGTTTTCATAAGTAACAGTTTCAGTAAATACAGGAGCTTTCTGTCATTTGGCATACTGAGTCCATTGTGTCTTGACAGGCTAAACTGTCAAGCTATGTTCTCTGCAGCTTGTTGGATCAGATAATGATAAAAGAGTGCATTTAGTTTGCTCATAAAAGAACCATCCTATATAATCATCTAGTTAAGGCTAGTATTTTTGCTGGTCTCAGAAAAAATGAGACTTGCCTTAATACAGATGTTTCCTATAGGACATGTGTTAGTAAAGTTTCTGTGGGTGGGTGCACCGTTTCCTCCACGGCTTGTGCCATTTTATGTTTCATTTATTGTGTTTCAAAGTGGCAGATGCACATAATGTTCGTACAACTACGTGATGTTTAATGTATAGTAGGATTATAGCTATGGTATGATTTAAACATTAAATGTGATGCTATTTCTGACTGCACAAAATTTGTTTTCTTATATGATTAACAACTATGCTGAGCAGTTAGTAAAGCATTACTATGTAATGAAATCCATTAATACCAATTCCCATCCCACCTTTTTTTTTTTTTGAGTGGGTGCTTTGGATGTTCTTTTTTGAAGTTCTCTGTCCTTAAAAGTTTAATTTTTTTGTTCAGCTTTTTGTTTTTGGTCAAAATCTGTGTTCTTATTAAGCATGTTTTTTTTTTTTTTTTTTTGGTACATTTTT
>Ga0123355_10012272_pt1 | contig 13269 bp, 10 predicted proteins | sample TergutEmb28metaG_3_FD_89872 | JGI IMG/M metagenome (GOLD analysis project Ga0123355, IMG submission 89872) | Embiratermes neotenicus P1 segment gut microbial communities from Petit-Saut dam, French Guiana - Emb289 P1 | ecosystem: Host-associated > Arthropoda: Insects > Digestive system > Gut ... | reverse complement strand
CAAGAAGCCATCTTTTACTGTAATGGTTTCTGTGAACATTCAGATTTAGCCACAAGGGTTCCATATGTATTAAAAGAGTCTGCAGACTGTTGGTGTGTGTGTGTGTGTGTGTGTGTGTGTGTGTGTGTGTGTGTGTGTGTGTGTGGTGTCTTTCCATAGGCTCTGTGTACTGTCACTGAGGAAACAATTGTCTTTGTGAACAGTTGCCAGTAATATGCAGTAGCATTAGCTTATCAAACTGAAGACTGTAACTAATGATATTGTCTTTACAGGCTCTCCTGGCCAGCTCATTCATTCCAGTTTTCTCAGGAATTCTACCACCCAAGTTTCACGGAATACGGTACATGGATGGTGGATTTAGTGATAACTTGCCAATGCTAGATGAAAACACCATTACAGTAAGCCCATTCTGTGGAGAGAGTGATATTTGCCCTCGTGACTTGTCATCTCAACTTTTTCATGTAAGTTAATTGCGCAAGAGACAGAGCTGGTTGTGTCTGAAGTTTGGTGACCTGATGCATTTCTGAAGTGCAGATTGTCACCACAGCAGTGTGTTGTCATGAACAAATAATGAAAATTATATATGCTGGATTTGGGTTTCCCACACTGGTGTCATTGAAGATTCAGGTCTTCTGAGATGTGCTGAGTCACCACATAGTGGTTCTCAGTGTTGCGAAGGATCATAATGCTCTCACCTTAGAGGCATGCATATTGACCCTGAAGGTGGAAGTAGTATAGTCTGTTTGAAACTTCAGGAACTACTGATCCAGTGACACAGTGTCACATCCCAGTAGACTTGAATCTTCAAAAATATAATTTAAGTTACTGATAATTGTGTCCAGTAACTAAAAGTCCAGGTAAGCATGAAATCTTCTCAGTTGATAGCCACATAAAAACAGACAGTTTGGAGGTTAGCTATGGTTCCTTCATTGCCTGTGGTGGAGACACAGCAAATCTCCAAAATACTGATTTTTTCCTAACCTCAATGTACCATATTAAAGGTACTCGTGCATTGAAAGTTTCAAATCCTACATATGTGCAGGAGAGCGCTCTTGTCCACTTTAGTGTGTAAAATACTGAAGTGACTGCAAGCTCTCAGTATGGAACTGACATCATTATTCTGAGAAAACTGTCTTTTCTGTGATTTTATGAGGGACCTTGCATATTTAGTATCATTGGTAGTGTTTTTATGTTTTTCAGTCAAAAAGTGCCCTCTGCATGTGTTTGCCTCTTCAAAACCTGAAATTTATCTGAATATTATTCCAAAATTCAGTACCTTCCTGACAGAAAACATTGGGTCCATTACAGAGACCAGGCAGTTTATACTGTGTAAGGAAATAATCCCTGTTTATGGGGCTAATTGTAAGAAATGCATAAATACACTATGTGGGCAAGGTGTAGAATTTGTAATGCTGCAGTGTGTGGTATGTGTAGTAACCACTATAGTTTAAATGGATAACTAACACAAACTGTAGTGACCAGTTAACTTGCTAGCTGTGCTGCCCACCACTGTACATAGCTGCAGTTGGCACAGTGTGGTTGCTACTAGGCTCATGTCTGCACGGCCAAGCAGCATTTTACCGCTTTAATGAATGTTTACTTTGCTGTGAATACTTTGGTTATCTGTGTAATTCTGGGTCCCACCTTTAACCAACTAGGATAACTGATGCAGCAAAGGAGATTGTACACAAACAATTACATACTTTTTGTGTTGGAGCTGCTGAGAATAGAATTAATTGCTTTTGTTCACATTTCTACATTGTAAATTGGAAAGTGGCTATTTGTGTATTTGCGTGTTGAATAATATAGTGGCAGTGCAAATACACAGTAAACAAGATTGTGCCATTTGACTTTTCTTTATACATTTTTCATGTCCTGCTAAAGATGGCTTGACTCACATCTGTGTAATGTGCTGCTGTTTCTGTTGCTCTCTCAGATATGTACACGCACACTTATGGTACACTGCTCAGGTGCTCTTCTAATCAGCTCTTTTTCTTTGTTGTATATTACTCTGTTCAATTTTTTGACACTCCACTTTGATTCAGTATTTGACAGAACCTCAAAGTATTGTCATTCTCTTCTAAACAAGGCATTGTTTTTTAAGTGGCCTAACAAGTCTCAGCAATGCTTGCACAGCATTTACACTCCTACCAGCTTTCCTCTTGGTGCCATTGCCAACAGTAATCAAGTAATTTGATCTGTGTAATAGCTCCACTGTCATAGCATCTATAGCAACCATTTTGGACATAGTGTAGTATCTAACTATTTTAGAACACAATGAATACTGTTTGTTCCTCCTGTTTTAAAAGTTTAACTGGACTGGCAAGGCACCCTAGCAACCGTTTCAAAAACCTTGTATGGCAGCATTGAATACATACTATAGCATGTATCAGTTTCTCCTGGAAAATGTGATAAATGAGGCATGTGTTTTTTTAAGAAAGCTGATGAGATTCTGCATTTTTTACACCTCAAAAAAAAACAAGTACCCTTCAGAAGACTGTTCTGTTTAGTTAGTCCAGTGGTGTTACTTATAAGGTACAGTGTAAGATTTTCAGGAGTATGGTCTTCTGGGATGTGTTATTTGGTAGATAGGTACCAGTATTTCAGGAAAATATACTGCCTTCATCTTCACAGGTCTGCCATGAAGATGGAGACAGCAGGAAGTGATGGTACATATCTACCAAACTAAATGGAGTCACATGGCACAAGCCCATAGACCCATAGACTAATCTTAATGGAGTGTTTAGTGCTATGAGAACCACGAATCTTATCATGTGCTATCAGGTTTCTGCTGTAAAGTGCTAAGTTCTAAATATTCATAGTTTTTGTATTCTTTGACTGTTCACAGATAAACATTGCAAACACCAGCATTGAACTGTCACGTCATAACATCTATCGGTTTGCCAGGATACTGTTTCCACCAAAACCAGAGGTGAGAAAATAAGGCAGATACTGTATTTTGAAAATGTATAACATAATGGTAAATACTAAGTAGGGGCAGGAGACTGAAATTGCAGCATGTAGGGAGTGTGGCCCATAACTTCTCTGATGTAACACTGTAATCATTCACAAGTCTAGTTGCTATTACCATTGTGCTCATTGCCTGGTCACTGTACCAAATGATCTGTCCTGGCTTCTTTGAATTAAATACTACTCCATGTGGAATAAGTTCATATCAAGCTTGTTTGGTTCCAAGGCTGGAAAAGATAAATATTTGTAAGACATGAACTTTATTTTTTCAGGTTCTAGCTAATATGTGCAAACAAGGGTTTGATGATGCACTGATGTTCCTGCATAGGAATAACCTGATCAGCTGCACAAGATGTTTGGCTGTCCAGTCAACATTTGTTATATCAGACACGCTCGATGAGAGCCTTGAATTTGACCCTGAATGTCAAGCATGCAAAATGCAGAGACAAGTGAGTGCAGTAGAATTAAGTAGTTTGAATGAGAGTTATTTTATGTATTGTTCTGGAGAATTTGATTCTCTGTTCAGTTTTAATTTGGTTCATCATCCTGGGCCAGTGCGTTGAGTTTCATTGAACACTGGATTGTCACATTTATTTTCATAAATTTGGGTGAATTATTTCTTCATATTTTAATTGCTTGCCATGTTAGGCAAGGAGCATAATTAGGTCCATACATGATTTAACATTCTCACACTACTAATTACTGAGACTAGTCCTCTGGGTTGCCATGCCATGTATGCCTAGAGAAGGGCTATCAACATTCTGGGTGAAACCTGCTGCATCCTTCTGTAAGGTAGTTGTGGTCAGTTGGAAGCAGCAGGCTTTAAGAAACAAAGGAAATTATTCTTATACCAAACAACATGGCAATACATCCCAGAGAACTGCAGTTGTAAGAAATACAGGATCATTATTTTATCTGACAACTGTTGATTTCCACTTCCTGTCTGGTCATTTATTGTTTTAACGTTACCAACTCAGCTGACCACCCACACATCCCAGGAAGTAACGGCAGGGAGTGACAGACAGTAACGAACAGATAAAATAAGGCCCCATTGTAGCTAGTATGAAGCTAAACTGATATTGTGATGATTTCAGGAAGCACTTGTGTCAAAACTGCCAGACACAATAATGTCCATCTTTGAAGAAGCAATAGATACTGCCAACAAAGGCCTTATAAACTGGATATTCAAACATCGTGGAATGAAAGTTCTGTCTGTACTCAGCTTGCCATACACATTGCCTGCTGAAATTGTCTACGCCACATTCACAAAGTATGCACCTGAAGCACGTCAATGTATATTGTATTGTTTGTCACTTACAGACAGAGACAGTTTTGAGATTAATTTGGATTGCATGCGTGCTTACCAATAATGTGATTCTACTAAATTCAAATGTAAATTATCTTTTTTGCCATAATTACTGTGCATTCTTCAACATACTTTTTGTCAAAGTAAAAACAACTAATTCTCATTACTTGTTATAGGCACTGAAAATTCGAAATATTGAGAACAGTCCTGTAAGTGAATGTGTAAATGTTTGATTGTATAATACAAACATGCAAATTTAAAAACCAGAAATGCATGAATTGTGAATTATTAAGTAAGATTATAAAGATACAGGTAAAGTTACAGTTCCATTTTCCTGATGTTAGTTATGTTGGTAACACCGTACAGACGTACTCTTATGAATTTCATGTGGTCGGACACACAACTCTCAAAAGGCTGATAAATCATCATGGCATTCATGTTCACAATCTTCATGCAAAAAAGCACAGAATGAGGTAAGTAGAAGGCATTACAGATGTGATTAATGTTGCCATATTGCTTGTGCGTATTCAGTGTTAACTCCCGTGTACCGTATAATGCAGTTTTCACTTTCGTGTGCTTACTATGCTGGGGCTTCATGCAAGAGATGCTATGTAAAAGAAATATGTGTTATTACTTTGTTGTTACAGTTGTTCAGCTTCCCACAAATCAGTGAGCCACTCAAGTGGAATAGTTGAATGTCTGTCATGTGTTGTCAGGCTGTTAGAGATTCAGACTGACAGATGCACAGTGTTATAACCCAACACATCACAAACAAAACTTTGTCATTTTACAGTAGAAGCTTGTTGTTGTTGCTGTTCTTGCTGCTGCTGTTGTTGTTATCATTATCATTGTCAGCATCATCATCATCATCATCATTCTTGTTGTTGTTGTTGCTCTTACATCATTGTAGTCATGGTCATTGGATGATTGTTAAGGCCTCTTTCCACTATGACACAAAAACTGAAGTGCCATTAGATCACTGAAGAGAAACTGGATTAAATGTGTAAAGAGGAATGTACATTCTTCTCAGATGTTGTCCATGGAAGACCGGGATTTCAAGTTCAGGTCCACTTTCAAAAGGAATTTTAACCCATGAATGTAAAATTCATATGGAGATGCCAAGAAAATCATATGTAATCGCACAAAGCATTTCCAGCATCTGTTGTAATGTGGATTCATTTTATTTGTAAGGTTTTCTCTCAGTTCTGTAAGGGTGTCTATCTCAGTGGCTCAACTTGACAGGAGGGGCATCCAGCTCTTCTGCCAGAGTGACTCGATGATTTGCAGAAAGCCCTAAAATAATCACACTGTATTAAACCTCAGAGAAAAATAAATCATTGACATCAAGGAGACAAGAAAATGTGTTGTCATTTTCGAAATTGTTGCCTGTGTCTTGCACATGTTCTTCACAGGGTGATATATGTGTTTAAAAAACAGAAATACTGATATGTGTGATTCTGTGAAGAGAATAGTTGTTTGTGAAGCATTAATATTGTCCATGGACAGTTCTTGTACTTTGCACATGTCATATGAAATCTGTAATGCCTCTGCTTAACTTGCATTCTTCAGTTTGTATTGCTTTGCTTTCTTTCATTCAGAGGGGGTTGGAAGTGTTGTGTGTTAATTTTGACAGTTGGACATACTGAGCTGTTAAAACCTTGTTATAATATTAGATTATATTTCCATTTAATTAATTTATTGCAACTATTTTCTTACTTTAACTTGAAGGTTAGATTTTATAGACTAGGCCAGTCGTTATGTCTTATGAAGACTGTTATTTCCTTTTACGTTGATACTAATAGCTATAATTGGTATGGCAGAAAATAGGGAAGATAATAGAGTTTGACTGGTCCAAATATGTGTTGATAACCTCTTACTGATACATGACTTTCTCAAATTTCATGTAATTTTGTTAATTCCTGTAAATTGAACTGTCTATAACACATAAGGATTCATGGTTAGTTGCACTGTAGTAGGTTTTCCTGCTTGTAGAGTATCAGAGTGCTGAAGATGATAATTTCTTGATTAGGTTTATGGCAAGTGCACCGTGGCTTGGCAACAACTTGTGGCAACTGAGTCAGTATCTGATGCAGCAACTGTCAGTCCTCTTTGACAAAATGTACAAGAAACATCAGCAGCCAAATACCACAGTCAGGTGTCAGCTTGCAATTACTGAATTTGGAGGCAGTAAGTGTTGGTCTTTTAGTTATTTATTGGAACTATCATAATGATAATGTGTCTCAGTTCATCATATGATTATTTGTGTTTCATCTGTGGGTTAATTTTGAATCTTTGATTTCAGCCAAATATGATGTGGAGAGTGTGGAGGATATTCCAGTTGCTGTGAAAAACAAGATGAATATCAATTTTACTCTCAATCTTGATGAAAGGTGAGTGGATTTATTTCACATAGGATTTTAATTATGTAGGATACAACGGTTGAAATGTTTCTGGAGTATTGACACAGAGGACATACCTGCTGTAGAAGAGGTGCTTATGAGTAAGTCTGTATTTGTAGCAAAGCATTTCCTTTGGAGAATGTTGGAAGAAATATTCTGATAAACACTACAAATGTTCATAAAAACTATGAACAAATCTTAGAGTGTCCTGTTGCAATACCACAACTCACTGTTCTGATGCATACTGTGATATCAATAGAAATGCAAGGATGTCTATACTGTATATGGGATTCAGTCATGCCAGGACCCCAAGTCAGGTGGAGCCCATATGTCTTCGTGTCGGTCATAAGTACAATCCAAGAATTAAATAAAACATTAATATGAACAAAAAAAACTGTTATGGTGCGGTGACCTCAGGATAATCAGAAAACTTTTATTTACATAAAATTTGTCCCGTGTAACTTCACATTTCAGATTTCTGCTGCTCTCACTTTTGTGTATGGCAGCATTAGCTAAGAATATAGTAATGTATCTGTATTGCATTTAGAGTAGGTGCTGGGTAGGTCCAAACTCTCAAGCTTCTCCCAAGTTTTATGACCAGTCTCATATTCAAATCGTCATTGAATGGATGATGGATCAATGAAATGTGTGTGCATATGTATGTATGTGTATTGAATTGAGCTGTGGTTTGCAGTACAGTTTTACTCCAAATGACTTGTGTTGCATGGTCCAGGAGTTACACCAACTTGTCACACAACATTCTGTATGTACATAGTTGTTACCTGTTTTGTGCTTCTGCTGCAGAGCAACTGTTGCAGCGAATCAGAGTGACTCAACAAGCACACGGAAATTGCCACCACCTCTGTCAAGACATCCAAGTGTAACAGTGAATTATGCTGATCTTGGAGCACAGATGGAAGATGAAACATTTGAGCACATTCTACAAGAGACAGCGCACCATGACACTGTCATGGCATTTTATTATATGGATGAGAACAACAAGGTACCTTTCCATTAGAAAAGTACTTGGGATAAGGGGTAGCATAAGTGCCTGCTTTTAGGTCAGGTTTTTGTTAGAAGAAACTTTACCGAAATAATGGACTTGCTTGTTTATGAATGTAGTCTTAATAATACAGGTGCTCCTCTCATTACAAATATTTGACTCACAAACTTCCAGATACACAAAAAAATTTGTCCACATGTCCAGTTGCCTTTGACAGTGTTCACGGTGGCAGTAATAAAATTAACACTATTATAATGGAAACTAAAGTGGACATTACGGAGCGTTATGAAACAGGTGAGAAAATGATTAACATTGCACATGCTTTTGGAATGATTAATGTGACTGTTTTTCAACATGTTTGGTATTCATAGGCGTTAACTTTGACTTACAAACAGACTTCTGGGACCTAACTTGTCTGGAAAGTATAGGAGCAGCTTTATACAGTTGTATTGATAAACAACATATGAAATATGCAAACTGATATGACAGCATGCATCTGATATGTTCGCTGCCATGGCACTGCACAGTGATAATTTTATCCAGTGTCATATAAGAAAAGAGTGGTGGATTACTTTAAGCACCAAAAGAAACTGATTACACTACTTATACTGAGGCACTATGAAAAATCCCATTAGTAGTGGCAAAGATGGTGCTGGAGAACGCGTACTCTTTGGCTGCTGTTGTATTCCCCTCCAGTCCTTTGAAGTATGTATGAACTGAATGAAAGAGTTTTCCACTCATAGTGCTGGTGATCTCATGCGTAGCACTCCAAACATTCATGTGGACGGAAGGATAGACAACTGGAAAGTAATACTGGGAACTACATTTGAAGGGGAGTGTAACAGCTTGAGGGAGATACAGAGAGGAAGCTTTCTGTGGCTTCATTATGTTGCCAGACTAGAGGCAAAGAACTGATGAAAACTGGAGAGACAAGATAATTCCCTGGCATTCCATGCTGCTTTAAGAATTGCAGACGTTTGTTATATCCAAGTATATTTGTTCTCTGAGGAAGCGACAAGAGTGTGCGGGGTAGTTTGATGTAATAAATTGTTATAACAAGACAAACAAAATTGGTGTGTATATATATATATATATATATATGTACAGTTTTACAAAAATTGAGACATGAAACAGGTTTGTTTTTGGTTTTAAGCAGTGTTTAATTTAGTTGATTTTTCGCCCCTGTGGACTAGAGCATGCAAGAAGTGGAATAGTGACAGTTCAGAAACTGCAATCCAGGAAGCATATTATCCTACCCTGTCGCTTTAAATCTGGGGCCTCTTCTCTCTGACTGCAGTGGTTACAAAGCAGAGAAATAAAGTTCCATTAAATATTGAACTATCAGCCTTGTCAGTATGTGTGTATGCTAACATTGTGGAAATTGTATTTCAGGTTAAGGTAACAGAAATAGTTGATGTAACAGATGCTGATTCAAGTGCTGTTCTATCGCCAGAAGAACGTGCAAACAATATGCAGCTGGAATTTGATGACGACTGGCTCTCTGAGCAGGTCATGCAAACAGTTGGTCAGTATAACCACTTCTGAATATCTGTATCGGCTTATCAGTAATTTTTCTTGGAGTGTTTGTAACCTTGCTAAGTTTATACTGCATCCCCTATTTGATGTTTCTTATTTTCATGTTTTACCTAACAAATTGTTAAATTTCAGTGATACCACAGCATATGACTGCATGTGAAATTTATTCTGAAGTTTTTCCTTAGTTTGTTTACCGTTTACATCCATCGCTATCCAAAGAAATTTTAATTTGAAATTTCACTTGTGTTATTTTTATTGCTCTGTGTGGGTATGAAACTGGGTCTTCCTGACCCTGTGGGTAGAGCATAGATTGAGGGTGATTGATAAGAAGGCACCAAGGAGAATATTTGGAGCTACAGAGGAAGGAAACACCAGGTGAATAGAGAAAATTACATGTGATGTTTATTGGACTGTGCATCATTGTGATAACTGAAGAACAAAAAACCAACTAGATGCCACTTATTATTTTATTGTACTACTTATAAGCTCAACATGTTCAACATGTTCCCTACCAGAACCCTATGTACATTTCTCTTCTCACCCATACTGCTGCATGCTGTCAGCATCTCCTAATTTATTTCATCATTTGTATAATAATGGTGAAGGTTAAATCATGAATCTTCTCATTATGCAGTCATCCTATCCTCCTGCTACTTCGTCCCTTCCTGGCCCGAATAACTTACTTAGCAGCCTATTCTCAAACACAGACATTTCTTTACAGAATATAGTATGTTAGAGTGATGAATGAGTTCTGGCCACTTTCACAAATAGGAAAATGTGGTTGAATTTGTAACTGTGCCCTGATTTCCATTCCAGTTGTATTTCAAAAAATATTTTTCTTTTGTAAAGCTGTGGCAGTGGAAAGAGATGAATGATAAGTTACTTCAGTTGGCACCGAAACTAATAAATACACTATATTTTCTATGTTTTTACAGATGACCCATATTACGGTGAAGATGATCTGGGCCTGTCTGACATTTCAGTTGATGATTGCAATGTTGATGGTGGTGATTCAAGAAACATCTTCTCAGACCCTGAGAGTGAATGGAATAGTACAGAAGCAGCTAGAAAGCTGTCCAGTGAAAAGTTAAGTAATATCAAGGAAGCATTTAGTATTGCACCTAACTCCCTACCAGAGTCTGATCAGAGTGATAACAAACAATCCAGTGTTCAGCCTCTACAAAGAAAGCCCTCATATGTCATAATGAGCAATCTTGTGTGAAATGCCAAAAGCACAACTGTGTTGGAACTTATCCTCTCTATGGAGGGTATTTGTACCTTTAATGGTTAAACACTTCACTTTATGCCGAGAACCAGGAAGGATTGGTGTTTGAAACAAATAACTGAAGCCTATTGAATAGGACTTGAAGATGCCTTGTAATCTAAGAGAAACATGACCCACTTCCTTTTTGAGGTAATTTGGCCCTTGTAAGAGTGTTACACTGCATGCAGCCCAATATAACAATTGAGGTTTTATGGTGGTTGTGACAGTGCAGTGTGGGAGCTGGGTACCGCCATTTTGGAGGGACTGCTTTCCATGGAGTCTGTGCATTCCTCAGAAATGTTTATGCCCATCAGCTGTATGTATGATGTTGTTCTGCAGAGGACCACCATGCAAGGATGGTTATAATGTCTTGTTAAAAGGTCAACATGCTTTTTGTTGCTCTTCCTGCAACATTTCCACTCTAGCAGTCAAATGTGTCCTCCATTTTTCTAACCAAAGCTGCTCCACCTCAGTTTTGTAGCATTCTTCCTTCTACCTAATATCTTCCATAACCTGTTGTTCCAATATTGATGTTGATATTCTGTTGGAAATTTCCCTTTTACATTCATGTCAAAAACCTTGTTTGGGGTCTGTCCAGTTCATTGTTAAACTTTATCCATATCTTATGTACATGCTGTGTGCAACTGATACAAATAAACATGCTTATTACCAACCAGCTGCACTTACACATGAATAGAGAACCTCTCCTACATGTTTCGGCTATTATTTACAGCCATCTTCAAGGAGCACCAATATATAATAAAAGACATATACAGCATTAACATGCAGTTTTGTAAAATTGTAAATGGTAAAATACAATGCCAGTGTACCATTACAACACCATTGTATAGTGTTAGCAATATATGTTAAGATTATGTTAAATTGTACAAGATTTGTGGTAATATCCTTTTAGTGTATGTTGGTGCTTCTTGAAGGTGGCTGTAAATAGTAGTCAAAACATGTAGGAATAGCAGTCTGTTCATGAACATGTGCAGTTTACAGTAATAAACTTATTTATTTGTACCCTTATCATTTTATTTGACCATAGGGGTCTGAAAAGTCGGCTGGTTGTTGTTGGCTTACATGTAGTTAATGCTACAGCATTTCTTAAATTCTGTAGCATTTCTATAAATGCAGGCCAAAGACAGGTACACTCATGGTACTTGTACAGTTTAGCTGAAGACTTTACACAGTTCATGAGTTCTTGACTGATCATGATTTTACATTAGTTATGTTGAAAGAGTGCAAGAAACTGACCTTTCCTTGTTAAAGTTCAAATGGGATATTTGTTGCTGTAATGGTCAAGTTCCTAAAAGATATATTTTAAAACTATGAACATCATCAGTGCAACCACAGTGATGTGGAAAGTTTATTTATGATACCAATTTTATGAATTTGCTGTTGTAAGGATTTCATATTTTGTTTCACATATGTGTACTCATTGTTAATTTATGTTATTTTAATTGCTATTATACTGTGATGAAAAAATGTATATGTGAAACAGAAGTTATATTTATGTTGTAACAGTCCATGTTAAAATATGAACTAAGTTAAAGCATTTTGTATTTTCTTTTTGTTAAATGTAATTTGTCACAAACCATCTGTAAAGGGTTTTGACAGTGGTATGTTACACAGGGTGTGATGAGTTTTCTGGACTTTGTCAACTGTATGGTACAGAGCCGTAACAAGGACGAAGCGAGCATGGCAATTGCGACGGTCATGCAGAGCTGTCGGGTGCAGAAACTGTATATAAAATATGCATCTACTAGCCCATGACTAAAATAAATGTTGTGATATTCTTGTTTCTTACTATTTATTTACATTTTTGCTGGAGTAACGGCTGTTAAACTATAGGGGGCATAATTTTATGTTCTTGCCTTGGGCAAAAAATAGTTATGGCTCTGCTCTAGTATTGCAAACACAAAGTTCAGTAAACTGGTTGCAAAGTTGAAGGGTGGGAGAGCACTACTGTGTTGAGTCCATTAGAAAGACTTAGTATTTGAGGTCAGTTGTTTCTAATTGACCCAAGTGAGTAGGTGCTTGTTCACCTTTGCAGCTGAGAATGAAAACAGGTACAGTTTTGTAAATGTTACATTCTGTTCAGAATATTAGAAAGTGGGCAAAGTTTAGACACCCTGTAATAGTAAGTCAAGTTGTCATATTTAAGTGTTGATCTGTAGTATTAAAACCTGCAATTGTTGCATTCCTGTTAATTCTGTGGGGTACATGTGTGCGGTGAATGGGCAAGTTACAGTTTTGTTCGTAACCAGAAGGTTTCGATTCAATAACATTACTTCTGTTTCCAGCAAACATTCTTTGCGTGTTTAAAGATAAGCGTTTGTGTTAATGCCCCGTGTGATACAGTATCTGCCTGAAAGTTCACAATTTTGATTTTCAAAACCAAATTGTTGCATGTTTACTCTGAACAATGTACATATCGAATTTAATACATGTGATTGTTCCATATATCAGACAGAATCTGAAACTGCAGTTGGCATGACACTCCTACACATGGATTTGTTTTTGTGTATAGTTTTGACCAGTGGAACAGATTATTTCTGTTAAAATTTTCTGTTTATCATCTGTATTGCTGATTTCTTGTATATCTGCAGATTTTTCATTAGTATATTAAGCTTTCAGCACATGTTGCATAGGTAAAAAAAAAAAAAAAAAAAAAAAATTTTTTCCAATTTAAAAAAATAAAATTAATTTTTTTATTTTTTGAAAAAATTTTTTTTAATCATTTTAAATAAAGTTTAAAATTAAAAAATTCGTGGAAAAATGGCGTTTT
>Ga0123355_10012271_pt1 | contig 13270 bp, 12 predicted proteins | sample TergutEmb28metaG_3_FD_89872 | JGI IMG/M metagenome (GOLD analysis project Ga0123355, IMG submission 89872) | Embiratermes neotenicus P1 segment gut microbial communities from Petit-Saut dam, French Guiana - Emb289 P1 | ecosystem: Host-associated > Arthropoda: Insects > Digestive system > Gut ... | reverse complement strand
TCAATAGGATTGATGTTTTTGACGGTGAAGGCAGTCGGCTTGAGATTTACTGTAACGCCATCAAGCAGAAAGTAATAAGTTCCTTAGGCAAACTTGTACGTTCGCCTAAGGAACAATTGGCACGCCTGATTGGAATCGAACCAACGCACCCGGCTCCGGAGGCCGGTGCTCTATCCACTGAGCTACAGGCGCTCATAGCGTAGATTATAGCAGATAACTTTGCTTCGCGCAAGTTTTTTGCAGGGGCTGCGCGCCCGCCGCCACGTATAGGCAAACTTTGACAGGTTTTGCGTTGTGCGCCGTCCAAATTTGTGATAGAATAGGATACAAGAAATATAACTGGGAGGCTGAGTCGGGATGTTTAAGGCAGGTTTTATAGGTGGCGGAAATATGGCTCTTGCCATTATAGGCGGGATAATTAAAAGCGGCGTCCTGCTGCCGGAAGATATCATCGTTTCCGATAGAACTCCCGAGATGTTAACAGCCATAGAGAAAAAATATGGCGTCAACACAACTCTGGACAACAGAGAGGTAGCGCAGCGCTCACAGCTTATATTCCTGACCATAAAACCGCAGTTTTACCAAAATGTAATAGAGCAGATAAAGGATACATTCCTCGCCGAAAGTGAAAAGATTGTGATAACTGTAGCCCCCGGCTGGACTTTGGCTCGGACAGGGAGTGCTTTTGGCGGCTCTTGTAAAATTGTGCGAACAATGCCGAATACTCCGGCTTTTGTGGGGGAGGGAATCACCGCTGCCTGCAAAAACGATCTGGTTGCCACCGCCGAAATGGAGCAGGTATGTCAGCTACTTGGCAGCTTTGGCCGAGTTGAGATTTTACCTGAAGGCCTGTTCGATGCTTTTACCGCCCTTTGCGGCAGCTCTCCCGCCTTTGTTTTTATGATGATAGAGGCGATGGCCGACGCGGCAGTGCGAGAGGGCATACTGCGGTCACAAGCGTACATATTGGCCTCCCAGGCGGTTTTGGGCAGTGCAAAGATGGTTTTGGAGCTCGGCAGGCACCCGGCAGAGCTGAAGGATATGGTGTGCTCTCCCGGCGGCTCAACCATTGAAGGGGTGCGCGCTCTGGAAGAGAGCGGTATGCGCGCCGCGTTTTTCAAGGCCGTCGAGCAAACGGCTGCAAAGTCGAAAAACATGTAGATAACTACTTATCAGAAGGGGCGTCTGCCGATTGGTAGAGACATTCATAGAAATTTTCACGCAGCATATTCCCCCCTGGCTTACCGTGCTGGCCATTTCCGTTCTGCCCATGGTGGGCCTGCACGGGGGGTTTGTGGCGGCTGCTATTTTGGGCGTCCCATGGACGCAGGCGGTTGCTCTGGCGGTTATCGGCAATATTTTGCCGGTGCCTGTTATTTTGCTGTTTGTGCGCGGCGTGCTGAACTTTATGAGTAGGACCAAGCGCCTAAGCGGCATAGCCCGGTTTTTTGAGGACAAAGCCCTGCGCAAAGCCGCCGAGCTTGCAAAAAAATACCCAAAACACGTATCCCTTGGGCTGTTTATATTTGTGGCCGTCCCGCTGCCGGCGTCGGGCGCCTGGACAGGCTCCCTCGTAGCCGCACTAATGGATTTGCCTATCCGCCAATCATTCCCGATGATCGCCCTTGGCGTCTGCGCAGCTTGCATAATTATGCTACTGCTGGCCTACGCGTTCCCGGCGGCAATGGGCTTTGTGTAATAAGCGGCCTTCATAAGTTAAGCGTACCGATATAAAACATAAGGAGTTGTTCTGCATAAAAAAGATTTTAGCTGCCATTATTGCATTGCATCTGATTATCAGCTTCACCGCGTGTTCGTCCACACAACCGCCAGATGCAGAGCCCGAACCAGACAACGCTTATGCTGCGCAGGAGCTTGGGCCTACACCTGAACCCGAGCCGGAATACGAGCCAGCGCCTGACTCACAGCCAAACATCGAGTTTGATTCCACACCTCCGCCCCACGGCGCGACTGATGGTTTTGACCAGTTTCTAATGCCACCGCAGCCGATTTCGCCCGCGATGTTCATCGGGGTCGATCTTGAAATTCGATTATATTCGGCCATGCCGGGGCACGACGCCGATTATTTTTACAGGCTTGGCTCGGAACACGCGGCACAGTTTTTCTCAGATATTGACCTTGCCGCTCTTTCGCGCATTGACACTGCCGACCCATTTCTGACAGACGCCGGGCCGCGTATTTCGGTACGCTCGATGTTCCTCACGGATGATGCAATGAACGCATCGTATACGGTAACATTTTATCGGGATTCCAATGTGGCGTCACTATACGGCGAAGTTTTCGATGGCGTCAACACCCTTTGGTTTCTGAGCTATTATCATCTGCCGCCCGGGCTGTTTGATGCTGTGCAGCAACGGGTAACGCAATTTGCGCAATATGGCTCGCCGGGGTTCGGGGGATGGCATCAGCAACCGGCGGCTTGAGATTTGGCAGTGCTCGCCGGGTACGGCCGGTCTTAAGAATCTGAATTAATAATCGAAAAAAGTCGCAACAGATTTTTTCGCAAATCATGTTACCAAAACACTGTTTAGCGGGTCATATATAAATGCAACGAGATGGATACCGTGCAAGGGTAAAGCTTCTTACCTTTGCAGGAATATTGCCTTTTTTTTAGGCGTGTGGTATAATAATGTCTAATTGCCAACATAAAATCCGCGAGGTGACAACATCGGCGCGGCATATGGCCTTAAACTTCAATAGCAAACGGAGGATTAATATCATGTTCAAAGGCACCAAAAAGAAATTCGCAGCACTTTTATTAGCTGTGCTTATCCTGGTTAGTTCTCAGGCGGTAGCCGGCATTGAAAATGCGCCGTCCATCGGCTCGGCGATGCTTTCAACGGAAGGCAATATCGATTGGGTAGCTCTGTATTTAGAAGAGCGCGGGCTTACCAGAGAAGATATCGGATTGCCACCAGCTGGCGCTCCGGCAGCTGCCCCTGTCCTTCCTCCACCTCCCCCACCTGCTGCCGGCGCCACTGACCCTGGAGCCGCCGTTCCGACGCTTCCGGCACCGGTGGGCAATGTCGGCGGGTTTATCCCCAGCACGCGATTCCCTTTCGATACTGTTCGCAACTCGATTCAAAGCCACGCTAACATAAACCGGGAGGTAGTGGCCTGGTTAATGATCCCAGGCACAAATATGAATTTCCCCGTAACTTTAAACAGCAACAACAACAGGCATTATCTCTACCGGGATTGGCGCGGCAATGATTTTACCGGCCGCTTAACTTGGAGAAACTGGTCCGATTTCCCCGATACAGCGATTTATATGGATTTCCGTTCAAGCATTGGCACCACTTGGGCTACCTCTTCGCGCAACATGTCCCTTTACGGCCACAACTGGACCAATCTGCGCCCTCCCCTGCGCATAGGCAACCACACGCAAGATCGCATGTTTGCTCAGCTCAAGTCATATACTTGTATTAACTTCGCCACACGAAATCCGCACATATATTTTTCTACCGGAAACATGGAAGGCATATGGAGAGTATTCGCCGTTGGCTACGCCCACACCACTCCCTTCTTCTTCTACAACAACCCCAACCCCACCAGAACCGGGCTGGAAACTTTGATTGGCGAGTGGCGCCACCGCAGCCATATCAACTTTAACGTTGACGTAAACGCCAATGACAGAATACTTACCCTGACCACTTGCACCCGCGTCCACGGCAATACCGAAACCCAGCGCTTCGTGGTCGTAGCACGGCTTCTGCGCCCGGGCGAGAGCGAAAACGATGTGGTGACCGCCACCCCCAACCAGAACATCAGGCACCCCGACTTTACGCTGCCCACCCGCTTGCCTCCCGGCCATGCAGCTGCGGCAGCGGCAGCAGCCCAAGCCCAAGCAGCCCCTCCTGTACCCGTGGTCACGGCTCCGGGCGGCGGAGCTCCCCCTCAGACTCTGTTCGGCGGTGCTACCGGCGAATAATTAAACCGTCACTGTTCCAACAAGTCTCGACCGACAACAATTTTGACCCCGCAAAACTCTAGCGCATGGGTGCGCGGATATAATCTTGGGGGGATTTGCGTATGAAAATTTCCGCTCAGCGGTTCGGGGAATTGCCCGATGGCCGCGCGGTTTATTCCTACTGTCTGGAAAACGGCTCGATCAAAGTGGAGATCCTCAACTACGGCGGCATTATACGCGGCTTGTATATCCCGGATAAAAATGGCCGTGTCGCCGATATCGTGTTGGGCCACGCCGACCTTTCCGGCTACATTGAGAACAAGGGATACCTTGGCTGCGTTGTCGGCCGCAATGCGGGGCGGATTGCGCATGCTTCTTTCAGCCTGTTTGACGAAAAATTCAGCCTTGCAGCCAACGATGGCCAAAACAATCTGCACAGCGGGCCTGGCGGTCTGAGCCACACTCTGTTTACCGCCGAGATACATTCCTTCAACAATTTGCCCGCCCTGCTGCTCAGCCATACCATCGAGGACGGCAGCGATGGCTTCCCCGGCAATCTCATCGTGACAATAGCCTACGCGCTTACCGAAGATAATGCCCTGATGATTGATTACCGCGCGTTCTCGGATAAAAACACGGTCATCAACTTGACCAACCACAGCTATTTCAATTTGGCCGGGCACGACAGCGGCAATATCTACAGCCATCAGCTGGAGCTGGTTGCCCCTTTTTACACCCCGGGCAACGCCGAAACCATACCCACCGGGGAGATCCTCAAGGTTAAGGACACTCCGTTTGACTTTTTCTCAGAACCCAAAACGTTGGGCAAAGATATACACAGCGCCCTGACCCAGCTTAGCCAGTATGGCGGTTACGACCACAACTTTGTGCTCAAGGGCGAGGGTTACCGCAAAGTGGCCACACTGACCGATCCGGAAAGCGGCCGGGTGATGAACGTGCTAACCGACCTGCCCGGAATGCAGCTGTATACCGGCAACCACTTTGACGGCGAGGCCGGCTACAAGGACGGCGTAAAATACCCCAAGCACGCGGGCGTTTGCCTGGAAACACAGTTTTTCCCGAACGCGGCCAATCTGCCGTGGTTCCCGTCTCCATTTTTTGCGGCGGATGAGGAGTACACCTTCACCACCACCTATCAGTTCGCGATAGCAGATGATTAACCAGACATCATAACGAAACCAGCCGTCCGGATTTTACAGGGCGGCTGGTTTATGTTTTTGCTGATCGCTTCTGCAACTTACTTTCCGCGTTACCCCAAAAGCGACTGGTCGCCGCTGAACTCCTCATTGCTCACCTGCGTGAACTGGGAGACGAGTTCTTTCACGGTAAGGCTTTGCTTTTCTTCTCCGCAGATATCGAGCACAATCCTCCCGCCGCTCATCATAATCAGGCGGTTGCCGTGGCGGATGGCATCCTTCATATTGTGCGTGACCATCATGGTGGTCAGGCTGTACTTTTTTATGATGCGGTTGCCTATCTCCAAAACTTTGGGGGCGGTTTTGGGGTCTAGCGCGGCGGTGTGCTCGTCCAGCAGGAGTACACGGGGTTCCTTTAGCGTAGCCATTAACAGGGTGAGCGCCTGGCGCTGCCCCCCCGAAAGCAGCCCGACTTTATCGGCCAGGCGGTTTTCCAGCCCCAACTCCAGGATGGACAGCCGCTCCCGGTAGAGTATTCGCTCCTCCTCGGTTGTGTACCAGCGCAGTCCGCGCCGCTTGCCGCGCCGGTAAGCCAGCGCCAAATTTTCTTCAATTGTCATGTTGGCCGCGGTGCCGGTCATCGGGTCTTGAAACACCCTGCCTAAGTATTGTGCGCGCTTGTGTTCGGGCAAACTCGTCACGTTTACACCGTCGATCATTATCGTCCCGGTGTCCGGGTAAAAAGTTCCGGCCACACTGCCCAGAAGAGTGCTCTTGCCCGCGCCGTTGCCGCCGATTAAGGTAACATAGTCGCCTGCTTTCAATGTAACAGAGACGCCGTGCAGCACATGGTTTTCAATCGGCGTGCCCGCGTTAAAGGTTTTATTCAAATTCTCAATTTGCAGCATGTTCACGCCCTCCACCCTCTGAGTTTTCTGAGCTTGATGATTCTATCGCGAATGATGGGCAGTATCAGGGCAAAAGCCACTGTAATGGCCTGGAAAAGGCGCAGGTCGGTTGGCGCCATACCCATTTCCAGCACAAGGGCGATTATCAGCCGGTACAAGATCGCGCCCACCACCAGCGATATAAGCCTGCCCCAAAAGCTGCGGACGCGGAACAGCACCTCGGCGATGATGACTGAAGCAAGGCCGATAACAATGGTGCCGGTTCCCATATCAACCGAGGCGAACCCCTGGCTTTGGGCGATAAGCGCACCCGCCAGGCCCACAAGGCCGTTTGAGAGCATCAGGCAGATAATTATAGCTGCGTCGGTGTTAACGCCCTGCGCCTTGACCATCTGCCTATTGTTGCCGGTAGCGCGGATAGCGCAACCCATCTCCGTGCTGAAAAACCAGAAAAGCAGCGCGCCAACCACAATAGTTATCACAGAACTAAAAGCGATGATGGAAATCGGCCGCGTAAGTCCCCTCTCCTGCAAAAAGGTGAAGACGTTTGTCACCCGCACAAGGGGTATGTTGGAGGTGCCCATAATGCGGATAACAACCGAGTAAGAGGCAACCATGGTTAAAATCCCGGCCAGAATAGGCGGAATCAGAAACTTTGTGTGCAAAACCCCTGTGACAAGCCCGCCGAGGCAGCCAACCAAAAGGGCAAGCAGGGTGGCTAAATACGGGTTTTGCTGATGACTTATTACAAACTGGCCAAAACCGCCAAGTCGGCTCATCAGATCAATAAAGGACGAACCAAACCCTTGACTTATGATTCTTGCAGCTACTGCCGCACCCAGTATGATTGTGCCTTCAACCGAAAGATCGGGCATTTCCAAAAGCCGGTAAGTAAGGTAAACACCGATGGTCATAATCGACCAAAGGATACCCAGGGAAATCGCCCCTTGTATAATGAGCATAGGCCTTATATTCCTTCCTTTCGCAAGGAGTTGGAGTTTAGACACACCCAAAGCGCCCACCTAACTGTGAGCGCTTTGGTCGTTTTAGACAAAGCTGTTAGTCTTCAGGGTATACAATGGAATCCATGAACCGCTCGGGGACAGTCAGGTTGAGCTGCTCAACCATAAATCCGTTGACGATGTAGTTGTAGTGCTCGGCAAACTGGATCGGCATTGTTGCAGGCACACCTTCGCCGCGCAGTATCTGCACCGCCATCATCCCGGATTGAAATCCGAGCTCGAAGTAGTTTACGCTCAGGGTTGCAACGCCGCCACCCATAACCATGTTCTCCTCGCCGGGGAATACGGGTACACCGGCTTGAATCGCGGTGTCTGCCACGATGGGCATGGCGTCGGCGTGGGTGTTGTCGGTGGGTATCCAGATGGCGTCAACACGCCCGGCAAGCGAGAGTATGTTCTGCTGGACATCGCCGGTGGTGGTAACGGTGCCTTCCACAACGGTCAGCCCCATATTTTCGGCAAAACCCCGCGCGAGTTCCGCCTGATAGACGGAGTTGGCCTCGTTGGAGGAGAATGCAATTCCGAGGGTTTGGAGATCGGGGACGAATTCGAAGATCATTTCGATCTGCGCCTCGATGGGGTTCATGTCGGATGCCCCGGTGACGTTAAAGCCGGGGGCTTCGTTGCTTTCCACAACACCGGCCCGCTCGTAGCTGGTAATAGCCGTACCGACGACGGGTATGGTTTCCGTTTCGGCGGCGATTGCCTGAACGCTGGGGGTGGCGATGGCCAGAATCAGATCCACATCGTTGTTGACAAAACGCTGCGCGATTGTGGACAGGACAGTGCTATCGCCCTGTGCGTTTTGGTAGTCAACATTTGCGGTGATCCCTTCGGCGGCAAGTGCGGCCAAAAATCCTTCGCGGGCGGCATCCAAAGCAGGGTGCTCCACCAGCTGGATTATACCGATTTGGAACACTTGGTCAGGGGCTTCCGCGTCCTGGCCGTTATCCTGACCACCGTTCTGGGCAGGTTCCTGAGCCGGCGGAGGGGGAGTCGTTCCGCCTGTTCCACACGCGGAAAGCAGCCCGATCGCGAGCACTGCCACAAGCAGCAAACTAAGTAATTTACGCATTTTTTTACACCTCACACTATCCTTTCAAGTTTAATGTGATATTATACCGCCTTTATGGATAAATATCAAGACATAATTTTGCACAAAAAGTTTTGCGCCCCCTTGATTTGATACTCCACGACTAGCTATAATGGTGTTGGTGGACAAACTTTGGCGAGCGCCCAAGGGGAATAGCAAACTTATGATGCGTGAAGTTGTCATGGTGCTGAGCGGCATATGGTTCCAGCTGCGGTTGATCGCGCCTTACTGGGCCGCTGGGCTGGCGGCCGGGTCGATTGTATCCGTCTACCTTTCCCGGCGCATTACCAGTAAAATGGCCGCCCTTTCAGCCAGGGGGCTGGGTCTGCCGCAAATTTGCGCCGCCTCTCTGTTGGGGATAGCCTCGCCTCTGTGCATGTTCGGCACTGTGCCGGTCATCGCCGCCCTGGGCAAAAAGGGCCTGCCACAATATCTGCTGGCCGCTTTTATGATAAGCTCAGTGCTGCTCAACCCCAACCTGTTGATGCTGACCCTTGTGCTCGGCAGGAATTTGGTGCTGGCCCGGCTGGTCTGCTGTTTTCTCGCCGGGGTGCTGGCCGGACTCCTTGCCCGCCTGCTCTTTAAGGGGAAAGAGATATTCTCGCTGGAGCGGTTTTCTGCGGATGATCGCGTAAATAAGAAAACATTCATTCTCGATTTGCTCAAAGCCTTTCGTATTACCGCGCCCTATCTTTTGATAGGGATAACGCTTACCGCGCTGGTGGACAGGTACATTCCAGCCATCTGGATTTACAGCCTGTTCGGGGCGCGGCGCGGGCTGGGGGTGCTTTTTGCCACAACGCTGTCCATTCCGCTGTACGCTTGCGGCGGGGGCGTCATCCCGCTGATAAACGCCTGGCTTCACGCGGGCATGGGCCCCGGGGACGCCCTCGCGTTTATGTTGGGCGGCCCGGCCACCAAAATAAACAGCCTGAGCGCCGTCAAAATGATACTGGGCACCAAAAATTTTTTGATCTATCTGGCATACTGCCTGACCTTTGCCGCGCTCGCGGGTCTGGCTGTGGAATTCATTCTATCGTAAATACGACGTCCGGAAAGGAGAACCTCATGAGACATACACGAAAAGCCATTGCCGTATTGCTGGCAGCTATCCTAATTTTGGCCGGATGCGGAAGCGCGGGGACACAGCCCGCGCCTCCAGATCCAGAACCGCCTCAAGTTCAGCCCGCGCCGCCGGAGCAGCCAACGCCCCCGCCGGAAGAACCCGCGCCTGGCGAAGATTTAACCGAGATATCCCTGATTTTCGTCGAGGAAACCGACGGAACAGATGACGGCGTGCAGCGGCTGGTCAACTCGATGCAAGGAAGCGGGGTTCCATTTTATCAGACGGCGGAAACTCCGGGCGGGCTGATCGCGTCCGGCGATGTTGTGCTGCTAAAAATCAACGCCCAGTGGGATGAGCGCGGCGGCACAAACACCGACCTTATCCGCGAGGTAATCAGGGCGATACTAGCCCACCCCGAGGGGTTTGACGGAGAGATCATAGTGGCTGACAATGGCCAGGCACAGTTCGGCAGCGCGGGCCGGGGCGGCAGCCTAAACTGGACAAACAACAACGCCGCCGACCGCTCACAGTCGGTCATGGTCGTAATCGAATATTTCCAGCAGCAGGGATATCGGGTGACCGGCTCCCTGTGGGACGAATTCACGCGGGTGCGGGTGGCGGAATTCAGTGAGGGCGACTACACGGACGGCTTTGTGGTGGAGGATTACATCCGCAGCACCGGCCTGGAGATCACCTACCCCAAGTTTACCACCGAGTTTGGAACTCATGTGAGCTTCAGGGAAGGCGTTTGGGATTCAGTATCCCAAAGCTACGACAGCGAGCGGCTCAGGGTTATAAACATGCCTGTGCTCAAGCATCACGGCCTGTTTCAGGTTACAGGGGCGGTCAAAAACTACATGGGCACGCCCTCCGATTTCCTCACAAGCCGCCGTGCGCACGTCAGCACCGGCACCGGCGGGATGGGCACCCAGATGGCTTACACGCGAATGCCTGCGCTGAATATAATGGACATGATCTGGATAGGCACCGAGCGCGGCCCGGCCAATCCGTATTATCGCGCCACACAGATAAACCTTATAGCCGCCAGCACCGACCCGGTAGCCTTGGACTATTGGACTACCCGGCACGTGCTGATGCCCGCCTCAGGCGCCCGCGCCGCCTCGATGGATCCGGCCGGTGAATACCCAGGGACTTTCGGCCACTGGCTACGGCTCTCTATGTATGAGCTCCAAAACGCCGGGTTCGCGGTCACAATGGACGAGGATCAGATGAGAATTATCCAAAGCAGGTAAATTACCAGACAGCAATCACAAAAATTGTTGCACGGCGCACTTCTAAACTTCAACTCTATAATGCAAAAAGAGCGGGGATTAAATTCCCGCTCTTTGTTTTGCGCAATTATTTCATGGCCGCTTTCAAGAGTTCTTCTACAGAAACGCCCTTTTTGGATGCTACTTCGGTAACTTTAACCAAAAGTTCGGCCTGTTTTGCCACCTCAAGTTCTTTGATCTGGCTTTTGATTTCAGCTACTTCCGCTTGCTTTTTTTCGAGCTTTTCCCTAAGATCATTAATGCGTGTGTCCAAACTGCGCGCTACGCCTCTCGCCATTTAATTCACTCCTAAAAATTATAGTTTAGTTGATGAATATTATACTACACTATTTTCGGAAAAAAGCAAGAAAAAATTCCGCGCTTTCGCAAAAGTTATCTTTATTGGGAAAGTTTATTCCTGCAAATTGTGCTTTATCGAGTTTTGTTCGCGTTAAGTTTCTTTTCCTTTTTGCTTCATTTTAACGCCGGCAAGAGGACTTTTCCCCGCGGCCTGCTCAATCTGTTTGTTGGAGACGTGGGTGTAAAGCTCGGTTGTGGCGAGGTTGGCGTGCCCTAGAATCTCTTTGAGAACCCTGATATCCACCTGCCCGTGTTGGTAAAGCAGTGTGGCGGCGGTGTGCCGCAGCTTATGCGGGGAGTAGCCCTGCCCGCCCAAACCGGCGGCTTTAAGGCACTCGGCCACAATTTGCTCAACCCGGCGGGGGGTAATCCGGTCGCCGCGCGAAGACAAAAACAGCGCCTTCGATTTACCCGCACCCTGCATTTGACCCCGTTCCGGGTAGTATTCCTCCAGTGCGAAAAGACAGGCTTCGTTGAGGTAAACTATCCGCTCTTTGTTTCCCTTGCCCAAAATCCTCACAGTGTTTTCCCGGACGTCGGAAAGATTTATCCCCACAAGCTCACTCAAGCGCATTCCGCAATTTAGAAACAGTGTGAGAATACAGTAATCCCGGCGGCGAAACTTCGTGTTTACCGCGGCCATAAGCTCCATGCTCTCTTCAAGGGTAAGGTGTTTTGGCAACGACTTTTTAACCGAAGGCAGCTCTAAATGTTTAATCGGATTTTCATCCAAAAGGCGTTCCTTCACGGTTAAATAGTTGAAAAATGTGCGCAAACTGCTCACTTTTCTCGCGCGGGTTTTCGCGTTGTTCTCCCGTTCGGTCAACGTGTAATTCAGGAAGTCGTAAACGTCGGAAAGAGTTACTTTGGCAAGCACTTCAATTCCCACATCGGTGATATGAATTTTGCTTTCATCCACTTCAAAGTTCGACCTTTTCGCCTTGAGATATCGCATAAAGGTTCGCAAATCGATATAGTACGCGTTTACCGTGCGCTCAGACCGCCCGCGTATTGTAAGCATGTAAAAAAGAAAATCCCTTAGAGGTTTTGGCGCATCACTGAATTTATTTTCGGCCATTGTTGCCCTCCTCTATCCGCCGGTTTTAAAACTTTCGGCTAGTTTCATTTTAAATATATGGCCAACGGCTGTCAACTATAATTTCGGGCATAAATTGAAATTGCCGCAATTTCTCAAGTTTTAGATTGCGGCAAAAAACCAAATGCCGCGAAAAGGGATTTCTCCCCACGCGGCATTTATATTATGGAGCGCTTCGGCCACGCAGCGGGCTATCAAAGGGCACTTAGCCGCCCCGCCGCGCTAACACCCCTTGTTGGAGGGAGCGCTGACCATAATATCATAGTATGCACCGCGCCGGTTTTGGCTCCAAAGTCATAACGGGCAAACTGAAATCGGCAGCCCAACAATCGCTGAGCTGCCGATTCATCCTGCTTGTATTTATTACCGTTCGCGCTAGTCCTCTTCGTTCATCTTTTTGGCTTCTTCCTTTACGGCCTCTTCGAGCTGGGCGGGCAGCTGCTCGTAGCGCTCAAACTCGAATATTAAGGAGCCGCGCCCCTGAGTGGTCGAGCGAAGGAAGGTGGTGAAATCGTGCATTTCGCTCATGGGGGCTTCGCCTTCCACTTCCTGAAGGCCGTTGCCGGCGGGGTTCATACCCAGTACACGGCCACGGCGCTTGTTGAGCTCGCCCATAACATCGCCAGTGTTGGCATCCGGCACCGTCACCTTCAGGTTGCCGATAGGCTCCAAAAGGGCGGGGGAAGCCTTGGGCATACCGTTTTTATAGGCGAGGATGGCGGCCAGCTTAAACGCCATTTCGGAGGAGTCAACCGGGTGGTAGGAACCATCGTACAGGGTTGCTTTAAGGCCGACCACCGGATAGCCCGCAACAACGCCGGTGCGCACTGCATCTATAAGGCCCTTTTCAACGGCGGGGAAGAAGTTTTTGGGCACCGAGCCGCCGACAACGCGGGTTTCAAACAGAAGCTCCTGCCCGTCGTAGGGTTCGAGTTCGATCCATACATCGCCGAACTGTCCGCTTCCGCCGGTCTGCTTTTTGTGTTTGCCCTGTACCGCCACTTTTTTGCGGACGGTCTCGCGGTAGGGCACGCGTGGAGCGATCAGATCAATATCCACACCAAACTTGGCTTTGAGCTTGGATACGACCATGTCGAGATGCTGCTCGCCGAGGCCCTTTATGAGCTGCTGCTTGGTTTCGGCGTTTTGCTCGAACGAAAGGGAGGGGTCTTCTTCCATCAGGCGCTGCATACCGCCGGCCACCTTGCCCTCGTCCCCTTTATTTTTGACCTTTACGGCCATCGCGAGGGTGGCGTGCGGGAAGCTAACCTGAGAGAAAGCAAGCGGGCGCTTGGGGTCGCAAAGGCTATCGCCGGTTACAGTTTCGCCCAGTTTTGTCACCGCGCCGATATCCCCAGCGCCAATC
>Ga0123355_10012269_pt1 | contig 13271 bp, 12 predicted proteins | sample TergutEmb28metaG_3_FD_89872 | JGI IMG/M metagenome (GOLD analysis project Ga0123355, IMG submission 89872) | Embiratermes neotenicus P1 segment gut microbial communities from Petit-Saut dam, French Guiana - Emb289 P1 | ecosystem: Host-associated > Arthropoda: Insects > Digestive system > Gut ... | reverse complement strand
GGTGCCGGCATGGGAACTTCCGGCCTTGTGGGGCAGTTTAATACGTTAACAGTAATGGGCTTTACACCAATGGTGTTTGTGCAAATAGGCCTCGTGCATTTTCTAATACCTGCCGCAATTAGCTTGGCAGTGTCGGAATACATGCGCAAAAAAGGCTGGATAAAGTTTGGAGATATGAAATTGTCTGCTTAAGCAATACCTGCTAGCAGGTATAGAAACGTTTCAAAAAAACGCTTGCCAGCAGGTATTTAACAATTACGAAAAATAGGCGGGCAAATAGGAGGAAAACGAATGTTTAAGGTGCTTTTATCCGATGGCACAGAAAAATTATTGTCCTTTGACGCAGAGGAAAGCAAGCAAATATTTAGGCACACGGCGTCTCATGTGCTGGCTCACGCCGTAAAACGGTTGTGGCCGCAAACGCTTTTGGCGATAGGCCCTGCAATAGAGGATGGTTTTTACTACGACTTTGACCGCGAAACTCCGTTTACTGCCGAAGAAATACCGCTTATTGAAGCGGAAATGAAAAAAATCATAAAAGAAGACCTAAAACTCGAACGCATAGAAATGCCCCGCAGCGAAGCACTTGCATTAATGGAGCAGCAGGGCGAAACCTACAAAATAGAACTCATTAACGAGCTCCCCGAGGACGCCATTATCACCTTTTATAAGCAAGGCGACTTTATGGATTTATGTACCGGCCCACATTTGGCCAGTACAAAATACCTAAAAGCCGTAAAACTCATTTCAGAAGGCTCATCGGGTGCGTACTGGCGCGGGAGCGAAAAAAATAAAATGCTAAGCCGCATCTATGGTACCGCTTTCGACAAAGCATCTGCTTTGGACGCCTATCTGACCGCTCGCGCAGAGGCATTGGCCCGCGACCATAACAAATTGGGCAGGGAGCTGAAATTATTCTGCACATCGGAAATAGTGGGGCAGGGGCTTCCGCTACTCATGCCCAAGGGTGCAAAAGTGGTTCAGCTTTTGCAGCGTTTTGTAGAGGACGAAGAAGAACGCCGCGGCTATGTATTAACCAAGACGCCTTTCATGGGCAGGGATAGCCTGTTCAAAGTGTCCGGCCACTGGGATTTATACAAAGACGGCATGTTTGTAATCGGCGATGAAGAAAAGGACGAGTCTGTTTACGCACTGCGCCCCATGACTTGCCCGTTCCAATTTGTCGTATACAATGCTGAACAGCACAGTTACAGGGATTTACCCATTCGATACAACGAGACTTCTACCCTGTTCCGCAAAGAATCTTCCGGCGAAATGCATGGGCTGATTCGTGTGAGCCAATTTACGTTGTCGGAGGGGCATCTTGTATGCACTAAGGAGCAATTAAATGAGGAATTTAAGGGCGTTGTAGACCTGGTAAACTACATGATGACAACACTTGGCATAAAAGATGATATCACCTATCGTTTTTCCAAATGGGATGCCGCAAACAAGGAAAAATACATTGGCGAAGCGGAAGTATGGGAGGAAACACAAAACCGTATGCGCGAATTGCTTGACGAGCTTGGGCTGGATTACGTGGAAGCCGAAGGCGAAGCCGCATTCTACGGCCCCAAGCTGGATATTCAAATGAAAAATGTATACGGCAAAGAAGACACGCTAATTACCGTGCAAATCGACTTTGCGCTGGCAGAACGTTTTGGCATGACATATATCGACAAGGATGGCAGCAAAAAGCATCCGATACTCATTCACCGCTCCAGCATAGGCTGTTACGAGCGTACACTGGCGATACTTATAGAAAAATTTGGCGGTGCTTTCCCAACATGGCTTGCGCCGGTGCAAGTAAGCGTACTGCCCATTTCCGAAAAGTATAATGACTACGCCGAAAGCGTAACCCGCAAGCTAAAAGCGGAAGGATTACGTGTAGAAACGGATTACCGCGGCGAAAAAATTGGATACAAAATAAGAGAAGCGCGTATGCAGCGCATTCCTTTTATATTCGTGGTTGGCGAAAAGGAAGTCGCCGATGGAACGGTGAGCGTCCGCAGCCGCCAAAATGGCGAAGAAGGAAGCCAAGCACTAAGTGCCGTTACCGACAGGATTAAAAAGGAGATTTTGGAGAAAACAATAGTTGAGGCAGTAGTTGAGGCCAAAGCATGAAAAAGCAAAACATAGCCATTTTTGCGTCCGGCGGCGGTTCAGACTTGCAGGCCATTATCGACGGCTGCAAAGCGGGAAAAATAAACGCCAACGTGTGCGCCGTAATCAGCAACAACAGCAAATCTATGGCGCTGCAGCGGGCAAAAAATGAGGGTATTCCCGTCTTTCATTTTAGCGCAAAAACAATTCCAGGCCCGCAAGCGTTGGAGCAGGCAATGCTTAATACGCTGCTTACGCACGATACAGACATCATATTCCTTGCGGGATATATGAAAAAAATTGGCGCAAACATTCTGCACACTTACAAAAACCGGATTTACAATATTCATCCATCACTACTGCCAAAATACGGCGGCAAGGGAATGTTTGGTATTCATGTACACGCCGCTGTTATTGAAGCGGGGGAAACGGAAACGGGCATCACCATTCACCGTGTAGATCCGGAATACGACACCGGTGAAATTATCGCCCAATGTACAGTGCCTGTTAAAAAAGATGACACGCCGGAAACGCTTGCGGCAAGGGTGCTTGCTCGGGAGCATATATTTTTAGTGGAAACACTTGGCGGGATTATTGCTCCGTCTGGGGTGAAATAAAGATGGGTATTATTATTTTTGGTGCGTCGGGTGCAGGAAGCACCACACTTGGAAAAGAAATCGCTCAACGGCTCCATTTCCAACATTTAGATATTGATGATTATTTATGGCGCTGGGACACAGCAATACCGCTCACAGTCACCCGGTCATCGGAGGAACGCACCGAACTTTTGATGAGTGATATAAAAAAGTATCCTGATTTTGTTGTATCAGGTACAATTTTTAACGACAGTAAGTTGTTTGACCATGTATTTGATTTGGCAGTATTTATATCCACGCCTGCAGAAATTTGTGCGGAGCGCGTTCGTACCAGAGAACATGCCCGTTGGGGTGAAAGGGTTCTTCCCGGGGGAGATATGTATGAAATCACTAGATTTCACGGTGATATCAATAATTACATTGCCAATGCGCAAAGGTATGAGACAGCGGAGGTGTCGAAATTTGGCCGTAAACTGCATGAACAATGGATTTCTGAGTTATCATGCCCTGTCGTACGTGCGGATGGAATGAAAAGCATTCCTGAAAATGCGAATGGGGTTATTGAGCAATTTATCGCGACAACAACTAAGAACCAAAAGGAGACAGAAAAATGCCGGGATTTTTAACCCATTACATCGCCGGGCAGGCAGTATTAAACAGCACAAAGCCGGAGATTAACGCCGTAATCCAAAAAGGTGAGCGGCTATATAATTTAGGCACACAGGGGCCGGATATTTTCTTTTATTACCTGCCAGGGATTATTCGCAAGCGTTCCAGGGATATTGGCAGTCAAATGCACAAAAACGACCTTGGGCTGTTTATCGCAAGAATGGCGCACTTGGCAAAGCACTCCCCAAAAGACGAGCGCGACTTGATATTTTCATACACGGCGGGGATAATTATGCATTACATGGTAGATGTGCATTCGCACCCATACGTGTACGCAAGGACGCACAACGACAATGCGCCAAGCATAAAAAACAGCGCAGACCACCGCCATTTTGAAACGTCGATAGACACGGCGTTGCTCAAACTCGTAAGCGGTAAAAAACCGGCGGACATCAGCCAATGGGAGCTGATAAAAGCAGAAACAAGCCATTTGATAGTGGCTGCAAAAGCCATGAGCAAAGCGGTTAAACTGGTGTATGACCGTACCATTCATCCCAAAGATGTGTATTATGCCATGCGGCATATGATCCGGCTCACCCACTTGCTTCACTCGCGTAAAGGGCGGCGCAAAAAGTGGGTGGCTTTAGTAGAAAATCTAACCGTAGGCGAACCGATATTTTCCAGCATGGTTCACGAGCAAGAGATAGATGACAGCATCGATTATTTGAACGAACAGAAAAAACCGTGGAAAGCCCCGTGGGAAGTTGAGGCGCTTTGCACAGACAGCTTTATAGACCGTTACAATGCCGCCGTAGACGAAGGTTTGGAATTAGTGCAGGCGTTGTATGACTATGTGTATGGCGATTTGCCGCTAAAAGCCCTTGGGCAAAAACTAGGCAACCGCTGTTTAAAAACCGGTGCGCCTTGCAATCGAATTGTATGGTAACTGTCATTGTAATCGGCGGCGGCCCGGCAGGTATGATAGCCGCAGGCACAGCCGCGGAAAATGGTGCGCGTGTAACCCTTTTGGAGAAAAACGAGAAGCTGGGCAAAAAGCTGTATATCACAGGCAAAGGGCGTTGCAACCTAACAAACAATACAGATATTCCGGGGCTGCTTGCCCAAACTATGTCTAACCCACGATTTTTGCAAAGCGCGTTCCATGCCTTAGACGCATCATCGCTTATGGCATTTTTCGGAAGCCTTGGCACGCCTCTAAAAACCGAGCGCGGCGGACGTGTTTTTCCTGTAAGCGACAGGGCGGACGATATAACAAAAGCCCTGACAACATATATGCGCCGCCAAGGCGTAAAGATTGAACTGAACACCACCGTCCAAAAAATTACGCACGAAAACGATACTTTTCAAGTGCATACGAACAGTCGCACATACCAAGCCGATACAGTAATCATCGCGACAGGCGGCTTATCGTACCCGTCTACAGGTTCAACCGGTGACGGTTATAAATTTACAAAAAATTTTGGACATAGTATCATCTCAACATTTCCGTCGCTTGTGCCGTTGGCAGTGGCAGAGCCTTGGGTGGCCGACCTTACAGGCTTAAGCCTTCGTAATGTAAAATGCACCGCAAAGCAGTTAGCGGGCAAGCCATCCGTTTTATATGAAGAAACAGGTGAAATGCTTTTTACGCCAACAGGCGTAACCGGGCCGATAATTTTGCGCACAAGTGCGTATGTAACAACATACCTGCTAGCAGGTATAGCTATTCGCTTGGAAATAGACCTGAAACCCGCATTAACCCACGAACAGCTCGACGCACGAATCTTACGCGATTTCTCCGATAATCAAAACAAAAACTTCGCCAATGCTTTGGATGGCTTGCTTCCCCAAAGGCTGATAAACACGATAATTGCGCTTTCGGAAATCCCACCGGATAAAAAGGTAAACACCATTACCAAAAAAGAGCGGCAAAATCTTGTGGGTGTTTTAAAAGCGTTGCCGCTAACGCCCACGAAAACAACAGGCTATAAAGAGGCTGTAATTACCAAGGGCGGCATAAACGTTAAGGAAATTAACCCCTCCACCATGATGTCTAAAAAACTGCCGGGCTTGTTTTTCGCAGGCGAAGTACTGGACGTAGATGCAATGACAGGCGGATATAACTTACAAATTGCGTTTTCGACGGGATATTTGGCGGGGCGTTCCGCCGCAAAGTACGAAAGGAACACACTATGACAAACGAACAAGGCTTTGCCATAGCCATAGACGGCCCCGTTGGCGTAGGGAAAAGCACAGTGGCAAAAATGGTTGCCCAAATGCTGGGCATAACTTATATCGACACAGGTGCAATGTACCGTGCGGTGGCTTTCTATAATATTCAAAACGGAGCAGACCTAACTAATGCGGACAAGCTGGAAGCATCCCTCAAACATATAAACATCAATTTGCGCCACATAGGCGGTGCACAGCGGGTATACTTAAACGGGCAAGACATAACCGATTTCATTCGTACACAGGAAATTTCCGAGGCGACATCTGTAATAGCCACGAACGAAGCCGTGCGTAAAAAATTGGTTGCCCAGCAGCAAGAAATGGCCAAATCCGGCGCAGTGGCCATGGACGGGCGCGACATTGGCAGTCAAGTATTGCCGTGGGCACAGGTGAAAATATACTTAGACGCTTCCCCGGAGGTACGTGCACGCCGCCGTATGCTAGACCTGGAAGGCAAAGGACAGCCAGCCGACTTCGACAAAATCCTTGAAGAAACCATGATACGCGATTACCGCGACAAAAACCGCCCTGTAAGCCCGCTGATTCAAACCGCCGACGCAATTTATATCGACACCGCCAACATGACCCCTCAGGAAACAGCCGAAAAAATCGTAAAATATGTAAAGGAGCGCATGGCATGTTCTACAAATTCGTAAGAAGGTTAGCGATAATCCTAAATTTCATAATGTACCGCTTCGAAGTAAGCGGCTTGGAAAATATCCCTAAAAACGGAGCCTTTCTGCTGTGTGGGAACCATATTAGCGCGTACGACCCCATAGCCCTTGCGGGTTTTTCGAAACGTCAACTCAGTTTTATGGCGAAAAAGGAATTGTTCAAATTTGCCCCGTTGGGTGCGTTCCTTAAAGCAGTGGGCGTGTTCCCCGTAAACCGCGGCGCCACGGACATGAACGCATATCGCCACTCCATGAAATTGCTAAAAGACGGACACGGAATGCTCATTTTCTCCCAAGGCACACGCATGAAAGATTTTGACAACGCCAAAGCCGGAGTGGCCGTTTTTGCCTTAAAAACCGGTGCGCCAATCATTCCCGTTGGTATCACAGGGCCGTTCCGTTTTCGTAAAAAAATTCAAATCCACGTTGGCAAGCCAATTTACATGGAAAAATATCAAGGGGAAAAAGTAAAATCTGAACTGGTAGACGAGGTCATGAACACGCTTGCAGAGCGCATTACGGAACTTTTGAGATGATTTGCCGCAAAAATTCCTAAACTGATATATAACATTTTTGTTGCAGAATTTGTTGGTTAGTGTTAAACTACGGATTGTCTGTTGCGACGTAGTCTTAGGAATTTGTTGTACAGACTAACAATTTGGCCAAAGGAGGCCGTTCAATTCATGAGCGAACTTGCTAATACACAATCCTTTCAGGAAATGCTTGACGAAACATTTACAACCCTAAAATCAGGGAACATTGTAACAGGTACTGTAGTGCGTGTAAGCCCAACGGAGGTTATCGTTGACTTGGGTTTCAAATCTGACGGCATTATCTCCCGCAGCGATTTTACAGATAACCAATCTGTAGAGCTTTCCGAGCTTACAAAGCCTGGTGACAAAATCGACGTGTGGATTTTGCGCGTAAACGATGGTGACGGTAATGTAGTTTGTTCCAAAAGGAAAGTAGATAGCCAGGCCAACCTTAAAAACTTGGAAGCGGCCTTTAACGACAAAACGCCACTGCGTGGTAAAGTTACCGATGTAGTAAAAGGTGGGTTAACCGTTAATATCCAAGGATGCAGGGCGTTTGTACCGTCATCACAGGTATCCAACCGCTTTGTAAAAGACTTGGAAGAATTTAAAGGCAAGGAATTCGATTTCCAAATCCTTGAATTTGACCGCGAACGTAACAGACGTCTACGTGTAATTGCTGGCCGCCGCGAACTTGCAGCCCAAGAGGCACAAGCGCGTCACAATGAAATATTCTCCAATATTACCGTTGGCCAGCATATCGAGGGTACAGTTAGCCGCATTGTAGACTTTGGCGCATTTGTTGACCTTGGCGGCGTAGATGCGCTGCTTCATATAACCGAGCTTTCTTGGAGCCGTGTACGTAAAGTAACAGACGTACTTAAAATTGGCGACAAGATAAGTGCGCTTATTAAGGACTTTAATCCGGAAACAGGCAAAATATCGCTATCCCTTAAGGAAGCAAAAGATAACCCTTGGGCCGGAATACTGGAAAAATACCCAATCGACTCCATTGTCAAAGGTACAGTTGTACGCTTTGCACAATTTGGCGCATTTGTACATTTGGAAGACGGCGTAGACGGTCTTGTTCACATTTCTCAAATTGCCGATAAGCGCGTAGCAAAACCTGCCGACGAACTTGAAATTGGCCAAGTGATAGATGTAAAGGTCGTGTCTATCGATGAAGAAAACAAAAAAATCAGTCTATCTAAGCGTGACGCAGATGCTATTTTGAATCCGCCGCCGGTTGTAGACGAAAATTTCGAAGAAGAAGTACTTGTAAATGTGGAAGACTTCATCGAAGAAGAGACAGAGCCTGTTGTAGAGGAAGTTGTGGTTGAAGTTGCAGAAGAGCCTATTCTTGTAGAGGAAGTTGTTATGGAAGAAGCCCCTGCTGAAGTGGAAATTGTCGAAGAAACCATTGAGGAAGTCCTTGACACAGACAATACCGCTGAATTAGAATAATTAATAAATAATGAGTAAGCTGGACAGTCGCATGGCTGCTACCTTTGGTAGCAGCCATGAGGAAAGTCCGAGCATCACGGGGCAAGGGTGCCGGGTAACGCCCGGCGGAGGCGACTCCAGAGACAGTGCAACAGAAATAAACCGCCTTTGGTATTTGCATCAAAGGCAAGGGTGGAAAGGTGCGGTAAGTGCGCACCGCCTTGCAGGTAACTGCAAGGGCTATGTAAACCTCACCTGATGCAAGACCAAGTAAAGCGTAAGTCTTAACAGACTGGTAACGGGCGCCCCGCCTCGCTTTGGTAGTGTCGCACGAGGCAATAGGCAACTATTGTCCCAGATAGATGGCTGTCCACGACAGAACTCGGCTTATAGGTTTGCTCATATATTAATATTTCATGGAACGGAGCTGTTATAGCTTTCGTTACATGGTAATTTGGAGATGTACTCAAGTGGCTGAAGAGGCGTCCCTGCTAAGGATGTAGGCCGGGTAACTGGCGCGGAGGTTCAAATCCTCTCATCTCCGTTTTTATATATTACTCCCCTGTAAAAGTGGATAATGTAAACGTGTAGCTGTTAGAGAAGGCGGCAAACCATTACCTAACAGCAACACCTAAACCATCCGAAAACTCGCTTGCAGGCGGGTTTTCTTTTTTGTATCAAAAGCATTTTGAAACTTGTACCGTATTTCAATCTCATACTGTTTCTCGCCGTCAATTTCCGTTGGCTCGGATATGTGTATGGATTTTATAAGGCTTGTAACAATTGTGCGGTTGAGTTCGGTAATTTCGGCGTAGCATTGGAGTTTTTCAATCTCCCTTGATAAATCTGCCGTTTGGCTTTCTGCCTTTAGCTTTTCGATACGGAGAGCGATTAAATCATCGTCCAGTTTTTGTTTCTCCTTCTCGTAGCCGCTCATCAGATTAGCCATGACAGTATCGGGTAGAAGTCCAGCGCAATTTTTCTCAAAAGTCTTTTGCATTAGTCCGTCAATTTCAACAAGCCGCTTTTGCGCTTGCATTTCACGCTTGCGATAATGCTCAACCTCGGCGTTTCTTTCCGACACACTAACTTGGTGCAACCGTTGCACAAAGGCATCTTTATCTTCGTTGGCTAGTTTGGCGTTGTTTTTTATGTCGGCAAGCACAACGGCAGATAGTATTTCGAGTTTGATGTTATGCGGTGTACAACCCTGCACCCCATGTTGTAAATAGCGTGAACAACGGTAACGCCTTGTGATGGTTTTGCGCTTTTGCGTTGTTAGCGTTAGCTTTGCACTACAATCACTGCACATTAGGATGTTTGCAAATATGCTGATTTCGCCGTCAATTGTTTTCCGTGGCTTGGCGTTTCGGTTCGCCGCAAGTTGAAATTGTACGGCGTTCCAAGTTTCAATGTCAATAATCGCATCGTGAGTATTTTCTACAACGTGCCACATATCCGGCGGCAGTTCCAACCGTTGTTTTGACTTGTAAGACTTGCCTGTTACCTTACCTTGCACCATTTGACCAATGTAGACTTCTCTTTTCAAAAGGCTAATAATGGTCGCACTACTCCATGTGTTGGAGTTCCGCTTAAATGGGTTCTCCTGCCCTATAGAGTCGTAGTAATAGCTTTGTGGGCTTAGAATTTTCTCATGGTTCAGCTTGTCGGCAATGTGCCGTGCGCTTTCTTGGTTCTTGAACAACTCAAAAATCCGCTTAACCACTTTTGATGAGTATTCGTCAATTTCCAGTTTGTGCTTGTTGGCTGGCCAACGCCTATAGCCGTAGGCGGGCATACTTCCCATGAATTTACCTTGCTTGGCGGCAATTTGCCGCATGGAGCGCATTTTCTTTGATGTGTCTTTTGCGTACCATTCGTTTAGAATGTTTTTGAACGGCGTAATATCATTTTCCTCTTTGCTGGTGTCCACATTATCGTTAATCGCTATAAAGCGTACACCGTGGTCGGGAAAGAAGTTATCCGTATACATTCCTGTCATTACATAGTTACGCCCAAGCCTTGATAAATCCTTCGTGATTACCATGTTTACCTTGCCGTGCTTTATGTCGTTAATCATGCGCTTGAAGTCTGGGCGGTCATAATTCGTGCCAGAAAATCCATCGTCAACGTATATGCCTACTACTTCATAGCCGTTGTCTTTAGCGTAAGATAACAGCAAATCTCTTTGCGATTGAATACTCATACTTTCCGACGTGCCGTTATTATCGTCACGAGAAAGCCTAAGATATAATGCCGCTTTGTAAACAATGGCGGCTTGCTTTTGTTTTAGCATCGCTCCTAATAAAGCGTTTGTGTAGTCCATATTGAGCGTTTCTGCTACTGCTTGCATTTTAATCCCTCCAAAAAATGAATTAAAACGCCAATATGACTCTAACCTTCCCCTGTATTATAACTTGTGCATTTTACAAAGTCACTGGGCAAAAACAAATCTCCGTATAAACTTTCGTTCGCCGCTGAAAATAGCAGGTCGGCTAGAGGGGTTTTGTTATCAAAGGTGCTTGTTATGTGGAAGGTGCTTTTTTCCAAACTGATAACGCTTTTCACGTTGCTTACGGTTGTTTTCACTGAACGAATTATGGCGTGTTTCACAAAATCACCTCATCAATGTAATTGTTAAACATAAAAAGTGCAGAGCAATGTTCAAGACGAAAATTACCCTGCACAAACATGAACATTTTATTTGTTTTGGCAAAAACGGACGGTTGCTAGTACAACCTCATGGGAGTTTCACCCCGGCATGGTTCTCATGCCGCCACCCCCATTACGTGCGACGCTTTTAACGCTCAAGCTGTGGTTGGGCGGAAGTATCATTATCACGGTTTATACGTCATAGCCCGAAGATTGCCACATCTCCATTACAGCGTTGTATCTGTCGCTCCGTCATTAAACAATGTCATCATGGCGCACAAGCCGCCCGGCTCGATATAAACCGAATGTATCCGTTTTGCTATATTCCGCTCCGCCGTTGTCTTGCGGGCTTTTTTGTCAAGGTGCATACACTCAACCAATAATCCAAAACTCATTTGTGATTTATGGTGCTGGGAGTGCCGAGGAAATGCCCCTCTATATTAAAGGAGAAATTTTATATATTTTCGGGGGGTATTTTAGAAAGCATCGTTCAGAATTTTCTTCAATTTTCGCAAACCACTCTTGATTGATTCGCGCACTGAACTTTCGTCAACGCCCTCTGCCCTTGCAATATCAACATTGCTCATGCTAAGAAAGAAGTGTGCAAATATACGCTTGGCTTGTTTATCGGGGAGTTGTGAAACCGCCCGGTAGAGGAATGTTGAAATTGTATTTTGCTCATAAACGTCATGCGGCGAAAAGGATATATCCAATATTTCATGTGCGTTGCACTGCTCTATATCGCTAAGCAAAATGACATTGTAATAGCGTAAATATCGCCTGTATGCCTTTTCTTTGCGTTCATAATCCTCTATCTCCTTGAGGATTTCATCGGGAATATCAACAAAAGTATCGCCCTTGTAATGCGGGTAAATATCCCGCAAGTTTATACGTGCCATTTTTAGCACCTCCGTTTTAGTTGGTTTTGAAACAGCCAAAACGGAGGGCGGCGAACGGCAGCCGGAGCTAAAGCACAGCTTGTCTACGCTTGCACCAAATAAAGAAGCGCAAGTCTGCAAAAGTACAGAGTTGCGCCTATATGGGAGATTGTTGGAAATTGTACAAGCAACAGACAAATCATAAAATAATGTCGATACAAAAAACACCGCATCCCCTTTAAGGAATACGGCGTAGTATGTACAAATATGGCTGTGCCAATCTCGGCATCTCATAATTCATTTCTCCCATACGTGGGAGAATATGCATGACGTTGACTGCCACAAACCCCCATATAATATGGGAATATTTTACATAATGAGAATATCAGACAAATATCAGCGGCGTATCAGAAAAATATCATTTATCAGACATTCCACTAAAAAACGCCCTGTTTTTCAAGGCGTTGTGGCGGTTTTACAATATTATTGCAAAATACTGTATCTACGTGTAATTTTCATATGGGAAACGATATCCAAACTCGTGTATATTTTCAATGTACGCCGAGCCATTGGGGGCAGTGCCCATACTGCTACGCAATCTCTTTATGGTATTCCTTAAAACTTCTGGCGATGCCTCATCGTAGTTGCCTTGCCATACTTGTTTGTATATTTGAGAATATCGCAGTGGTTTTCCGTAATGCATCATCAATAAATACAATATATCAAACTCTTGGCGTGTTAAGCACACTTTTTTTTGTACCAACATATACGGTGCGATAAGCAACAGCCAAAAGTAATTCATTGTGGAAGTAAAATTGTTGCGGGGCTTTATTCGTCGTATTTATCCGCTCTATCTGCGCTAAAACCGCAGACACATTGCCGCTAGGAGTGCTGTGCCAAGGTGCGTAGATGTCTGCACCGTTTCTGAGTGCGGCAACTTGTTTGTCTGCATCGAAATTATTTATATCTACAGCTATTATTATCGGTATATTGGTTACACTTCGCATTTCAAGTAAAAAAGGCATAAAATCGGTAGCTTCACCATTTATGCCAACAAAAATATATTCGTTATGCAGTAATTTCTGTATTGCCTCGGGCATTGTATCAACCCGCTCCATTGTGATGTTCCTTTCTGCCCACTCTTTAACATAGGTGCTGGCAATATCAAGGTTGCTATCTATAGCCAAACACTTCAAACCCAAATATATAGCCCCCTTTCTATCTCGTATTTTTCAGTTAATCTTGTTCATATCTTTCAACAATCGACCAACTTGTTGCAGAAACTACTACCGTTAGCTAATTTGATGCCGGGCAAACGCCCTTCCCGCAAATGGCAAAAATACTAAACCAACTACCACAGCCACAAGCGGTTCAAAGACATAGGGCATTATAATCCTGCCGAATATTTCATATGGCATAATAGAAAATGCGGCATTAAGCTCTGGGAATATATAGAAGAAAAGCCGCAACATATCAGATGGTATCGGCATGTAAATCAGAGCCGCAATAATCCATGTCACTGCGACAACTATTACAATGAAAGCCGATTTG
>Ga0123355_10012268_pt1 | contig 13271 bp, 5 predicted proteins | sample TergutEmb28metaG_3_FD_89872 | JGI IMG/M metagenome (GOLD analysis project Ga0123355, IMG submission 89872) | Embiratermes neotenicus P1 segment gut microbial communities from Petit-Saut dam, French Guiana - Emb289 P1 | ecosystem: Host-associated > Arthropoda: Insects > Digestive system > Gut ... | reverse complement strand
CGACCCGCCATTTTTTATAAACTCCTCAACAATAAAGGCTCGATGTTCTCCCAACCACACCATGGTGTACACTGAAAATGGCACGTACACCGCTGTTCGACGACGCGCTCCACACCACTGTACGCGCTCCCCACCCGAAGGTATGCCCCTCCCAAATCGGTGTGTTCTTTCTGCCGCACTCTGTATAAGCATTAGTTGTGAAAGAAGATAACACTGTTGTAAAGAACATCAAAATTTTGCCTGTATGGACCTGTAGTTGTGTTGCTGCCATTTAGTTTATTTACATGCCCCTTTATTACTGTGTTTATACTGCGCTACTTACATTGTACTTCATATTACTGTCTTTCACCCTCTTGTGCCAGAATTAAATGCCCAGTGTGATGTGTGGCAGACCAAAATTTAAATGGGGGCCGCATAATGAAGGCCACAATAGGCTGTCAACTATAACTGTCATTCACTGTTTTGAGCACCATACACTATGACTGGGATACCTGGTATTAGGTGCCAAAGGCTAAGCCTTCATAAATTCTGTTGGATGTTTTGCTTGTGTTACAAAGTTTGTGTGGGTTGTTAGTGCACTGTTTACTATTGCTACGTATCCAATTTCTTAACCTCCACTTGTGTTTACACTTTTAACTTTGTTACATACAGGTTTTAATACATCCTTATGTAGTGTGTTGAATGACAAACTGGTCTGTCCTGTATACTGGCAATAGAAAGACTGTCATTCTGCCAAAGTGTTTGTAAACTGTGAATGGTTCACTAAATAAGAACATGTCACACACACACACACACATAACATTAATAAGAATATTTATACAGTGGCTTGAAACATACACTACTTTCCAGTATGTGCCCAAACATCTGTCAACACTTCCTCTGTTCAGATTTATTAGTGTGACATCATAAGTAGGTCACCATGAAGTTAGAGCTGTAAGAAGCCAACATAAGAACTGCATTTGTTTGGACTGTAGGACAGGGTAGGGCAGTGCTGAATGTAACACAATTATTGGAAGTCATAACACGTATTAACAGTTCAAATCATAAATCAACATAAACATTAACAAATAACTGGGGCAAAACTGCTGTCATAAACTTTGGGACAACTCTGTGCCACTCTGGGTGGCCACAGAATTTAAGAAGGCATGCATAAATGTATGACAAACATGCCAGCTTGGCGCTCTTGTGGTAGTGGAGTATGGAATATGGGGTGGGTAAGAGATGGCATGTGGAGTTAAGGGGAGAAAGTTTTATGCAGTGGCTGGGTGAACTCAACGGCAGTTGGAGAGAGTTGCCGAGGTCATACATGCTTGGACTGGTTATGTGATCTGGCTGGTTTTAGAGTGGTCCCTCTACAGGCAGTGCATGTGGAATATGAGGACTGACTGAGATGACAAACAGAAAACAAAATAACTCAAATTGTCATATATAAGCTTCTCTCATTCTCTGTCCCACACTACTTCTACAGGACATCGAATTTATAGGACCACCTGTAGCCACATGCAAAACTTGGCTTTGTTTGAAGAACTGGTAAGATGTCCTACATTGGTATAATTTGTATGCAGTGTGTATTGTTCTTGTTTATGTATGTTATCACACAATGTTATTTCTGAAAGAAATCAATCAGTGACAATATGGACCCTTCAGAGGAAACCCGTTATTTTCTCCGATAAGGTACGGAGTATGTCATCTTTGAGATTATGCATGCTTCTTAGCCATTTGTAGTTCTGGGAGTTGGGGGCCCTAAGGTTTCATATAGTATACTGAAAATACATGCAGTGGTCGAACCCAAAAGGCTGTCCTCAAGAATCTACATGATACTTTTAAGACTTGGTAACTTCATTTTGGTTATCCATATTAGTCATGACAAAATATTTGCTCAAAGATGATCATAGTCCTCAATTTAGACTATTATGACTACTTCCATGACACTGCAATTGGTACAGAATAAACAAATCAGATAAATGCATACTTTGAAGAGTAAGCAAAATAAGTCATTGGCAGCAGGGTACTGATTAGATTATGTAAGTGTGAGAGACAGTACTTCCACAGGTGAATAGTGCTGTGTGGCTTCTTCCAGCACTTGTTGTAAGGTTCCTAGTGGGTTCACATACATGGAAAGGGTTGTGCCCAATTTGAAACAGAAAGCATAAAAGTGTAGCACAACCTGAAGATAATCAGCTGTTCCCTCAGCAAGGTGCCAGTTTCAGTGAATATGGTGTCAATGTCTGTGTTCCAATGACAATATTTCGGTCCATCAGTACTCCTTTAAAGACGTTAACAGAACGCTACTGAACACATACAGTGACACGTGAAACTAGGCACACTGGGGGAACAGTTCTTAGCCTCATCCACTGGTACATGGGGGTGGAGAGTTAATGCTGCCACTTCCAAATCCACCCATTCTTCTCCGGGGAGGTTGTGGAGGCCTGAGGAATAAGGAAGTGTAGTCAGTCTGCTGATCAACACTACCGAAAAACAATATCTTTGTGCTGTTTGAATGTTCTTTCATGGCTGATACAAACCCATTCTTACAGAGCTCAGTTGCAAGACAGTCATCATATGACACAATCTGAAAATAATTTACCCTGCATTTCATTAAATACACATCTTATTGCAGACTGTTTCAAGTGGTGGACAGCTTCACTGATTTCTATTCTGCATAAACTTTCATTTTCTGTAACAGCCAGTTTTGTCACAATTGATAAAGGTTTATTTTTACCAGACGTAAAGTGGCGATCACAATTTGACACTATGCACCCAAATGAAATTACTAGGAAACTTTTAGTGTGGACATCTCAATACCAAATTTTGGCAGGTATTCAGTCAAGTACTTTTGGAGATGAAATATTTTCAGACATATGCAGAGTCCCCATTAGTCTTCTAGTGGATGTTCTTTAAACAACAAACACATGATGACTGCACTAACTTCCTAAAATAGGTTTAAAGTTTTTCCCTTATGGATATGACAATGATCAGGGCTTCTACCAATCCATGAAAAGTAAAATATAAAATTTATCCTGGAGACAGGAACAATAAAAAAGGCTGTATGTTTACAATGATTAGTACAGATAAGTCATATTTCCAAACTGGCACTTTTTCCAAAATTACTTGATACAAATACACTGGTACAACAATCATAAAACCAGAAACAGTTCATGTGTTAACATCATTTTCAGTTTGCTGCGTAAACTGGTATCCATGCATATTTTTCAAGTTTTTATTATAACACCAACTTTCTGAATTTAGTTGGCTAGCGTTTTCCTGTGTTTAAAAGGTAGTGTAGCCACCACAGTGTTCTTATTAAGATAGACACTCATAGAGATCTCCGTTGGCAAGGCCAGTGAACAAAGTTTTACAGAAGCCAGCAACCAGGTAATTAGTAGAAGGCTGCCTACTCTGACTTAAAATTACTTCTTACCCGGGTCCAGGCCTGTAATCTCGTGTGTATCTGCTACCATGTCTATTCATGTCTGGGTTGACCAATGTTTTGAAGCTGCAGTTCAAAAATGTAATAATTAGTACACAAATATTTCAGTAAGTACACATTAAATTCAAGAGTGTGTGAAAATATGCACCATGCATATATTTCTCCAGAATTCTGGGATCATGTCGAACTTTGGCAAATGAGAAATGACAATTCCAAACAAGAATGTGATGCCAGTGTGATTGCTTCTGGGAACAGCAGGATGAAATATGTTTTACCCTGGAAATCTGTATGGCATTTCTAAAACCCAAATTGAATAAACTATGTATTACTCCACTATTACAATCAGTTTTCTTTATATGTGCAGTATATTAAGTAAACATTAAAAAAGGGTATTTTGTCCCACCCGTGCCTAAGTCTTCCAAACTGTCTCGTTCCTACAGGTTTTACATGCCATACTGGGTATGCACTTCACTTCTCTCCCAGTATGTGCTACATTCCCCACCCATCACATCCCCAATGATTTGATAATCCTGGTAACATTTAGCAAGGAATTCAAGTTTGAAGTTTGTCATCACATAAACCTTTCCACCCTCCTACGTACAAATCTCCTCCTCAACAGCAAATTCTCAAGCCATTAATTTTCATACCCACACACAACAATGGGCAGCATTATGGTTCTGAATATTGTAATCTTCATGTTTTTAGACAGCAGTAAGACCATGATATGTGGGTCCCTATTACCATGGCATGGTGCATGCTGATAATATATTAACCAAGCAGCCACAGAGGGCAGACTTCGGGTGGTATTCCAGCTTCAGGTTGGGGGACAGGCTAACAACCCCTCATTCTAAATAATATGTTATGAAATGCTTTATAAGGTCTCAGGCTTAGAAAGATCCTTTGGAACAACCTAAGCAACAGCAGGGACATGAGACTTGGTACTTGCAATGTCAGGAATCCCTATGGGGCAGAGCCATTCAGAACAGTTGCAAGAGAATTAGCAGTACATAGATTAGCTTTTGTGGGAGCACAGATAAAATGGGATAATGGTGGTACAGAATCAGCAGAGGATTACATTTTTTTACGGAAAGGGAGATGAAAATCATCAGAGTATCAGGATTTTTGTATATCAGAGAATCAAATGAGCAATTAAGAGAGTAGTTTTTCTTAGTGATATGTCATATGGATGTAGAGTGCTAAGAGGTTGCTGGTGTGATATTAGTATTCTGAATGCACATGCCCCAGTTGAAGAAAGAAACAATGCCTTTGAGAACAGTTTATATATGCAATTTGAGCAGGTATTCCATCAATTCCCTAAGTACCACATGAAAATTCTGTTAAAATTTTAATTAAAAATGATGAAGAAAATATTTTAAAACTGGCAGTTTGGAACAACAATCTATAAGAAAATTGTACCATTAATGGTGTTACAGTAGTAAAATTGCCACATCCAAAAATCTGTTACAATCACACTGCATCAAAACATTCATAAACATACATGGACCTCTCCCGATGGGAAGACTCACTGATCACTGCCTGGTGTTTGCAAAAGTTATGATTTAGTCTTCTTAACTAGTTTACTTCTAAGCAAACCAACTTACTACTAACTGTAACTACAGTTATGTGAATTACAAATTAGTACTTAATTTCATACTTACTACATAAATAAAAAATTCAAAAAACCCCAGAATAATGCAACTAATCTTGACAGACTCCATGGAGATCTATCTTCAATTACTCCACCTGAAAATATGTACAATTAACAGGAAAAATAAATGCCATGCTTTACAACGTCTATATCTACTAAATGAAATTTGAGATCCTCACTAGTTTGACTAAAGACTAAACAAATTCTGGGCTGTTAATGCTGTGCAGTGTAGTAGAAATTTATCAAAGTAATGAAGTACTGGTTAAATTTCTTGTATCCCAGAGATTGGCATTCTACAAAGATTATCTGTTTTATTTTCATCTGTGCAATCAAATCAATTTGATGCAGATAAGGCCTGACAGATTACAACAATGATTTCCTCAAGTCAGTACTGATGAAATCAGTTATGTTTATGAAACACTAAACACTGGTGAAAGTTAATGACTTAGAAACAGGGATATGTCAAGCTCTTGTAATATGCTCAAAGACAATGCCAGATAAATACAAAGAAGGCAGGAAACATGGTTTATGTTGTAGCACTATTAAAACACTGTCTTTATGTTAATCACAGAGCTCTCAATTACACTACCCAAACCTGAGATTTCCCACCGAGCCACAAAAATTAAACTCTGCATTTCTGATTACTTGTATCCCGTAACTGTTGTGGTTTTAACTATGACGTATCGAATGAAAAGTCTCCTCATACCAAAGGAAATGTGGCGAGACGATCATGAACTGTGAAATGAAAAGTACATTACAGAACGAGGTACTGTACCACTCTTTGTGTCAAACGATTCAAGGGGCAATGTAAATAAAATAAAGTGACAGAGAAAGTGGGCATGGCCTGAAAACTCAGTATAACTTGATTCGGGTCACGATTTTGGCCCCAGGCATCCACTAATACGATGCACAAGTGCTACCCATTCCACTAGGCTGATGTGAAGACTATATGAATGTTTTCCGACGTGTTATCAATAGGCAATAATCCCAATAACTTTTTATCTTTACTGTCCAATCATAAACATTTTTAACAGCACTAACACTACAAAGTGGCAATAATTCGAGCATAAGTCACAATACACTCGTGCAATACTTACTTGAAGATATGTGTACCATCGCTTTCAGACTTTGCTTCTGATCCTTGCAAAAAATATCACGTAACACTTAAACGGAATAAAATGTACCCCCTCTACTCGTACACCTCCCACACCACCACGTCTCCTATCGCACTGTCATCAAATTTCAACATTGGTATGTCGGAAGCAATGACATATGGAAAACGTATTGTTTATCTGTGGTTATTCACACGAAGGCCATCTGATAAACCGTATCCCATTCATGCCACTACAATAGTACTGAATTTCTTTCAAACTTATAATCTATTGTGTTTCTAATGATAAGTTAACATACTAAATTAATTGGCCCATTTATTACATCTTACGCAGAGGCATGAAACCAATAAATTTAATTGTCTAGTTTCTTATTATATAGTCTCCCCCGTACAGTTGGCTATATGTTCCGACCACGGATTATCTATTTGTCCCGAAGCCATGGATTAGAGGTAGCAGTGGTAAGATCCATCACAGAAGATGTGTGAGGTATGTGGTGTGGCTGATTTGCGTGGAATTTTAAATATAACCTGCAGAGAAACGATGTACGAGAAAAGTCACAAATTATCAGCAAATTGCAGAACAAATAAATTTCTGCCTCACTGAGAGAGTGTCTGTGGCTTTAGTAATTGGATAGGTACTACGTCACTAGGGCAGTGGTGGTCGTATGGGTTATGGGACAAAGCAGACGTAATGTATAATATTCGACTAGGTTAGTCACATGTTGTGAATTAACCCAGGTGTATGCTGTATAAAATTCGACTAGGTTAGTCACATATTATGAAGTAATTCGGTCTTGTAGCTCGATGTATCAATTTTTTAAGTGGTGTCTAATATATGTACATTATTTTCCAGGTACCAAATGTTATATCAGATAACAGTCCTTGTTCAAGCTATGTTGTGGCTGGTAATGATGGGATATTTCAGTTACGTAACGTTTAGAATTCTTCAGGCTTGAATCTTTAACAATATCAATGTGAGAACCTCGAGGCTTGCAGTGCTCATGCAGTGGAATAACTTCGGATGTATTCTTCACCATATAGTATGGCTTCAAATTCAACAGCAGCTATGCCATCAAGTGTTGGACAGACTTCACTGTCTTTGTCTAATAACAATGCAAGTGCTGCAGGACACTTTTTCCACAGAGGGATACAGCAATCACCAGTGTTCAATCCCTTGCTTTCTAATCAAGGTCAGGTATTGTATAATGGAGTTTTCAGTACACAGACAGGATACACTTCACAAAATTCTTTTCCCACAACAAACTTTAACAGTTATGGTCATGCAGAGCCTCCCCCTTGGATAGCAGAAACTCGAGTTACACCTGCAGTGAGCAGCACTTTGCAACAGACAGAAAGAGACAGGGGTAATAGAGTTCAGTATTCAGAGAAAACCATGTCATGTAATGGTCAGAGTTTGCCCCATACATGTTGCAATAATAAAGTTGGAATTGCAGAGAATATTGACATCTGTTCCCCAATGTCTGCAGGAGCATACAGACCAATAAGTAAGGAATTATTAAACTTGCAATCCAAGAGTAATAACAGCCTGGAATCTCAAGGCTGGTTCTGCAGCCAAGGCATGACAGGATATGGAACCCATCAGAATCAAAACAATCAACAAGCCAGTTATAAATGCAATGAGCAATTTTCATCATGTTCTGTTTCCCAGATAAACATGTTACTGCAGGAGCAGCCTGATCCTAAACATTCATCGGATTCAACTTTTGATCATTCACAGCATGAATGTCAAAATGCAAATAACCAAACCAATCAGTGTTCTAACAAAGGTTCATTGAAGTCTGTCTGTGTGGAACAAAATAAAGAACAAAGCATCAAATATTGTAATCTTCAGAAAGTACAACAAAATCAACAATCTGTGGAACATATTCAACCACCTGACCTATTAAAAGATCAGAATGGTTACATGGGTCCCTCATCATTGTATAGTCCTGCAGGTGAGCTCCATGAGGATACACTTTATTCTCAGGCATCTCTTGTGTTACACATGGGTAGTGATGGTTCTCCTAACACCAGTCATTTTCAGAACCATTTGGTTCCATCAAAAAATCAGAACAATATTGTAGATAATAATAAGTCATATGCCTTATCAACAGTTGTACAGCACTTCCAGGAGCATGGCCGGTGTGGCCTGGATGCAGGAATATCATGTGATGTGATGGATAGTTGTCTTCAGACAGATGTCAAAGTTGTGAGTGAGAATTCTGTAAATATATCATCCGGTAACCAGTCGGTGTTCAGTGTGCAGAAGTCGGCTGTCAACTGCATGTCAGACTGTAATGTTACTATCACCGATGGCATCAATTTGTGTTCAAATACCCAGCAGTTGCAGATAGAATGCAGTGAGGCTGAGAGTAAGGAGAATAGCAGCCAAGAGTCTACCAGTATCACTGGTGAGAGTGACATCATCGTAGAAGAGAGTGAAGAAGAGATGACAGAGAGCGAGGTACTGTAGTTTGATGTATAGCATGTTGTATTATGCTGTTTGTCAGAATTTTTATTGCTGTATGTACTTTGCAGGTTAGGCCATGTGAGTTTTGGAAATAGAGACAAGTTGCACTGCACTCTTTGTGGGAAATATGGATGTGGGTAAACACTGTGTGGCATTTAGTTAGAAATTCCTGCACAGACAAAGCAAAGGAAGCAGGAGCATTGTTTTGATAGATATAGCTTTTTCACATGTGACATTTTTTGGATGTTTTTGCACCACATTCTCTCATAGACACTGCAAAACCTTAGGGTTGCACTGTTCATATTTTGTCCCTGCGAGGGTAAATTCGAGGTACATAATTTTATGAATGTTTAAAACACAGTCAGCAGTCAGTCACTATGGAACAGATGTGTATGACCTTGTGAAATGGAGGTGATGGATCCTTCTTCTAAGAGGACTGTTGCTGCATTTCAGGGCTGTACCACATTTTGTCACCTATGGTGCCCTTCAAAAGGAACCTGGGTTTTCTGTGATGGGCCTGGCATCTGCTCACATGACTCTGCTGTTGCTTGGCTTTCAAAGGATGACAAAGAAATTTTAGTGCATTGCACTGCCTGTGCAGATTTTGTGTCCAAATGCTTTAAATATGATCCTGGAGGTCCCTCATCTCATTTGCCAAGCCACAGGTAGTGATACCTGTTTTTATGAACATGTTCCTTTTGTTCAAAACTAATGAAGGAATCCTATTACTGACTGTATGCAGCATGTCCATATTATGTAATCCTTAATTTGGCAGACATGTCTTGTATTGTTTCTACTTTCAGATTTTGTCTAATGTCCTTATTTTGGATCTTGATTCATAGCCACATCAGTTCATGAAAATTTAACTCGGTAGTACCTTGTTACAGGATAGTACTATGTTGATAATTTTTGTTTACAGATTTCTATTGAAGAAATAAAGGGCACAGTATTTAGGGAGCAAGAACCTGCCACATGTTTGGTATGCAGCCTCTCGGCAAATACCAGCAATCAGTTCATACACATGCAGGGTGATTCACCTGTGACATCAGCATCGCACATTCCTGTGGTAACCAAACTGGCACAAGTGGTATTGGATAATCACACACAAATTCTTAAACTCCAAAATGAATTCATGTGTAGACGTTGCCTCAATTTGATTGACACAGTTGACTGTTTGGAGACAAAATTAGCTGCTGTAAAACAAGATATAATACAACTATTTGAAACACGGCAAATCTCCTTAAAAGCCCTGGAAAACTGGAAAGTAAGTGATGATGTTACAGACAAAATTGCAGAAGAATCAAAGAGCTGTAGGGATATACCCCAATCTACAGACCAAATAGAAAGTACTTCAAAAGACTTGTCTGTAGATGATTTAGATACTAATATTGACAAACCATGTGAAAATGAGGAAATGAAAGATAAGGATGATGACAATAGACGAAGTGAAGAATTTGATGAGAAAGTAGTAACAGAATGTCAGAAGACTGACACTGTTATTTATAAAGAAAATTCCTACAATGAGGGCTCTCTATCAGCATGTGATGTTGCTCTTGAAGTGGAAATGGCTTCTGAATTAAAGGTTCAGTGTGATGTCTGCAGTAAGTCTTTCTCAAGCAAAGAATATTTAAATAAGCATCACCAGCAACATCACACCAAACAGTTTAGCTTCTATTGTGATCGTTGTGGTAAGGGGTTCACGGTTCGATGTGCACTGGAGAACCACCTGTTGCTGCATGCTGGAGAGTTCCGTTACCAGTGTGAACTTTGCGGGAAGCTTTTCATTCAGCGTTATTCTTTGGATGATCACCTGCGTAAGCATGAGGGTCGATTCCGTCTTACTTGCGAGCAGTGCGGAAAGGGTTTTATGTGTCGTAACTCCTTGCACATCCATACACGGACTCACACAGGAGAACGCCCCTTTGTATGTCAGCATTGCGGTAAATGTTTTAGTTCCAGCTCGAACCTTGTGACTCATATTCGGGTGTGTTCTGGGGATCTGCCATTCCATTGCAAGCAATGTAATAAAAGTTTTGCCCTTATGGCACAGCTAGGTGCTCATGTTTTGTCACAGCATGAGGGACAATACAAATTTAAATGTACAGTGTGTGGCAAAGGTTTCATAAAAGATTCTGATAGAAAAGTTCATGAAAGGTCACATACAGGAGAAAAGCCCCATAAATGTGTTGTCTGTGGTAAATGCTACAGTAGTTTGGGGAATCTCAATCAGCATGCAAAACAGCATAATGGAGAGCAGCCTTTTAGGTGTTTGGTATGTGGACAAGGTTTCTTGCGTAGGAGTACTCTTGCTGGACACATGAATCAGCACACTGGTGCCCGTCCATTTAGTTGTGATCAGTGCAACAAAACATTTATGGCAAAACGAAACCTATATGCGCATCGTAAATGGCATGCAGGTACCATTAAGCGCTACACCTGTACCATATGTGGAAAGTCATTTAATCATGGTCTGCAAGTCCACATGAGGACTCATTCAGGTTATAAACCATACACATGTTCAGAATGTGATATGGCCTTCACTGTTAGAAGTACCCTAAACAAACATGTGAAAAGTAAGCACCAGAAGAATATGGGCACACAGTTTGAAAAACAACTCTAACATTTTACATATCATGTTTTGTTACAAAACAGCACGTAATATTGATTAATGTCTCTTTATTTTGAGAGATGTTAATAACAGTGGAAATTGTATGATTTTTTGTTGAAATTAATCAACTTCCATTTGAGTTTGTTCTTCATCATTTTCACTGTCACTGTCTGATCCCGAGTCCTCTTCACTGGCATCTGAGCTACTGTTTGATTCTAACCATTCTAGGCTTGTTAGATCATTTTGGATCAGTGTTTTCCATTCGTCCAGTTTGTGCAGATCTGGAAATTAAAACATAAGCCAGAGAATATTTTCATTGCTGTACTGCTCACCACAGAGTGGGCAACATCATTTGTGCGTAGTGACTGATGATGCTGCCTGCTCTGCAGTGCTTCATCCAGTGATAAAAATGCTCCCTGTATAATGCATGCAGTGTATGGATAACTAAATTCATAGAGCTGAGTCCCTGCGAAGCTGCCAGTCACATGGCTTGACAAATTCCCCTTCCAAATGCAATTTTTGTTTCCATTTACCATCTCTCCTGTACATGCTTTATGTCACATCCATCTTATCCTTGACTTGAGTACCCTAACAGTATTTTTGGTTAAGAATAAAAATTATAAATGTGCCTCACTGTACAGTTTTCTTCATACTTCTGTTGTTTCCTCTCCATTTGGTGTGTTTTGTTCATAAGATAATTCAGTTTGGATTCCTCCCTTAGGATAAGAGATCAATGGTTCACACCCATATAAAACAACAAACAAGATTATGGATCTGTATGTTTTGATCTGTTGGATTTTATGAGAGCTGGGACAAAGGGAGATGCTGTGCTGAAATGTAACACGCGTTGCTGAATTGAGTCTGCTCTTACTTCACTGTGAATTTAAATATGATTTAATACTCTTAATTCCAGAAGTATGAAATTTGCCACATATTTAAAGGATCTGTTACATTCAGATTATGGTTTTATCCTTCATTGTGAGGGAAGACATAAGGATTTGTTATTGTATAACAGAATATACTGCAAGAAAAATGTGTAGTTAGTACAACAGTACTTAAATTTATGGTTCTAGATCAAATACTAGTGCCTCATGGACAAGCAGCTGTTATTGAGGAAGAAGTTTAAAATTAACCTTTATCTGACGAACGCACCTGATCCTTTTAAATCGACATCCTACGAACGCACCAAGTGGGTGCGCTGCAGCCATTTAAATGCTCAGCACAGTCATGTACAGGCTTAGAATTATAGCCCTACACGTTATCTCCACATTATATAATGTTTTGTGTTCAGATTCGTGCTCCGGCCACTTTATCCAATTATGTACACATGCACATCATGAATAGCAGTTTCTAGGCACCCTGTAAATCTTTTGAACCTTGTATGTGTTTTTTTATGCTACGCAACTGACTCACTTCCTTCTGAAGAGAATTAGCAGCAGATTGCATTTCGTTCATACAGAAGCTTGGTCACACAGACTTGCAAAGCCTCATTCACTCTGCCAAGCATTGCTGTTACAGGAAGTCTCTTCCTGAAGGCGTGCTTCGTATAAGAATTTTCTTGCTGTGTATCCCGCTCGTAAAAAACAAACTAAATCAATGAGTGATTCTGTAGCCATAACACAGGCACAATTTATTTCGACTGTCGCAATATATATTACTGCTAAAAGGGGCTAAGTATCAACTGTCTATATGTAAAATGCCAATCCTAGATTTTCTCAAATGCCAGTGTTACATTTCAGTTCAGTTTCTGCCCTATTCGAGGATGGCTTGAAATCTACGATAAACAGGATGCATAAATTCACCCGTACAAATAAATATAGGTAATTCCTGGCAGTTCAGAGATAATGATTTTCACCTAACATACTACAAGTAAAAAGCTTCATTCACAAACTAAGCGGGGTTTGGGGGGAGGGGTACAATTCCAACTGCAGTTTGATAAATAGAAATAAACAGACTGATCTGTAAATATTAGAGCGATAAACCAGCTGAAAAAAATACAGCATT
>Ga0123355_10012267_pt1 | contig 13271 bp, 11 predicted proteins | sample TergutEmb28metaG_3_FD_89872 | JGI IMG/M metagenome (GOLD analysis project Ga0123355, IMG submission 89872) | Embiratermes neotenicus P1 segment gut microbial communities from Petit-Saut dam, French Guiana - Emb289 P1 | ecosystem: Host-associated > Arthropoda: Insects > Digestive system > Gut ... | reverse complement strand
TATATTTATACGTACAGGCCACTGTGCCACATTCTGCAATATCAACAGGATTTGAATATCTATTATTACAAGTCATTATAAATTAAGATTATAATACATTTTTTACTAAGTGTTTAGGCGGTCTGCTAAGCACGTAAACTCTATACTGCGAGTTTTAATCACACGTTTGGTCAACTGATGTATTCTACCTTATAATAAGCAGTGATGTTTTATGGCATCTTGTTTTGTAGTTTGTATATGTAAACTGGCTTCATTAGGTTTTAAATGAAACTTGTGTTAGGCGTTGCTCACTGAATACGGCGTTTGACCGCCAAAAAATATAGGAACAAAGATTGTATACTTTTTGTATATATTTTGTATTTCAAAATTGCTGGTTATTTAAAAAAGTTATATTGCACTAATGAACAGTATCCGAAATTACGGCTTGTCCGCATAGATGTAAGTTAGTAGTTCTTTCATAGAGGAAGGCAGATACAGATTCAGCAATCTTGTAATGACACTAGACGAGGAAGTGCCTGCCTACCAGTGTGTGGGACGTGGGTCAAGTTACCGAAGGAGCTTGCACATGCACATGCACACACACATACATAAAAACATACACTCACATAAATACGTACGTGTCTTGTTTTCTCTGCGACAAAAGTGAGATGGAAAAGCAAAGCAGGTGCACAACATAGTGTCGGCACACAAAGAACAAACTATTGCAAGATTTATAAGCAGTCACTTTCAATACTGAAGGATTTACTTCGCCCAGTTATTTAGTCTAAATACATGTTATGGCATCGAGATGTTCTGTCCAGCGCCTTTTCAACCCGTAGATAGCGGACAACATTTTGCTCACGGAACAGTTTTATGTTACCTGTGGATACTTTTGCACTGAGAGAAGGTCTTTTAACCCCTCCCTTGGCAAGGCCGAAATAGAACCCCGAAACAACTCCGAAAACGTTTGAGCTATTTATTTATGAGTACATACATTACATTATTCATTCGTTTTTTACAAATGGGCTAAAAACTGCGTTGCAACATTTTTTATAAATGTATCCTATTATTATTATTATTATTATTATTATTATTATTATTATTATTATTAGGTATATTTTATTGCGCCTAATGTATATAAAATATACAAGTAAAATTATGTGTGATTATAGTGTACGTATTCATATTCTTCAAATGTTTTAACCATTATTATTGTATCACATTCTTCTTTTGATGTAGCTTAAGAAAACTTCGTAAGATACTCTTTGCAAATCTTCCGGAGTTTTTTGATAGTATTTTATTATTTTATTTATGTATTCCGTACAGATGTTTGTTCGACAAAAATAAAAGCCCAAAGGATGGTGTTACTTGGAATTTCGAAGCGCAGATGGGGGATAATACAGCGTTAAAATGGCTCGTGGTGTAGCTTCTATGGAATCAGTGACGGTCTTTTAGGGACGTGTTTAATTCTAAGGTTTTGACTAGCTAAGCTACTGTTAGCGACTTAAAGAAGGCTCTGGTGTTTGGTCTTGGTACTTTACTAACGACCTCTTGGTGATTATAGCCCGTCATTTTCATACTCCTCAAAATATCTTGGTTTTTAAGGTCAGTAACCAAATTGTTAGTCGGTAGCCATATTGTTACAGTCACTAGGCATATTGTTAGTCATTTTCTGTGTTGTTACAGTCAATAGCCATGTTGTTCGTCAGTAGCCATATTGTTAGTCAGTAGCCATGTTTTTACAGTCAGTAGCCATATTATTATTCAGTAGCCATATTGTTACAGCCAGTAACTATATTGTTACAGTCAGTAGCCATATTTTTACAGTCAGTAGTCATATATTTTACGGTCATTAGTCATATTGTCACAGTCAGTAGTCGTATTTTCACAGCCAGCAGCGTGCCAGATGCATGTATACCGTAAATTTATTTTATTTCAGTACCACATGCTTCCTATTGAAGCCATAAATCAACTCTCATATCACAGGATCTGGTAGCAGCATCTTATGTAAATTGCAAAACTGATGGCGATGCTAATTACAAAAATACATCCACTTTTATATAGACCTAAAGTGGACAAATCACTGATTCCTGAACATACGTGTATTCACCCGGAGATGAAGTACTTTCATATTGAAATTTAATAACCAGAAACTAAGAATGGATACAAGATGTTTCGGTGTGTTATTAGTAATGCTGATGTAGGTGTGGTGGTAGTCTCAAATCTAGCCATGCCTACCTTCGACAGTCTGAAAACCTGCTGTATCACTCATTCTATAAAAGTGAAGAGAGTTTATGCTCTTGCGGGGGAAGATCTTGAATTATGCTACCACTGGTGTTGGTTGCTACATCGATGCGTACACGTAAGTTGGTTGATCTAATGAAATTAATTTGCAGAGTAATGGACGGCGCAGTCGGTATAGTAACTAGGCTAGGCGGTCCGGGGTTCTATTCCCGAAAGGGGCAAGATATTTTAATCTTCCCTAAAACGTCGTGACCGGGTCTGGGCCCATACAGGCTTCTATTCATTGCGTGCGTGGGATTCTGTCGCAGAGGGTAGAACGACCGGCTTGTGAAGGTGACCACTCACCACCTAATGTCGAAATTAAAGGATAAGATAAGCTCCGCCTGTAGGCCTTTGTTGCGTGGACAGTGACGGCTTTACCTTTACCTTGTACATGAGTGTAGAGCTAGGGTATATTAAAATACTTGGGTTTCCCACTAAAGCGAATAAAATTAGCACTCTTTTCCGCTGTCCTGAGCCAGTTTAATCCACTTAACATTCTCGTGTGTAAATTTATTATCTCAGGTTGCATGTGTTGAATTAACTACTGTAGTAGTGCTGTCGGAACAGAAATGTGATACGACGTCACAGTTGATGGGTAGACGGTGATTGTTGAGAGTGGATTTAATTGGTTTGTTGTAGGGCCCAATGGCGGGTTTTGTGAGAATGGTAATGGACTTATATTTTTATCTTGGCCGCTGTGTACAGGTCAGCTCTTTGACACAAACATTGAACTGTATGAGACAGCGATATTTTACTTTGTAACATGGAACATTGCTGTCAGCTGCACAAAGAAATGTGCCTTTGCTGGACATACACATCCAGCCACTTTATTAAAGTCCTTATGGCATATTTATTGCAGCGTGAGGTGGAATACACTGACAGCCAGAAAATGTGCGCAAGGCTGGTCCACCGCTGCACACGCACGCACGCACGCACACACACACACAAATGGCTATTATTCTGGTGACCTCGTGACGCCAGGGATCAATACTTGAAAACGAGGGGATTCTTCACGGAGACAAATCGCAGCAGTATGTGGTGCTTCGTAGGTTTTGAAGGCTGGAAAATTCATGGCCTGCACCGATACTTGCTGAGTGGTGGCTTCGTCTAGGAAGTTCAGGGTTCGGTTCCACATCCTGACTCAGTTCAATTTATTCAGAATTTTCTCGACACAGTTCATGACACCCTACGTTTTTAAAAGAACCCATTATTTTGGACTCGAAGCGCATGACTCTTTTGCCGAAGTGTTCTGTGGCACGAACCTAGGATAGGGCCTTAACTAAACTGGCCAGCATTTCGTGTTTCCTTGTGCCCACTTTGTCCTTGTTTAGGCTGTAGAAGTTTGTCGTGCTGAAGTCAGTATCACTGTCGGCTGGTTGATTAAAACTATAAGCGATAGTCGGCGATCTCAAAGGAGACACGATGTGCTTTCTGTGGGGTGGGAACAAAAACAAATTTTAAATGTTAATTATATGGACGCTATTTTTCATAGGGCGAACTAATTAGGTAACAATCTGATTCCATAAAGCAGAGTCCTTCTTGAGAAGCTTGTATACCTTCGGCTAGTCACGGAGCCCAATATTCTATGGAAGCCGGATGTTCGTTACCGTGTCTACAATAGCCAGTCACTTGTCCCTACCCCGAGACATATTAGTCTTATCCACCCTCCCTCGGCCTGTTTCTTTAAGCTGTATTGCAATATTCTCCCCTCTTCGCCTAGATCTTCCAGCTGGTGTCTGTCCTTCAGATTTCCCCACAAACAATTTCTATGTATGATTTCAGGTTTCCGGCGCGACGTAGATGAGATCTACGTTTTTCTGAGCTATTATGCAGGAAGTAGTGGTAATTCCTTACCGACGTTTCAGGAAAACCTATCGGTCCCATCTTCAAGGCCCAAGAATCCTTCTTGGATGGAACCGATAGTTTGTCCCGAAACGTCGGTAAGGAATTATCTCTGCTCGCTGTGTAATAGCGCAGAAGAGCACAGCTCTCACCTATGTATTTCTCTTCCCTTCCATAGCTTCCACATGCTCCAGAAATGCCACTCTGCTTGAAGACATTTGATAATGACCACAAACCATGAAACTGTTCATTTCGCGATTGTAGCCAACCTCCTGTTACTCCCTCCCTTTTAAGCCCAAATATATTTCTCAGCACCCTATTGTCAAACACAGTTGCCTGTGATCTTCCCTTAATACTAGAGACCAATTTCCGTACCCATAAAAGATAGCGGATACAGTATAGTTCTGTATAGTTCAATTTTCGTGTTTTTAGATAGCAAATAGGGAGACAAGACTGGTGAACGAATGGTAGCAGGCATTGCCCGAATTGATCTGCTCTTAATTTCTGCACACACATAGTTTCGAGATGTTAGTGTAATTCCCATATATTTTAAGTTTACCACATTTTCAAAGGATTTATTATCTGTTGTATTCTTTCTTTTAGGCGATTACCTGGCGTCTGAACTTTATATGCCGACGTTTCGGAACACCCTGTTACATCTTCATACGCGGTGTAAGCAGGAAAAATAACCGGATTGAGATTGTTGGGGTATTCGTACGGAAAAATGTTTGGCTCGAAAATAACCTGAGCCCCCTCCTTCCGATTGGCATATAAAGTTCAGACGCCCGGGAATCACCCAAAAGAAAGAATACAACATTCAGAACAGGGCGAAAGGTTGAAATCAAGATTTATTTTCTGTCTTTATACCTTTATTTTGTCTTCTATTCTGTTCATGAGACATGAATATTGAAGAATTCCGGACTCTTACCTTATACAGTTTCATTCTATATTTCTCATCATGGAAGTGCTTTGGGTTAGGAGAAGAGGGCGAACCGACATCTCCTTCATTTTCCTTGCGTATGTTAACTGGGAAATAGAAACGGGGGGTAACTTGAGTATTTTTAATTTGCGTAAATCAACTTAATAGGTAAAAGCGTTTCGTAGAGGAGTTTTGAGAGTATTCAGCATATTCCTACGTTTTAACGTGGAACCTTCCAAACACTTCATTTGATCTCTTTGGACTTCTATGTCTTGATATTCTACCCAGGATGAGGCTGTTCTAACGTAACGCATGTGTTTTGATGTTTTATGTTAGCCTGACCATAAGTGTTAGGAATCCTGAGAATGTGTCGTGACCAACTGTCCTTTCCAATCTATCTTTTTTAACTAATTACCCTAAAATTCTATGCTATATAACCTACTCGACCAATACAACATCGTTCATAAGCCAATGGTGGTGGTGACGATAGAAGACGTAAAGGTGAATTTTTCCATTTCGCAAACACTCTGTGCTATAGAGGAGTATAGGGGAGTGGATGTAAAGCTCCACGTGTTCTAATCCTCACCTGGTCACCGGAGGGAGGTTGAGTGGTCAGTTGTACTCCGGCTGCTTTACCTGCATGGTGATGATGGTAGTGGTGGTGATGATGATGATGATGATGATGATGATGCAGGTATTAAACCTGCTGATCTGAATATCCTCCCTCGGTGTATGATGCATAAAGGAAAATCCGATTGCTCTCAGTGCGGTCCGTTTTTGAGCCTAGCATTGTTACTTCCTTCACAAGGACAGACGCCGGCCTGTCTGGTTCGTGCAGCATGCAACGCCTGGCGTCCTCGCAGCCACATGACGCAGAAGGAAGGGGAAGTTTATCGGCCAACCGATCGCCGGAACAAAAAGGGCAAAATGCCACATAAAAATCAATTTCTTTAAAGAAATGCTTCTGACCTCTAAGTACTTAGGTGTTCCCCCCTTTTGTTTCATGCCTCTAGTGTTGCATATCCGCATTCACTGATCTGCCATCGAAGCTGTATAATGTAGGTAATGAGACCGTGGATAAATAAGTTACTTATAAAACACTATTTATACAGGGTCTTCCTCCTCCGAAGAACACAGTGTCCCTTTTATCGTGTCGCTGAGCACAACAGCTGTCATGGGACATCCCAGCGGAAACAGGCTTGCTGTACAATAAAGATGCTATGCTCGGGGGAGACCATAAAAGGGACACTTGCATTAGTCATTCCGGCTCATTAAAGGAATGAGCTCTAGGTGGTGGATATTTATTGTTTCACGCTGAAAGTATTCCGGGCAAACAGTTTCGTTATTTTCAACAATTTCTCTTGTTCTTAGTACGGAAAAGATTCAGTGCGGGTCGAGTGATGATAATGAACCAGACAGGCAATGTATGTGTAACGTAACATTGTGGCATTAACCATTTTTGCAGTGGAAAATTAATATGTTTTACATATTGTGAGTGTGTGTGTCTGTAGCCTTAGTTTTCCAGCACGAAATGCGCATGCGCCATATTGTCATCTGTCGCCTGTCCGGCTGTACAGTATTTTTTCACATCCCATAAACGGCACGGTTTTCGGAAAAAAAAGTTTTTGAGCATAAAATGTGTGTTTTTGTTTTCTCTGCAACTTCTGTCTGAAAAATTTCTCATTCAGAGAAGAACTGGGCGAGATATAATAAAAATTGTATATTGGTCTTCACGTAAAATACCCGTTATTCTTGCAAGATTGTAATAATAGTTGAATTTTCTATACAGACTTCGAAAAAGTACTCACATATCACATTTTATGAATTAAGTCCAGCTGGAGCCGAGTTCTATGTGGACAAACGGACATGACGAAGCTAATAGTCGCTTTTCACAGTTTGACGAAAGCGCCTAAAAAGTGGAAAGGGTATATCAGGGACCAGTCTTATTTAGAAAAACGGTATCTCGGGGTTGGTAAGAGAGTGGGTATAGCCGTAAACTCTAACGGATAGTCATAACCACTTGAGGATAGCCATGATCATTTAGGGTATGGCCATGTACATTTCAGGTCTGTCAGTAAACTCTTGGTGACAGCCATACCCATGTACACTTAGACGATAATCGTATAGACTGAGGATAGACATATACACTTGGGGGCTAGCCATAAAAATTTGGGGGATAGATATGAACACTCAGGGGATAGCCATGTCAGCTTAGGAAGAGCCATACACACTTGAGGATAACCACATCAGTTGGGGACTAGCCATAAACATCTGGTGATAACCTGAAACCATAGGGGATAACCATGAACATTTGGAAGATAACCTTATGTACTTGGATATAACCGTATACACTTTGGGACAACCATAAACACGATATAGCCATATACACTTAGGGATAGCCATAAACACTAAGGAGCTAGCCCTAACCGCGTGAGAAAAAGACTAACCACTTGGGGATAGCATTATGCGCTTAGGGGATAGCCATTAGCACTTGCGGATAGCCATGCACGTTTGGGAGAACACCATACACGTTTAGGGGAGCGCAATAAACAATTTTATATAAAGGTAAATATATCACAACGGGATATGACACTTAAAAACTTTTGGATATCCGTAAACACTTAGGGAATAGCCATAAACACTTGTGGATAGCCATAAATACTTTGGCCGGGACATCTAGTCACCATACCGAGTCTGACACTCTTGGTATACCGAGTACGAAGCAGGACAATGAGGTCGCGTTCCATGGCCAACAGTATTTTCTTCGCTCACAGTACACGGTCTTTTTCCATTGCTGCAACATCGGTGTTGCCTATTGCTGCCAACACGTGTCCGTAACATTTCGTGTTAGTTGCTTTCCCGACAGACCATTCCATCACATATTCTTGCCACATCGCTGTTTGCTGACGTACACTGTGGCTTCAGCTGTTCTTGTATTTAGGATTGCCAGGTTTCTGGGCTTTTTCCATCTCGTCTTATTAAAATAAGGGAATACTTTTCCCAAAGCTGGAATACCGGTTATCGGCTGTAAACGTCGACGATGGAAAGAGTCCAGAAACCGAGCGATCTAAGTGTAATGTTGCACCTCGTCAGAACTCTTTAGGGTTGGCTTTATTTCTGGGAGGTGAACAGCCACGAATTTCGGGCGATGATTGAGCCCCTGCATAGACTGTCATAGGGGTTACTCTCAGAAATTCGAATAGGTAAGTACCTAGTTCAGATCTGAGCCGAAATGCCAGCCATGGGGTCCATACAACTTCCTATTTAATGGGTGCCGGGGACATTTTCTCAGGGATAAAGTGGTCGAGGCGTGAAGTTCTTCACCTTTGTCATGTGTCGAGGTTAGTTATTCGTGGAGGTATGTCACTACTCCCTCTCATGTCGTAATGGGACAGATTTACATGTACTTTACGACGTTAGTAGCAGGACATGAACAACATCGGTAGTGCATCATTACAAATGCGATGGTCGTGCGTCATCCCTGCTTAGTATTAGTCTCCTCCAGAAGCTGTTTGTGGTCACCCAAGAGCTCGTGTTCCTTCTGAGGCAATCAGTTGTATTCTCTTACCACTGTGTCGATGGCAGCACAAGCAAGTCAGGCAGTGTCGCGCTCTGAAGTCACTTTATTGTAACGTGTCACGCTTCGATACATCTCGTCGAATGGGGCATGTTCGTGCTGTACACAGTCCATCCTTGTTCAGTGACGAATGGGTGATTCCCAGAGCTCTCTGTTTCCTTCGGTGTTGGTTCGGATTTCTCTTTTTTTTGTTTAACGACGCTGTCAATAAGTGAAGTCTATATAACATGGAATAAAACGATGAGTAAGGAATGATGTGGAAAGTGATGCGCGTGGATGTGCAAGAAAAACGGTAATTTATCTCTTTGAGGACCAATGTTAACCGGAATTATGTTTAAATATTCAGTCCGTACCGCGCAGTAAACACACTCCTCAGTTGTAAAAAACTGTTAATGCTGTATAGAGAAATAATCGCTATTTGTTCTGAGATCCCTACAAAACACATTTCTCTACCAGTGAGGTACGAAAATTTGGAAAGGAGGAATTTTGATGCTACGTGCAGACTACTCTGTTTAGACTGCAGCTGTTCGTCACTCGTCTTTGACGGAAATTGATTTCAGTTTTCCTTTCTGACTAAAAAAAGAACGCCATTAAGCCACTGGCCAGCCTGCAAGTATGGAATTCGGATCTATCCATTCATTATAGCAACCATTACAAAGAAAGGGAGGCCATTTAGTATAGAACTAATAAAAAATGAACCTTATTGACCTGGTTTGGGGATGTCCAAGGGAACGCAAAACTATGTGTGATGTTTCATGTGGTAGTGGAATTTCTGAAAGTGCAACATATTAGAACGTACTAAAAATCAGTATTTTCCCATTAACACTACTGACACATACATAACAGGAACTAAGTGCGAATTTTGAAGTTTTCTTAGTGCTGTGGCTAAGGATTCCGCTCTTATAGAATGTGATGCTGCGTCAATGTGTGATCGTCAGATTTCTGATAAAGCACTGACGCTACGTCATATTCCAGATATTTTTAAAATTATATCCCCAAATTTGTAAGAAACCAATCGACTTAAAATTACGGCGTGAAAGAGTCAATGACTTTGACTGTACGGTAGCTACTTTGACTGATCGAACTGAATTTTTTTGATCCTATTGATACTTGAGTGATCCAGCTGAGAATTTGTTTGACCCGATACTTTGACCTGACTTTAGCAAGCTGCAATACGAGACGCGACGTATTGTGGACTGATATGTTATCTCTGACATCTATATTACTGTTTTTATTAGGCGCTTCCGCAACATATATTTTAACAGCAAACTTTTCTGACCACCCACTCCCTCTATAATAATATGTGTATTGCTTCTCATTGCAATCCCCCCCTTATATCTTTCTTAATCTTTAAATTGTGGAAGACATGAATCGTTATATTGGTGTTTGTATTAAGCAATGGACAACCAACAATTCAACAACGCATCTTCTTAACGACAGTTTCACTATCAACTCAGCAACAGTGCTGAAGTATTTCCGTTACAACACCCGCACCTTTACATGCTTTCATGGTCAATCGGATCGTTCTAATTACGTCACTGGTAGCGTCATAACGTGTTCTGAGGTCAGTTTTGTATCAGCGATACATTTCACTAAGTGCTTTCCACTGCAGACATTACGGCATGTTCTACGCAAGCCTTTCTCTACCCCTCTCACACCATCCCTACTTTTTCATGAACTTAACACACGGCAGCAGTTACAGCCATAGCAAATCGAAATATCGACAGGTTGATCGAGGTCTGTACTAAGCGTAATAATGGTACAAATGCACAGCCTATATTTAGTTTCAAAGTGGGACCGAAAAGGAAGAAGAAAAGAAGTGGATTTAAAGTCGGTGTTGCTGACAATGCTAATGTATCAACGCTTTATCGTGGTTTGTACAGTGATGTCATCTTGAAGAAAACTAGCGTAATAGCAGACCGTGTAGCGTCGAGTGACGGCCTGATGGTGCATATTGAACTGGAAAGAATGTGGAAGTGGTGGTGTCTTATTGTAAGGCACTACTCTCCTCTACGTCTAGAGTGACTGAGAAGACCCGCAACAATTGGAGGATTATCGGTGTTTCGGGCAAGATTCCAAAAGGATACTTTCTGAGAACTGTCCGCTTCTGGGTTATTACGCAGCGAGTAGTGGCAATTCAAGGATTCTTGAACTTTGAAAATGGGACCGATAGGTTGTCCCGAAACTTCGGTAAAGTAATTACCACTACTCGCTGCGTAATAACCCAGAATAGCACTGTCCTTACTTCGCGGCGGAAGCCTGAATTCACGCAGGATACTTTCTGAATACAAGTCAGAAGCGTCATTTACTGCTTGAGCGACCCTAATAAGTTCAAAACTACGCATTATTGAAATACGTCAAGCCAAAAACCTTGTTCACAGTGAGCTACGGTTGTGGCTAAGACTGTTTTGATATTCGCGTCGGAAGTCTGAGTGCTAAGTGCTAATGTGTGGCATTCGACACACGGCGTATGTCGGTCGGCTAACCTAGCTCTCCTGTTTAAATAGTTAGTCTCGAATGTTGTCAGACAGTGTGTTAAATTAGGCATTGTCAGTAATGTCTGAAAAATGGGGACTGCGCGCAAGTCGCTATAACGAAGCAGAATTCCGTTTAAGACTATTTTCATTACATGAATTTAACTTTAAATTGTGAATGACTTTGTTTGGAAAATTTCGGGGCAATATACAGCATGAAGAATTTTGGAGTAAATGACAAGATAATGTTCTTTGGAATTGGATCACTTACGAGTGTATTTTCTGAACTGCATAAGCTTAGTAGCGTTTAACGGTACGAGTTGGATGGCTTGGAAGCTCTATTCACATAAGTGGGCTTCTCTGTCATTAAATAACTCTCCCAGAATTGGTCTGTGGCTATTCTGGAAAAGGCCACTAAGATTTGTGGGAATGGATGGTTTCTGAACAGAGACCTAGATCAGAATTGTCCGAAATACGAAACAAGAGCATAATTGGGAAACTCCATTGAACGAAATAATAACGTTAAAATGTGCCTTGTGGAAACGGGGGTTGAAAGTATGACTGGTTTCCAGTGTTCATGTTATGGTCAAATTTTTGGTCTTTTCGGAAGCAGCGATGTTCCATAAAAGCGCGAATTTATACCTCCGAAGCCTGAACAACGCGACAGTACTTTTTTTTTCTATCCAGTGCTTACCGAAATCCAAAAGAGCATTGGTTTGTTTAAAGATTCGTAGGCTTTCAGCCCGTTTGTCCTTCTCATAAAAGTAATATTAAAATGAAGACGCATATAGGCCTTGGTGGAATGATGGTGACAGGGGAAAAAGTCGGAGTTCTCGAGAAAAAAACTGCCTCCGTGCCACTTTGCACACCATGAACCGGTTCAGGATGGAATCCGGGCCTCCGCGGTGAGAGGCCGACGACCAACCCTGCAGGTCATGTCACGGTCTTACTTTATATCAGACTTTGGTCGAAATAATGTATAATACTTAAATTTTTTCTTTTATTACTTGAGTTACTAATACATTTCTTTGGATGTGCCAGGTAACACAGGTTTTTGGCAATGCACGTACACTGTATTGTAACAACTACAGTTTATTTATGCTGTTTATAATGATTTGAAACATTTTTGTCTTTCAGACGTTTTTTATAGCCTTTCGGTTCCACATACAGTTTCATTCTTGCTCTCCTCCAACCTCAGTTCTCCTTTTTTCACCCAGTTTTCGAATTTACTTATAATGTTGTACACAAAGATACCAAATTTTTTCTTGTTCAGTAACATTTTTGACAGTGAGTGTCTTTCTGAGTGTTGTTTCCTCGTTGATATGCAGCCATTTGTTGTTCAGGATCTCCTCTCTCCACCCCTGTGTTTCTGGACATTGCAGCAATATGTGGGATTAGCTTACGTACAGCACTTTAGTTCCTACCGCGTAGGGAACAAATTTCTTGCCATTTACAATGACCAACCGGTTCTGTACATGGAACTGACCATTCTCTATTCGGCGTCAGCGGTAACACACAAATACAATGCAACAAAAAACAGGAAGTTTGTTGCTATAGCAAATTTTGAACATCAAATTGGCACTGAACCCTAAAAAAGTAAATATAAGGTTTATAATGTAAAGTGTGGGAGTTGTCACCAACCGTATGGAAGACGCTCCTATAAGGATCTTCAGTCTGCTGTCTGGGTGTAAGGAACTGCTTTAGCGAAGGGGATTTGCATCGTGTTCAGCAACCAGATTTCTCCCCCTGACGTGTGACAGGAGTCTTGTTACGACTTTTCGTATACACTAGACTCTAGGAAGTGATGATTTAGAAGCCAAGTAGGCAAAGAACCAGAAAGGCAGACGTCTTGGAAAAGCTTTCCCCGTTGGCTCGCAGAAGTCTATAGCGTCTAGATGTAAGGATATCTGAAGTTACAGAATTATGAGAAAAAAGTTGACCAATGTCTACTGTTTGTAAACGCAGCCTGTTGGTTCCAAAGCATGAATAAACTTATAGGTCATATACCAGCAAAAGAAACGTAAATATACAGTACAAGGGCCGGGATAGCTCAGTCAGTATAGCGACTCGCTACAGGCTGGACGGTGCGGGAATCGAATCCCGGTGGGTGGGGGGGGGGGGGGGGCCGGGGTTTTTCTCACCCGTCCAGCCCGCCCCCGGGCGCCCCCCCCCCCCCTGTCCAATCGGTACGGGG
>Ga0123355_10012266_pt1 | contig 13271 bp, 10 predicted proteins | sample TergutEmb28metaG_3_FD_89872 | JGI IMG/M metagenome (GOLD analysis project Ga0123355, IMG submission 89872) | Embiratermes neotenicus P1 segment gut microbial communities from Petit-Saut dam, French Guiana - Emb289 P1 | ecosystem: Host-associated > Arthropoda: Insects > Digestive system > Gut ... | reverse complement strand
GTGATCCAGGGGGAATAGTCGTCCAGGGCCTCGAAAGCGATGGCGCTGCTTGCGAAACCAGTGATTTGGATCGCTTCTGCACGCACGATGATCTGGAAGCCGTAGCCCAGGATTGGGTTTTCGGGGTCGGAGCGGTCGTCGCCGCGGAGGATGCGCATTTCCGTATTGCTCCAGCAGCTCGGGAACACCACGGTGGTGAACAGGCGAGCGGTGTCGGCATCAACGCCGGTTACGCCGGTGTTGGCGCTGAACACGTTTGCCGGCAGCGGTGCAACGGCGGGAGCAATGTAGTTGAATACATAGCGGCCGGCGTCGACTGCGGAACGGGCAGTGTCAATCGCGAAGTTGTTTTGCGGGTGGATGTTGGGAGTGCTCAGGAAGGGGTTGTAGATGTCGCCATCATCTTCCAGATCCCACAGTTCTTCGAGGTCCAGCTGGTCAGCAGCATTCAGCGGCGTGGGGGGATTGGTTACGGGGCTGATCGGAATGAAGCCACCGATGGGTTGAATGGGAGTAGATGCTGCGAGGTTGCCCGCAGTGAAATCGGTGTCATACCAAACCATTTGGCGAAGCAGGGCCAAACGAACGGCACAATCAATGAGGTCGCCGGTAACATAGATGTATTCACCTGCGTTGTCGGGATCCGGCACACGGTTAACGTTGTAGAAACCAACGATCATGCGCATGAACATGTCGCCAGCTTCGGCGGTCACGATGGGGTCTTTTGCATAAGCGCGGCCAGGGGAGAATTCATAAGGGTCTTCATAGCTGGGCTCGTCGAGATCGATCTCGATGTCTTCGCCGAGAACGAAGGTGTTGACCACTTGGTCGGAGTCGGTCAGGAAGGCCAGCGTGCTGCCGATGGCGATTGCTGCAACAAGCAGAACTGCCAAAACGGTGATAATAGCTTTGCGGTTTTTCATGTTTTGTCTTTCCTCTCTTTTGTTATATATCTAGGATATAATGCGTGAAGTTAGTTAGGGAGCTGTTGTTGCGGGAACGCGGGGACGGATGCCATGGGGATCCGTGAAGCCAACAGCGTTGCCAGCAAGCGTCGGGCTGTTGTGGAATGCCAGGTTGCCAGCGACGCCGGCCCAGGTGTTGAAGCCTGCGAAGTCGTCAGCTGCGGCGCCTTGCACTGCAAAACCTTCAACAAAGATCGCGAAGCCGCCAATGTCATAAAGCGCTTGCATTTGCGCGGTGGTTGCTGTGTCGCACAGGTCGATTTGGGTGAACACGGGGGCGCTTGCGTTTGCGCTATAGGAAGCGAAAAGCTGCTGTGCGGTGGGTGTGCCTGCCAATGTGGCTGTGCGAGCAATTTCCGAACGGAACAGCAGGGTTTGCTGGTTGAGGAAGGCACCTTCTGTGATGGCATCGGCGTGCGAAGCACCGATGAACGCCCACTCATTAGCGCCAGCGCCAACGTTCCAGTCGATGGAGATGATGTCCTGAACTGCCGGGAGGTCAAGGTCATTCACCAGCAGGCCAGCGCGGCCAGCGGTTTGGTTGGCATCGGTGTTCGAGTAAACGATGCTCACGCGAACTGCAACCCAGATATCAAAGGTTGTGCCGGTGTTGTAGATAATGGGGTTTTTCAGCGCGGTAACGCCGGGATACAGCAGCGAAGCCGCGGCATTGCCGTAGGGGTGCAGGCCGCCGTTGGCCGGGTTGTTATCGTTGGTTGCCGAAACTCTGGGGGGTTGGCCAAGGCCGGGGGTGCCAGCTGTAGTAACCAACACGTGGTTGGCAGGGACGTTTGTGCGATCGCCCGAGAAGCCGAAAATCGGGGCGCCGGCTGCGTTATGGCCGAACACGGGGTGCGGAACTCCAGCAACATACACGTAGTCAATGATGCCGTCCCAATTGGGTTCTACGAGCCGGGCGCTCAGGTCTGGCGATGCCAGTGTGAAGTTATTCACACGGGCCTCTGTGATGTCGGTCAGGAAGGCGAGGGTTGCTCCAACGAGGAGGGCAGCTACGAGTACGAAGGACAGGGATGTTACGACGATGGTGCTCTTGGACATTCTTTTGATTCTGTTGCGCATTTTTTTGTGCTCCTTTCTTTTTGGGGGACCTATTTTATGTATATATTGTACTTGCTGCTTCTGGCTCGGTCTTTTTCTGTGTGGACACGGCTTTTTCCACAAGAAACAGAGCCAGCCAGATGGCAACAATAACAATGGCAACAATAACCTTGTTTACGGTGGGTTCCAGCCAGATGAAAGCATAACCCACAGTTGGTACGCTAAACCAGACCACGCCAATTACATTTTGGTAGCCCACGGGGGCATCCGGCGCGGCGTTGGTCAGGCCCTGGGTGGTCAGTGTGCGTTCAACGGCGTTGCGCGCAACCACACGGTGGGTGACGATGGTGCCGTGCGCGTCGCGGACAAAGGTAATGTCGTCGCCGATACCAATACTCTCAAAGGGCCGGGGGCGGATGACCACCACGGAGCCCACGGGGTGAATCGGCTCCATGCTGGGGCTGACAACCGCGCGCAGTTCCATGCCAAGGATACGCGGCAGCAGGAAGACGACGATCGAAACCGCCATAAGAGCAATGACAAAGATGGTTGTGGTTTTGCTGACGATGCCGATGGCTTTTTTGCCCAGGCTCTTTTCGTCCTTGTCAGCTTCTTCACTATCTTCCATGTCGTTTGTCGGCATGCTGTCGTAGTGGTTGTTGTAATCGTTGTAGTCCATTTGCAGCGGCGGCGTAGGCCCCCAGGCGGCAGGCTGCTGCTGCATATAAGGGTCAGGTTGCATCACTGGCGATGCTTGCTGCATATCCGGTTGCAGCATTTGCATATCCGGTTGCAGCATTTGCATATCCGGTTGCGGCTGTTGCATATAAACCGGCTCCGGCTGCGGCATGTAGGGTGCCCGCTGCATATTCGGTTGCAGCGTCTGCATATCCGGTTGCGGCATCTGCATCACAGGTTCTGGCTGTGGCATCACCGGTAACGGCATAACCACTTCCTGCGGCCGGTAGGGCACTTGCTGTATATCCGGTTGCAGCATTTGCATCACAGGCTCCGGCTGCAGGTAGATATCCGGCTGTATGGCAGAGTCCGATGGCTGGTGTGTCACAGGTTCAGGCTGCACATAGCAATCCTGCGGTTGTAAGTAGGGCTCGGCCTGCAAATATGGATCCGGCTGCAGGTAGGCTTCCGGCGGCGCGGCGCGCTCGGGCACACGCGTCCCACAAGCCAGTGCGCAATGCGCCGAAGCGGCATGCGGAAAGGCCGAATTATTATTGTTGTAAAGCTGCGGCTGTTCTGCGCCTTTGGGCAGCAGATGCCGGTAAGCGCGGCGGTAGGTCAAACAATGGTTGAGCGTGTCTTCCGCTTCGCCGTCTTCCGCAAACCAGCGGGCCATCAGCTCCAGATCATTGGGGAGCCTTAGTGATAACAATTCCATAGGCATTATTCATCCTTGATTATGAATTCCGGGCTAGATTATGAATTCCAGATCGTACGCCACATATTTGTGCAAGCGCAGGGGGCACTTGCTGTGAAGCCGACATTGCAGGCTGGGTGATTATCAATGTGGTTGCGGGATTCGACGTAGATGATGATGTCGAAGTCCACCATGTCCACCAGCTCTAAGGCGGGGCCGCCGCCAGCGCGGTGCGTACGAATGCGCACATGTGTAAACAGCGGCGAACTGGGCTGGCCTACCCATGGGTAGCCGTTCCATACCGGCGGTGAGCCGGGGCTGAGCCATGGCACATAAAACTCGGTCGTTGGGTGCATCACCCTGATGTAGTAGAAGTATCCGCAGTCACAGCCAGCCGGACAAGGGTTGTTCGTGGGGTCGCCACACCTGCGCCAATCCGGGTGAGTGCCTACCGTACCATTGGTCATCAGTTCAGCAATCGCGGCGCCTTCGAGGTTGGAAAACTCCACGCGGGCGCGGACGAAGGTTGGCCAGTTGCCTGTGTTGTAAACCACAGGCTCCTTGCGGAAGGTGATGCCGGGCTGCAATTCCGCGGGAGGTTCGAAAATCTCGACCACTTCAATGTCGTTTTCGCCCAGGATAAACGTTGTTACCTGCGCCGGGTCTTCATTCACCAGCCAGGCGTAAGTTGCACCAACACTGATTGCGAAAGCCACAAAGCAAGCTACAACGGACCAAAACACTTTTCGCTTCATTTGTGCATCCTCCTGTTCATTTCAATTCCGGCCTAAAAGCCATCTACGTTACCTGCTACAAGCGCTGGCAGCACAACAGGGTCTAATGAGCGCCCAAGGTAGATGCGGAAGGCGTTGGCAAGGCGCTGTTCAGCGCTCCATGAGTTCATGTTTGTAGGTGCTGTATGTAAGTTGCTGCCCCGCGTAGGGATGTTGATACCGCTCAGCGCGTTGGGGAGGAACTCCGACTGTGTCGCGAAAGCGCGGATATGCATCGGGAACTCCGTGCCCATGGGCCGGGCGTATTCGGCGTTTCTGTGCAGGCCTTCCAGGAAGTTTGCAACACGGACCGCATTGTATACCGGCGGGGTGGAATCGCCCGGGTGGGTTACGTTTTGGTAGCCGAAGACCTCAATCGTGTAGCGCTGTGCGCCGGGTGTAGCGGAAGTAACTTCCTCGCCCAGTGCATTGAGGAATATATTTTGGCGCGTTTCAAGCCGAATCCAGCCGGCATTCGGCGCTGGCCAGTCCGCTCCCGCGCCCTGCGGGGAAAACAGCGGCAGAGTGCTTGGCGTTGCGGGCAGCACTCCCGACCATGGCGGCGTGAACGTGCCGGAAGCCGCGATGAAGTCCCGAACCGCGTCGCGCGTCATCCCCGGTTGATGGTCTTGCCTTGAGGTTACCTGCGAGAAATCGGGGTTTGGCCACGCAATCTCTATAAAGAGGAATTGGGGTACATGGCCCGTGTGGGTAGCGTAAGGATCGAAAGGAATCACCCGCCGGGGGTAGATGACACGCTGTATCTCAGCCGTAGGCCAACTGGGGATATCCACTTCAACAATCACCAGACCGGGTGCGGTTTCGTTCACGCGGGCTTCAGTTACAAAGAAACCCCAGTCGATGGCGAAGGTAGTCAAAATAATACCGGAGAAGATCGTCACAACCAGCACGCAGGAAAGGATCGCCGCGAATTTCAATTGCCTGCGGTCTGGCGTGCGCCCGGCAAAGGGCAGTTTCGGCAGCTTCATCGAAACATCACGGAGCTTAGACAACACCATGCCAAGCCAATATTTCATCTGGAATTCCTCCTCTTTCTACAATCATGGCTTTACGCCGCCGCGTTTGCTTCAGACGCGGATGTGCTTTACAGGTTCAAATCTTACCGTATCAGCGCGGAAAAGTCAATGGGATTCTATCCATTTTCGGCGTTTTTGCGTCGCTTTTTGGCGTTTTCGTTTGTGACTGTCAACTTCTGGATATGAACATGCGGTTTCTTACCAAAAAGGATTTGCATATTCCTTGAAATTGGAAAAGGATCGCACCGTTTGGTGCGATCCCCGGTTTGTATTTTTTTCTCCCTCTGCTGTTACAGGCTTGCAGCGGCCACGCTTTGCCCCACACGTCGGTTCTTTTCATCCGGCACATGCACGGCAAATTTGCTCGCGGGATATTCCTGCGCCAGCACACACCGCGCACCCTCCACAATGAGATTTCCGCCACGCCCGCTCATTACTCGACCAAGGAGCAATACATGCCGGAAACCGTAGAATTCCCAATAATACGGCAGCGTGTGGCCCAAATAACAACCGATTGACTCGAAAATCCGCACAGCGCGGGGATCGTCCTGGTCAAGCAGTTCCTGCACAACCTTGAGCTTTTCGCCGGGAGAAGCGGCTTCGTCCAGCGCAATGCCGGCGTTGGCGGCAAGCTTAATCACACCATCCTGGCTAAAATATTTCACCCCACAGCCGATGTCGCCCGACCATTCGTCGGCCATGGCATCCCGGCTTGCGTCCACCGGCGCGAAGGCGAGTTCGTTCAGCCAACCAGTGATGTTACCGCTTTCGTCTACAAAACCACCGGCCTCGCTTGTTCCCATGGCAATGCCCAGCACAGCGGTGTCGGAAAGCTCCATCGCACCTGCAAGGGCTGTCACATCGCCGTCGTTGACCACGCGCAAGGGAAGGTCGGTGCCAATCTCTTTCGCGGCTCTAATATAGATATCTTTTACCTGTTCATTGAACTTGTCCTGCGGGACTTTGAGGAACAGCGATGCAACCATGGTTCTGTTATCAATATATATTCCGGCAGAACTCACGCCAATGGCATCCACCCGCGGCATTTTTGACGCTGCGGTTTTCATCGCGCTGACAATCCCCTCGAAATGGTAGGCCGGGTCGGGGTTGATCTTTGGGTGCCAGACAACTTCTTCGCTATACACCGCTTCGCCGCCAATCACAGCCGAAACCTTGCGGTCGCTGCCACCCGCATCAAAACCGATGCGGCAACCGTGCAGATTCCCGCCAACGGGCTGCGATTGCTCGCGCTGTTCTGGTTTCTTGTCCAGCGGTAGGGCATGCACTTCGAACGCGCGCTCATATACCCGCGCCATGAAGTTCGCATCAAACGCGCGCGCACCCGCTGTGCTGTATACTTCTTTAATATAAGCAGCGATGTTGTCGTCGCCGCAGATCGTCACGCGGAAGCCGCCCTTGGCCCACAGCAAAAACTTCACCGTGCGCTCAATATAAAAGCGGTCGGCTTCGTGGTTCGTGCCGGTAATGTGCGTGTCATACACCGCACACAAGCCGTCGTTGCGCTCCACAGAAATTGCAATGGGTTTGTTCGCCTGCTTCAAAAACTCCCTGCAAAACAGGGACATGGGTACATAGCCCGGGTCAAGCGCCGGGGTATTTTGGATGGGGATATCAATACCTAAAAATTTCATGACAACTTCGCAATCCTTTCACTCACATCATGTGCAAATTTTTCAATATAGCCCGCAATAAACGCCGTAGGCTCCATGTCATTCTCAATCAACGCCGTGATATCCAGCCCAAAGGCAAGGCTGTCCACGTCATCAATATCGTGACTGGCGAAGAAGGTAGCGTTGGCCAAACGGCGGCCGATCGTCGCCAAGTCATAGCGTTTTCCGCCGGTGATCTGGCTGTCGTACACGCCCAGCAGAGCCGCCGCAACATTCGCGTGCGCGCTGGTGTCGCAGGGGAGTTTGTCTTCGTCGCACAACCAGTCCAACCCGCGCCAGACCTCCATTGAGATCACCCGTTTGGGCCGCTGCTCAACAGGAATTGACCGCAGCGCGCGAATCACCTGCAGCGCAACCGCCACGTGTGTGTCGTGCTTGTCCGCCAGATTGTGCGTGTAGATGGTCTCCGGCGAACAAGACAGGATGATTTCCCTGAGCTCGTCCACCAGTGCGGGATTATCAACGGCTTTCACGGCAGAGCTCGGCTGCGCCAGCAAAAACTGCGCGGCATAGCGACCGATATCGGCGGCCTGCTTTTGTTCCTGCGCACGGATCATCTTCATGTCGTCGTCGGTATAATCCTCATACACGCCACTGCGCGGTGAACCTGCTCCATCCGTGACGCACACGCCGGTGAACCATCTGTCCTGCTTACCATAACACTGGATGATTGGCGCATAGGCCATGATTTCGATGTCATCCTGATGCGCGGCAATGCACAAGTCTGTCGTGCGGGGCAGGGCCTGACCATCGGCTATGCTGTCGGGGATATACAGTTCTGCGGCGGGATTCTGAAGGGTCATGGGTTTCTCCTCCTTTGGAAAATCAAATCAGAAACCTAAGTGTATCACAACCCGCGCCAAATTGCAATATTTTCCGCAAAATTTCCGCAAATTATTCATCCAGCGCCTTCGCCAACAACCGCACCGCATCCTCCATGCGGTACTGTGCCCGTGGCAACTGCGCCGCCGCCATGGTCTGGTGACCGCCGCCGCCCAGGCTTTCCATTACAAGTTGTACATTGCGCTCACCCAGCGACCGCGCTGAAATGTGAATATTTCCCCCGTTTTCGTGCAGCACAAAAGCCGCATCCACCTGTTCTAAATTGAGCATCTCGTCCGCCGCCTGCGCGCAAACCAATCGCTGGTCGAGCGCTTCGTCGGGCGCAAACCGCGCAATGCTCACCGCGCAACGCTTGATGATCTTCGCCCGGGAAATGATCTCCATGCGGCGCTTGACCGCTTCGTGCTCACCCGCGAACAGCCGCTGCACCCGTGCGGGATCTGCTCCCTTCGAACGCAGCCAGGCCGCCGCCTCAAACGTAGAAGCCCCGGTGCGCAGCACAAAATTGCGGGTGTCCAGTTGGATGCCCGCCAGCAGCGCGTCGGCATGCAAAGATGTGATTTCCGGCGCGGGGAGCGTATATTGCAGCATTTCCGTGACCATCTCGCAGGCCGACGAAGCGCCTGGGTCAATGTAAAACAGCTGTGCGCTTTGGATATGCTCAGCGGCTTGCCGGTGGTGATCAATCACCGCCAGCATATTCGCCTGTTCAACCAGCTGCGGGCTTTCCGCCTGCGCGGTCAAATGCGTATCTACCAGCACAACAAGGGTCTTCACGCTCAGCTCGGTCATAGCTTTGCGTGGTGTAAGCAGCGCCAGTGTTCGTTCCTGCTCTTTCCAGCTGTCAAGCATCGGCTGTGCCATGCAGCTGTCGCAGTCAATGACAATATACACGGGCTTGCCCTGCGCTTTCGCCAAAGCGCAAACACCGGCGGCTGCACCTAGGGCATCAAAATCCGCGCGTTTGTGCCCCATAACATAAACCTGTTCGCTCTCACGCACAAGTTCCGCGAAGGCCGTGGCCATCATCCGCGCCTTCACTTTCCCGCTCTTTTCCACACGCTTCGAGACCCCGCCGTAAAACTGGCAGCTCAAATCCGGGTTCTTCACAACCGCTTGGTCGCCACCCCGGCCCAAAGCCAGGTCCAGCGCATGGCGGCTGTTCTCGCCGCACTCCGCGAAGGTACTCCCCTGCCCTACGCCAATGGAAATCGTGACATCCATGCGTCGGCCGCGAAACTGGTAGCCCCGCACGCCATCAAGAACATTGAACTTTGCCTCGATCATGCGGCGCAACATGGGCTGTTGCACCAGTAGCTGGTAACGATCATCCTCCAGCCGGGAAAACAGGCCTTCGTGTGCCGCCGCCCATTCTTCCAGCAGCGCCTCCAAACCCGCACGCAACTCCGCCCGCTCGCTTTCGCGCAGGCCACGCAATTCATCTACGCCGTCGAGTTCCATCAGCAGCAAGCAGGGCTGTAACTTATCAATCTGCGCGCGCAGCAGCACCGGGTCTTCCGTTTCGGGGGAATACTCTCGGCGCTCGCGCGCAAGCCGCAGCCGCCGCTGACGCAGCAAAGCCCCGACCAAAAAGCACACAACCACCGCCAGCGTGATAACCACGCCGGCGATGATCGCGATTTGTTGATTTGTGAAAAACATAGGCTCAGCCTTCCATGACGACAGGCAGCACAATCGGGCTTCTCCGCGTACGCTCATACATTAGTCGCGAGATATCCTCCCGTAGCTTTCCACGCAGGGCATTCCAGTCTCGCTTGTTGCCGCGCGCGGGAAACTCCTCTACCACGCGAATAGCGTGCTGCCGCGCTTCTTCCATCAGGTCGCCGGATTCCTTTACATACACAAAGCCCTTGCTGATAATCTCTGGCCCGGCAAGCAGCTGCCCAGTTTCGCGCTCCACGCATACAGTGACAATCACCATGCCCTCCTGTGCCAGATGCTTTCTGTCGCGGATCACCGCCGAACCAACATCGCCCACGCCATAGCCGTCAACATACACAGAACCAGCCGGCACAGGCTCGGCCACACGCATGGCTTCGTTGTTCAACTCCAACGCAATTCCATTGTCGGTAATCATGATATTGTTCGGGTTCAGCCCCATGCTCAGGGCCAGCTGTGCGTGCTTGACCAAGTGCTTTTGCTCGCCATGCACGGGAATGAAGTAACGCGGCTTGGTCAGCCCCAACAAAATTTTCAGCTCTTCCTGGCAGGCGTGGCCGCTTACGTGTACGTCGTACATCTTCTCATATACCACTTCCGCGCCAAGCTTGAGCAGCTCGTTCACCACGCGGCCAACGGTCTTCTCGTTGCCGGGAATCGGCGTGGCCGAAATGATCACACAGTCACGCGGGGTGATTTCAACTTTTCGATGGTCGCTGAACGCCATGCGGGTCAGCGCACTCATGGGTTCCCCCTGGCTGCCGGTGGTGATAATCACCAACTGTTCGGGCGAAAAACGGTTGATCCAATCAATAGGAATGAGGATCCCCTCCGGCACATGCAGGTAACCCAACTCCATGCCGATGTTCACCACGTTTTCCATGCTGCGGCCAATCAGCGCAACCTTGCGGCCTGTGTGCACAGCCGCATCGATAATCTGCTGCACACGATGCACGTTTGAACTAAACGAGGCAACAATCAACCGCCGGTTGTTCGCCTTGCGGAAGAGCATCTCGAAGCTCTCGCCTACCTTGCGCTCGCTCATGGTGTAGCCTTCGCGCTCGGCATTGGTTGAGTCGCTCAACAGCGCCAACACGCCCTTTTTGCCGTAGTGGGCAAAGCGCGCAAGGTCAATCATGTCGCCGTCAATCGGCGTTGTGTCAATCTTGAAGTCCCCGGTTTGAATCACCGTTCCTGCTCCGCAGGTGATCGCGTACGACACCGCATCCGGGATGGAATGGTTCACATGAATGGCCTCAATCGTAAAGCCCCCCAACGTGATCGTGTCACGCGGTTTGATCTCCACCAGCTTTGTGCGTTCGAGCAGCTTGTGTTCTTTCAGCTTGCCGCGAATCAGCCCAAGCGTGAGCTTCGTGCCATACACCGGCACGTTGATGCGCTTGAGCAAATACGGCAACGCACCGATATGGTCCTCGTGCCCGTGGGTGATGACCACGCCCTTGAGGATATCGTGGTTTTGTTCCAACCACAAAAAATCCGGGATGATCAGGTCGATGCCCGGTGTCTCCGCATCAGGAAAAGCCAGGCCGCAGTCCACGGCAATGCGCTCGCCCTTGTACTCATACACCGTGAGATTCTTTCCTACCTCGTTGATGCCGCCCAGGAATGCGATTTTCAGCGGTTCCTGCTTTGGCCGCGGGCGGCCGCGCTTGGCGGGCTGCTGTTTCGCGGTGATCACACTGGTTTTCGGGGCTTTGTTTTGGGCAGCATTCTTCTGCTGCGGCGATTTTTGCGCAGGTTGCTTCTTCTGCTGCGGCTTTTTTTCATTTTGTTGCAAAGTAAAAAGTTCTCCTTCTACATGCCGGGCTGCCGCCTTCCTGATAGCGAAAGCGCACCCGGCATTATGTATTTTCATTTGTTATATTGTCACGGGAGTCTGTGCCATACTCCCGCAGCGCATAATTTAGTAATTATAAGTATACACCATTTTTTTGCATTTGTCAAGTTTTTATTGCATCGCGGCGCAAAAGGTGATAGAATAGTGGGCGTGTTTAAAAAATCAGGGGGAAAACAACATGTCATTCAAAAACATTTTAGACCTTCACGTGCACACCGATAATTCATTCGACGGCCACCACTCCGCCATTTTCCTATGCGAAACCGCCGTGGAAAAGGGCATGCGCGCAGTGGCTTTTACCGACCACGTGGAGATGGACTTCTTCCGCGAAAATCACTTCGACCGCACCGCCAGGCAAAGCTACTTCGAAGTCGTGAAAGCCCGCAGCGCCTTCACTGGAAAGCTCATTGTTTGCGCGGGGCTCGAGCTCGGCCAGCCAACCTATAACTTGCCGGACAGCGAACACCTCGTCCAATTATATTCTTATGACGTTATCATCGCTTCTATTCATAATTTACGCAATCAGAAGGATTTTTATTACCTGCGACGCGAAGGCACCCTGCCCGACGAAGACATTGACGCCATGTTGCGCGAGTATTTCAGTGAGATGCTGCAGCTTGTCCAATGGGGCAAATTCAATGTGCTCGCACACCTGACCTATCCATTGCGTTACCTGCACAACGCGCAGGGCCTGGGCAAGATTAACATGCAGCCCTACGCTGAAATTATCGACGCAATCCTCGAAACCACCGCAAAGAACCAGCTTGCGCTCGAAATTAACACCGCAGGCCTGCGGCAGGACTACAACCAGCTCACGCCCGACGAAGCGATTGTCCGCCGCTTCCGCGAACTTGGCGGGCAGCGCATCACCTTTGGCTCCGACGCGCACTATGCCCACAACCTCGGGCAGGACATCGAACGTGGCATGGAAGTGGCCCTGCGCTGCGGCTTCGAGAACGTTACGCTGTTCCAGAAACGGGAAGCGATGGAAGTGCCGATATGCTGAGGCGTTATCATGCGTACGCGAAAATCAACCTGCTGCTTGATGTAACGGGTCGTTTGCCCAATGGTTACCACAGCGTGGCCATGATCAACCAGTCAATTGACCTGCACGACACTGTCACAGTCGAACAAACCGAGCGGCCCGGCATTGAGATCATCTGTAACATGCCTGGCATCCCTCTTGATGAACGTAATATTGTCCACAAAGCCTGTAAAGCGTTTGGCCTTGACAGTGGCCTGCGTATCATAATTGAAAAACGCATTCCATCCGAGGCGGGGCTGGCCGGCGGCAGCGCCAACGCCGCAGCTGTACTGATTGCGCTGCGGGATATCTTCACTCCTGATATGTCCAACGAAGCCCTGCGCACGATTGGCTCAATGGTCGGCGCGGACGTGCCCTTTTGCTTAACGGGCGGTTGCTGTTTTGTTGAGGGCATTGGCGAAATCCTCTCTCCGCTGCCCTGTTTGCCTGAAGATTATGCCATAGCGCTCGTCAAGCCCACCTTCAGCGTCAGCACCGCAAATGCCTACGCGAAGCTCGACCAAATTAACCTCGCCCACCCGCAAACCGAGCTGGCGGTTTCTTACGCCAAACAGGGCAACTGGGAAAATCTCTTCCCCCTGTGCGCGAACGTATTTGAACAAGCATCGCACTTTACAGCATCGAATCACGTAAAGCAAAATGCTTTACAGGCTGGCGCACTTCTCGTGCAAATGACGGGCTCCGGCTCGGCAGTATTCGCAGTGTACCGCAGGGATCAAAACGCCAGCGAGATCGTGCGGGCACTTTCTCAGTTGGATGAAACCGTGATGATTTGCAGGCCCGTCACTCAGGGAGTGTTGTTAGCTTGACCCTGTGTTCCACCCCGCCCTTTGCTTTCCCGCTGACCACATACGCCACTTCAACCGTCCGTCGCGTGTTCGGAGGGACTGTCACGGCGGCTACCGTAATGGTATTGTCTTTCGCGGCGGCAAAGTTGCGGCTGTT
>Ga0123355_10012265_pt1 | contig 13272 bp, 10 predicted proteins | sample TergutEmb28metaG_3_FD_89872 | JGI IMG/M metagenome (GOLD analysis project Ga0123355, IMG submission 89872) | Embiratermes neotenicus P1 segment gut microbial communities from Petit-Saut dam, French Guiana - Emb289 P1 | ecosystem: Host-associated > Arthropoda: Insects > Digestive system > Gut ... | reverse complement strand
GGGCTGGCCCAGGATAGAGACAGTTGGCGGACGCTTGTGAGTGCGGTAATAAACCTTCGGGTTCCGTGAAATGCGGGGAATTTCTTGACTAGCTGCAAACCAGTTAGCTTCTCAAGAAGGACTATGCACAATGGAGTGAGTAAGTAAGTCTTCTGTATTTATTCCTTTCTCATGGCATTAATGTCGTATTATTTTACCAGTGCCAAGGAAGATATTAATTTAGCCCATTAATGAAGTTATTATTATTATTATTATTGTTATTATTGTTAACGTATTTTATTTAAGAACTTCCGTCTTGAATAATGCAAGGTGACTGTCTAAGAACTGACCATGTTGATGTTAAAATGCCACACTTTCGGCAGCGTCATGCGGCTCCCTCGTGCACTTCACATCCGGTGTTGTATATCTTGGTCTCCTCTTCTCCTGAATGAAAACATTTAATTTCTCACAAACCTTAGTATTGTATCCGATCCGACCCCGAGCTGTGAGGACTCAACTGTCGGCTCTAACGTAACGACTTCGTGAGTGGTTCGGACAGCACAGATAATGATTGTAATTGGCGAACTGTGAACTGGGAAAGATGTTGGAGATATATCGTACTATGACGACGTTCGCCGTACGGAACTGAGAAAATCCAGGAAAAGCCTTCGTCGGTATAGTCGGTGTTTTGGCAAAGTCTGAAACGACCACCAGCCGAATTCACGTAAGAAGGGTTATGGTTTGAGCCAGCTGGCTTAGTTTAATCATGTACAGTCATGTACAGTCATGTACAGTCATGTAAAATTTGTGTAGGGAATTGAAAGCGTCTTTAATAAATACGTATAGTTTGATTGCTTTGACAGAGAGACAGAAAAATAAAAAAAATTAATGAATAGATAAATGCTTAGTTCAATACATAAATAGGAAAATGGAATACAAAAGTAGATAGGAATGTAGGAAGGTCGGTAGATACAGGCAGACAGACTACCGTTACAGCTATATTGAATGATCTGTGTTTTTATTAAATTTCCATTTTCCTTTAAAATCGCTGACCTGGGACACCGGGTGCCTTACTGAGTGAAGTAAAAAGGTAAACAGTCCCGTTACAGGCCTGGAGTGGCCCTGAGGGTTCCAGGAACTTAAGGAACCCAGATTACATGAAAACGGCACAGGATGGTGGTAAGGTTGTCGGCCCTATGCACCGGCCGCCTTTAACCCCAGGAGATGCTCCTGGTACTCATTTCTGTTAGAGGCTGAATCGACTCCAGGGCCATAGTGCGATCGGAAGGATTGTGTCAATGAAACATTCCAGTGACACCATCTGGAATCGAGTCAGGGACCTTCCTATTTGTAGCACAGCATCTTAACCACTGTGCTACCGCGGTCCCCACTAAATGAATTCCGTGTCCAATTTCTTTAATGTGACCGCATTTCTGTAGAGTGACCTTTGTTCGGGCCGTGAGTGTACGTTGCGTGTGACGTGTGAAGATTGCTAGTGAGGTTTATTGCTAGAACATGAGCGAAGCGCACGGTTCTAACCATGCATGGGCTTTTCGGTTTGTGGCTATGTTGTTCAGCAGGCCTACTGCTTAGCGCACACGACTTACAGACGAGACGAACGTACAATTGCTATAACATTTTCTCTCTCGACTCCTTTATGAAAAGGAAATTACAAACAGGCCTTCTGAATAGTTCCGATTTGGTACGCAAAATTTCAGCATTCCCCGAATCTACTGTTTCCCTCTTCCTCTCTCCCATTTAAAGCATTCTTGTTATTAACTACATTGTACTTTCTCTGTTTGCTCCTTTCCTCAGCCGCACCCGTTTGGGTATCCTTTACTCTTATCCGTTGTGTCCTATTTATGTATCAGCAATCTATGTTGTTGCTCCTTACGATCCCTTGAAAAGTAATTTCTTTAAATTGAATAGGTTTTCTTTAAAAAAAAAAAAGATTGGATCTAAGGGAGAGAAGACAACATGGAGGCGAAGAAATTTACTCACTAAAGAATTTCATAATTTGGGTACTTTTCACGAAAAATATGAAGGTAATAAACCAAAGTCATATTAGGTTGACTGAACATGTAACTAGCGCAGAGAACGTAAGAAATGCGTAAAATATTGAAGCTGAAAATCCGAAGGAAATAGACAATTCGGGCGATCTAGGTGGAAGTGGAATGATAATTATTAAAGTTGACCTTTATAGAATAAGATATGAGCAGGGATCTAGTTTATCTGCATCAGGATAAGGTGTAGTGGCAGGCTTATGTGAACATGGTAATGACATTAATAATGTTTTGTAACGATGAAGATAGTGAAGTAGAAATCTTATCTTTATAACTTTATATCATGTATCAGAAACACGTTTTGTAGCTTTCCATTACTCTCAAGAACTTGTAATTTGAAGTATCCATTCCTCTGAGGGTCTGGTACCCTACCTTTCGAGACGAGGTTATAGTCTCGGATCGTCAGGTGCGAATTATCCAGTGACATGAAGGTGTATCCCAGAAGAACAAACATATTAGTCACTCCGTCGCGAAAGCCTCAAAACTATAAACTTATAATTAATAATAATAATAAATAACGACAATAATTTGTATATAAGGTATATAAGGCTAGTCAAAACGCAACTCAGATATATTTATAGCACTAATGGCTAAAACTAGCAACTACATGTTTCGGCTATTTATTGTATTAGTACCGTCAATACACAGCATATGCAAAGACCAGATGTATTAGTGCAACTGGGTTATATCTGGCGACATGTTTCGGCCGTTAAACGGCCATCCTCAGGCCAACAAAGAATATTAATGTTAAGGTACAATCAAATTGTTTGTCCAATGGGATGCCATTGTTTACATTAAAACTTGAAACATTATGAAGTACTTAGTTATGATTAAAATGCTTAATTGAATATTGTGAAGTTATTAGTTTAAAAAAATACATGTTTCAGCCTTAGTAATGGCCATTATCAGGTTGTGCAAATACTTAGTTTAGAATAACCATACAATATGCAAAGCAGCAGTATGGTTTGCATATTATATAGTAACTGTGTAGTAATTGCATAGTTATTCTACACAAAGTATTTGCACAACCTGATGATTGCCATTACTAAGGCCGAAACATGTAGTTGCTAGCTTTAGCCATTTGTGTTATAAATATAACTGAGTTGTGTTTTGACTACCCTTATATGCCTTATATTGTATTGCAACACACAACGGCGATGCCGCACCTCAAACACAAAAATTTGTATTGATTTAGTTCATTTCATACAGTTGTCTGGGGTCATTCACTGTTTAACACGTAGCTCTCACGGCGTTTAGTTTCCTGTAACAATTTATAAAACCGATGAGTTAAGGTATAAATTAGATTTTTCATTGTTAAGGTAAAGATTGAAGTTAATTTATTAACAACTAACATTTGGCTTGCTTAAAAACGTTTTTATTTCACAGTCTTTACGTCACACTTTATATATGATGGTGTACTGAAACTGTAGGATGTAAACACTGTAAAGGACGATGTAATATATTTAGAGAAGATGTACAGCTCAATTACGTGCCTTTGAAACCAATAGTGGAGCCTGCCCCAGAGAGATAAAACGACCGTTGAATAAAAGCATGTACCGGCCTCCAATTAGTGTCTGTCTAGAATGTTTAAACCGCCATACTTACGCACTCTGTACAGTTTGCTTTTGATAGGCACAGAGATTGCATTGAAATTTTGTTTCTAAAAAGACTGAATTGAATTTAAACCCGTTTCTTGATTCGGCATAATTTAGTTGGTTTATTTAAATCTAAGGTCTATTTTCTCCCGCAGCTGCTTGCGTTGTGAGAGAGTATTTCATAGAGCCATCCGTACTAGAAGTATGAACACGTAGTGGGAATTTGGAATGGAAGTTGAAATAATAAGTTACTGTCTCTTGTTATCCTCAGTAAAACCACGAAGATTTATTACTCTCCGTATGCGTTAGTGCAGCCTCCTCTCACTGTACAATAATTTTCATCCCTTATTCATCAATTATATTTGTCTAAAATGAACATTTTTTTTTGTTATGAAACGTTTGTGTACGGACTAAAAGAAGGAGAAATGATAATTGAAACTTTACTGAAGACGGGAGAAAAGTTTGCGACATTTATACGAATTACCGAGCTGAATATTACTGCAGTTCCCAAAATAATAACTTTGGTAGTGGTAGTAGCCTGGCCTTATCCTAATGTCTGTTTTTCTGTGCAGAATTTGTATGGCATTGGATCCCATAAATCACTGTTATTTGTGACATCCCATCACAATGTATTAAAGTACATGTTTTTAGTCAACTGGAAAGAAGATGCTGGAAGTATCAACATGTACGGGGTAGAGATGCCCGCAGGCTTGAATAATACGTCACCGTAAAAAGTAAACGAAGGAAGGAAAGATTAAACATGTCAAAGTAGGCTGTGCTTCCTGGGACAAACTTTGCTCCATGAGCCAACGCAAGGGCAGAAACTAAAAGAATTATAAGTCAGAACTTTTTTCGTGCGCTCATACTGCTCATTTCTTACGAAGTATTTCATATGTACGGCTTGAATGAGTTGGTAGGGTTGTTAGGTGCGCTGCTTGTGCGGAAGTCTAAATGGCGACACTGCCGTCATGGCAGTGATTATGTTGTTAAGTGATGAAGTTGCATATTACGACTGACATCTCTGTCGCTGCACTGAGAAAAAGCTGTTTAAATGCAAGGTTGGAAGTTTTCACAGCCATGTGGGCGAGGGTTTCATTTTTTTTGGGGGGGGGGTTTGACGCCTCATCTCTAGGCACTCAGTCCCTGATGTTTCGAGCGCACATTGTTTTCATGTTCAAGGGTCTAGAGAACCGAGAAGAATATGCTCGGAAAATTAATGTTGTATTTTCCTTTTGGAGGAATTTTGATATATATATATATATATGAGAAGTATTGTAGAAATATTTATTCACGTTATTCAGTAACAATATTCGAAAACATCAGTGTTATTATTAGTCAGGGCCAATCATCTACTAGCTCAGACCATCTGACACTCAGCCATTCAGTCGATCAGTTGGTCGGTCCGTCATTTAGTCAGTCAGTCTGTGAGTCAGTCTGTCATCCAATCAGTCGGTTACTCACTCTTTCACTCACTCACTAACTCAAACGGTAAGTCACTCATTCATTCACTCACACACTCGCCCCTTCAATCGCTTACACCCTCAATCTCTGACTTGGTCACTCAAACGCTCAACCAAGCAGTCAATCAATCAATCAATCAATCAATAAGTCAATCAGCCAATCAGTCGCTCAATAAATCAATCACTTGCTCACTTCTAATGGTACTAGTAGAGAAGTGTTTTATCTGATGCTGTCAGTTGCTAAGAATATTATAACAGATAACCCCGTGGGTTTACGAATTAAAAATCTTTATTAAAACTATTTTTCAGATAATTAGAAGATTCAGTTTTTGAAAAGGAATCATGACAAAAATTTAGAGAATTGTTTAAAAGAAATCACACTGCACTTATTTATGAACTCGGTTCTCCCGTACGAGATGCTCCTTTTAAATTTCTCGACCGTTTTCCACCAAGTCTAGAGTCTTTTTTCGTATTCGCATTTCTTCACTTCACTTTGTTCACTGTTCGTCTGACTCTCCCGCAACACTGCATCACGCAGACCAACCAGTCTTCACCTCACGGTCACCGCGTCCAAACACACGGTCGACTGTGTACTCGCCTTGTATGCCACTTTTTGCAGTTGTCCGGTAAACTGCCTGGTCCCAGCGTGAGCATTGTGAAAGCGTGGTCTCTTTCTTTCCCGGTCGGGAAGTTTCTAGCCACTGGCCGTATGACGTCAGACATCAGAAAGGCGTGCGGTACATTATTTGCCAGAAGACGTTGCTGCTTCCTGTTGCAATATATAGCATAGCGCCTGTTTATGAAGCCGGGCCCTTCTTGCTTTGTATGCCCTTGCTGAACTGGTCAACAGATATACCGCCTTTTATCCGGCCTGTAGTTTTATTATCAAGACCACACGAATAGGTCACTTTATCCGTCCGTAACAGTTGAATCCAACTGAAGCCTCTCACTCTATTTATGAAAGCTTAGTTTTAATATTATCTTCTCATTTACGCCTAGGTCCTGCAAGTGATGTCTTACATTGAGATGTTGAGGGCATTTCTCAATTTCCTATGCATTCTACATACACTGCTAGTCTCATTGTCTTTATTTTACCATCGTAATAACGTTTTGTACCTATCACGGTGATCACTCTTTATGTCTTGTCCCGTATTGGATTGTTCGAACATTGGTGTCGCGGTTTCCAGTTTCTTTAATGGCACGGACTAATTGTGTCTTATTTCTATTTAATGTGTTGTGTATTGGTTCAGATCTTGCGAAAGGTTGATATCCCTGTCAGGGGACTTATTGAATGTGTATAACGTTATAGTTTCAGGACGAGTTCTGATATGCAAGGGGCCAGAAGGCCTAAATCATAATACATGCGGAAGGCTAGGACGAATAATGGAGCTTCAATTTGTTTAAGTTTCTCTTTACTTTTATTGAAGATAGAATTATTCGTTTAAGCCTTGACGTATCCTGTCAGCAAGAGACCAAGTTTTATACCCCGTAAACGGCACGTACCGTATAAATATAGTTTTAAGTATTTGACTTTATTTGTGCCAGGTAAATCCCATTTTAACCTGTCCGTAATCTTAATTTTTCACTGTCGTTCCCACGTTATCTATATTCCTAAATTTTTTAATGGTATGTCACCTATCTCTATACTATGATTTCGTGCTATAAGCTGTTCTTGTCACATGCTGTTTACATGTGCTGAATCTTCCCTACTTTCGTGTAATAATGTTACATCTCATAGCTGAATAAAGAGAGACCAACTTGATGTCACTTGCTTTATTATTTCTTTATTTAATGCTCAACATGTTTAGGATGTTAATACATCCATCCTCAGGAGCTTGCGACTTATTTGTTGAATTATTTCATGGGTTGTATTGCTCTGGTTCGATGTGTGTTGGTGTTACGTTGTGGTTTGGCTGGGGTTGTGTGGTATCCGTATGCAGGCTTGAGCCTGCATACGGATACCATACAACCCCAGCCAAACCACAACGTAACACCAACACACATCGAACCAGATCAATACAACCCATGAAATAACTCAACAAATAAGTCGCAAGCTCCTGAGGATGGATGTGTTTACATCCGAAACATGTTGAGCATTAAATAAAGAAATAATAAAGCATGTGACATCAAGTTGGTCTCTCTTTATTCAACTATCAAGATGATTCACGGTCCAATAAACATAAGAGTTACATCTCCTGTTTGTGTTCTTTATGGCGAAAGTATTTTCGGTCAGTAAACTAATAGAATCGCCAGTCAAGACCTTCTTACACTATTACATTTTTCATCCCCAAATTTTTCACTTTATTTTTTACTATTTTTACTATTACAATTTGTTTGAAGTTGGGGGTCGAACATGGCTACAGACGAATCTGGTAGCCCCTGTGCTGAAGATTCTACAGTGATTTATACCTTCCATCTACGTAATGAAAACTTAAAGACAGAGGAAATTCCGACATTGTAACGGAGTCTTCACGATAAAGACTCCTGTTTTGGTTTTTGTGCATCAGGTAGTGTGTGTGTGTGTGTGTGTGTTTTGGTAATAATATGGGAAATGGGTACGACTAAGCACTGGGCTCTAGTGCCAGTTCCCACCAGGCCATTTATTTAACTTTCTTCTATCTTCCATTTACTTACTCTTCCAAGCCATAAGTTCTAACAACTGTGTCTCTGTATTTCTGCTGTAGGCTCGAAGTCAGATGTTTCCTCATATAATATTTTAGCTTTCCCGTTATCCCCTCGTGTAATGTTCTTCCCTTGTTCGTCTACTGTTCACGGGACTTGATGTGTGCTCTTGAATGATGAGGCTGCTAGGATTAAACGCGGTGCATTAGTAGCGGCCTCGTTTTGTAGAAAGTAAGGATCTTCAACGTACACCATCTTGGATATTTGAATTTTTTTGAAGTAATGGACATGCATGAATAATGGGGAAAAAAATACGAGGAGAATTTGAGGGAATTCCAGTACTTTTAAAGCTTAATTTATTGAAACTTTGACACTGGAGTTAGCAGGCATATACCTGGAAATATGGAATATGACTCAACAAACGATTAACTTTCAAAATAAGAAATTTTGACTCTGACTCTTAAACAGTGTTACATGCAGGTTGTATCGGCTTTCCTCTTGTCTCTATGTTCAAGCGTTTTAATTTTTGACCTTTGTGTATCTGAAGTTTCTTTAATAATTCCTAGGATTTCTGTTTGGTAACACTGCATAAAGTAACAACAAGAAGAAGGCTAAGCATTAATAATTGCAACACATAATTAAAGATGGACTTTTGATTAAATATTAAATTAATCAACTTGAATAATTTCTTCTATGTTTTCTTTCGGTAAAGATTCTCAAAATGATAATAATTCGTCTTGCTATCGAGACAGAGTGAATGAAATTTTAACACCACATTCTTACACTCATTTTTTATGTTACTTAGGCACTTAAATAACGGATATTTAATGTGTTTGTTTTAAATTCTGTCAGTGTATAATCCACAATACTTAGTACTGCCATTTCTTTAGGAATAAATAAGTTCTCGGGTTCTTCATATCGCTGCTGACTGCTGAAATACATGGTCTGTCCCGAAAGTAATGAGAATGGTTTAAAAAAATTATTGAAAATACATGCAATTACAGTTTATCCCCTTCAAAATAGGCTTCTTGTGATCGAATACAGCGACTCCAGCGTTGCTGCCACTCTTCATAGCAATGGAGGAAGTCTTCACTTGAGATGTTTTCAAAGCCCTCGTCACAGCTGCCTGGACGTTTAAACTGTCCCAAAATGATGTCCTTTGAGGTGCGTTTCGAGCTTGGGGAATGAAAAGAAATCGCACGGAGCCAAGTCAGGGCTGTACGGTGGGTGGGGAAGCGTCGTAATATTATTTTGTGCCAAAAATTCCCTCACAGCAATTGATGTGTGACTTGGCGCATTGTCGTGGTGAAGGAACCACGTGTTTGCAATTTCACGGTGGACACACACAACTCTGCTTTCTCAAACGCCCGAGTACGTGTAGGTAAAATGTTTGATTCACAGTCTGTTCGGGTGGCACACACTCCTTGTGAACAACTTCCTTTGAATAAAAAAATGATGAGCATGGATTTCACTCTTGATTTGCTCATTTGGGCCTTCTTTGTTCGAGGTGACTGGGAAGTGTGCCACTCTGAACTCTGTCTTTTGGCTGTGGGATCGTACTCGAAAACTCAAGTTCCGTCTCCGGTTATCACTCGCTGCAGAAAGTCGAGCTCATTTGTCACACGATCCAAGAGTTCCCGAGAAACCAACACACGATTGTCCTTTTGTTCATCGGATAAATTCTTCGGGACCAGTCTTGCACAAATTTTTCTCATGGGCAGATCTTCCGTAATGATTTGGTGGACGCCTGTTTTCGGTAGTCATACCTCCTCTGCGATTAACCGCGTATTCAAACGTCGGTCCCTATCCAGAACAGCCTTCACAAGGGCCATATTATTCTCATTTCTTGAAGCTGAAGGACGCCCTGCGCGCTGTTCGTTCTCAACGTTCTCTCTTCCGTCCTTGAACGCCTTGTGCCACCTGAAGACTTGGGCTGAAGACAAAACAGAATCCCTATAAGCTGTCCTCAACAACTGCAACGTTTTGGAACCAGATTTTCCGAGTTTCGCGCAGAACGTAATCGCGTAATGCTGCTCCAGACTCCTCTGCATTTTCGTCCATGACAAGAGATAAAAACTACTACACACTTTGCTAACGTACCGACTGCTATGCGTACAAAGGCGGGGACACAACTGAGGAATGTCAAACTATATACCTGGGTTCCCCCTCCACCTGCTTCGACCACCACTTTCCTTTCTTGGCCCTTCTGCGCTGCGCAAAAAATCATTCTCATCACTTTAGGACAGACCTCGTAAAAATCAGGGACTATAGGGGTTGGCGTTATAGTACAGGATGTTCCTTTTTTCGTGCCCCTTATCACGGTAACTGTTAATGGATTTACCGGTGAATTCAGGCTGCCTGTCTTTTAGAATTGCTATGCTTTTGGTCACAGTAAAATGGATATTCTGAAATTCTGTTGTGCAAAATTGTTTTTCCTAACAGACTTTTGGCTTTCTGCACTTTTATACATATATGAAACGTATCGTGGAGTTTACTCTGTGACACTGTTTAGGATCAGGGGAAGATAAAGGCAGTATGCCAGGTTGCTAACGATCGTCACAGCAGCTCCAAGACTGTGCCCCACCCCACTGTTCTGGCTGCTTAAAGATCTTACGGGTTCATTCCAAGTACAAGTGTTCTCTGCTTCCGCACAGAACAACACTTTTAAGTCAGTCTTTCATCCTGCACTATACGACTGAATCTTTTGATAAGCAAGTAAAAGTAAAGGGGAATAAGAAAGAAAGTTGAAGCGGAAGTGGAAGAAAGTCGTTGAGTATAATGAGAGAGAAATAAATTATTAAAGAGGAAAGAAAAAGAGAGATGTCTTTCCGTTTCTGTGACCGAAGTGATGTTAACAGCAAAAAAGGAATTTGAAGAAATAGATGCCGCTATAAACACACAGAATTGGGTGTGTATATCGCAGAAGAAACAGGAAGATGGAAGTGACGTAGACTTTTGAGGCACTCGTACCGCTGTACATTCAGACAGGCGTGCGTATATCGCGAAGAAACAGGAAGATGGAAGTTACATAAATGTTCGCTTCCTGAAGGACACTTATTGAAAATAGCTGCTTTGTAATACCGCTGCTACTCACAGTTTGTAAGTTTGGAAATCATTTCCCAACGAAAGCCCAAAATTTAAAATTTATTTACGTCGGTTTTAACATGTAACATGACCTTGTACACTGCTATTTTTAAATACATTATGCTACTGCATTACATAATTGAGCAAGATATTCTTTTAAATCTCCCCTCGTATTCTAAGTTTCCCATAACACGAGAACTACGGATGTGTTAATTGTACGTAGGTGGGTTAATGAGTTTTGTCTCCAATGTAATATTTTTATTTACATTAGACATACCTGGATAAAACCGGTTCTGTGTAGAAGCATGGTATCTCTCTTCCATCATACTTCACCTTGAACACACAGGTGTTTACAGTCCTCACCCAGTGCACATCGAAATGGAAGATTTTTCAGACGTTCGGTTCAAAGAGCGTGTTGTTATTAAATTCTTAACCGCGGAAAAAGTTTCTCCAATTGAAATTCACAGACGAATGTAAACCATTTATGGTGATCAGTGTGTTGACGTGAGTACAGTAAGACGCTGGGTAAGGCGGTTGAAGAGGTGAAGTCTGCAGTAAGGAAATGGTTTCAAAAACAAGACACCATTTTTAAGGACGGATTTCAAAAACTAGTGCAGCGTTGGCGGAAGCGTGTTGAAATGTGTGGTGATTTTGTAGAAAAATAATTATGCAGCTTTGAAAATAATTGATGTAGGCATATTTCTTTTTTTATTTCATTAAAATATCTTTTCCCTTTCATTTTCTATTTAAGTGGAGGCGTAACTTATCAGTCCGCCCTCGTAAATACAGGAAGTGGCGTGGAAATACAGAAGAGTTTTTTTGATCCTCAGACACATACAGACTTAAGATATGTACCTCTTCTGTCATAACACAGTAATGTTAACCACTTAAAACCCAGTGCTTACTACGCGTGTTTCAGGGCGTAATGTGCATGAAGGCTGCGTTCTGCCAACACAGTTAATGTATGGTTCGATTGATTCTATTCTGGTATTAAATTATTGGTGTTACAATGGAGATTGTGTGTGTGCGGTACAAGCTTTTCTTTAAATAAAATAAACGTTAGTTTCATTCTTCTTAGGGTTAAACATGCGAAGTGAATCATCGTCGTAAAATGTTCTGTAACGTACTGACTGACACAGTTATCAAAACAACGGAATTTCTTGCTCCAAATTTTGAGAATTTGAGCTTCTAATAATCCCATACCCTCCGATGCAGTACATAATATAGACCTCCTGTTGAACTTGGTCGTTAAAGCCGATTGCTAATAATAATAATAATAATAATAATAATAATAATAATAATAATAATAATAATAATAATAAATGTTTTGACTAATTACATCCCATCAATTTCAGCCCCATTACAGGCCCGAGGTGCCCAGAGGGTTTCAGGAAGTTACGGTGCCCAGATTACGTAACAATGGTCCAGAATGATGGTAAGGTCAGCCCTACGCACCGGCCGCTTTTACCCCCAGGAAATACTCCTGGTACTCATTTCTGTTAGAGGCTGAGTCGATCGAAAGGATAATGTCAATGAAAAATCCACTGACACCAGCTGGGATCGAACCAGCGACTTTTCGATTTATAGCACAGCACCTTAACCACTGTGCCACCGCGGTCCCCATCCCATCAATTTAACTACTCTAAAAAACATTCGATTCCTGGTAGTTAAAAACGGCATTGTAAGACGTCTCTTGTGACTTACATTGTTTCTAGGTATGAGTGTCTTTCAGCTGAAATGTTTGGTACTGACAGATTTATTGAAGAGCACTGTGTGGTTGTTTCTTCGTATAAGATTAGATTTATTTGACCAGAAATATAGATCCTGCTAATTATGGGTAGGTACTCTGTTCCGTTAGCTGTGATCCATATACGGTTGCCAGACGCCTTAAGGTTTTAATTGCAGATGGAATTGCATTAGGCGAAGGTTAGGAGTTATATTCTCGCCCGAATCGCTTTACTCCGTGGGAAGTCTAATGGGAATTCGATTAATAAGAACTGGGGCGAGTTTGAGAACCGAACTGTGCAGGAAATGGAATCCTGGCCAACCACTCCGTACTGCCGAATAACTGTCCTATATCAGAATATTCCTTCTGCACACACAGTATCAATCTTATGTCACTCTTGTTTATACCTATTTCATGTCAGGTTCACATTTTCCTCTTTTATCCCAGTTTCCATGCTTTGAGCTGCTTTCATCTCTTTAGCTTACTTTGTTTTGCAGGCAACTAACTTTATAAAACAGAACGCGTCTTGAAGAGCTGCTGGTCGCCCATCTAGTCCACATATTCGCCTCCTTTTTGTGGAACCCAGAAGTTCATTTCTGCGTTTTCTTTCATGTAACTTATTTTTAAGCTTTATGTTCCTGTGACCGTGCATCGTGAGTAAAGCGTGAGGAAAGAAAACCAACAAGATGCAACAATATAGATGATTTATTGTCAATAGTGGATGTTGATTATTGACACTGTCT
>Ga0123355_10012264_pt1 | contig 13272 bp, 15 predicted proteins | sample TergutEmb28metaG_3_FD_89872 | JGI IMG/M metagenome (GOLD analysis project Ga0123355, IMG submission 89872) | Embiratermes neotenicus P1 segment gut microbial communities from Petit-Saut dam, French Guiana - Emb289 P1 | ecosystem: Host-associated > Arthropoda: Insects > Digestive system > Gut ... | reverse complement strand
AGTGATACCTGATCTAAAAACACTGTCCCATCCCCTTCAAAACAAATTGGCAAAAACAAAAGCCCCTCACTTTACGCAAAGGGCTCCTTCAAATTCGTACTAAAGTAGGTGCGTACGCCCCGTGACTAAGCTACTGCCTCTTCAATCGGTCGTACATGTACGCGGCGCTTTTTGCCATGACTAAACTCGACAATGCCGTCACTTTTTGCAAATAGCGTGTCATCATTGCCACGCCCTACTAGGTCACCCGGATGAAAACGAGTCCCCCGTTGACGTACCAAAATCTCACCACAGTTAACGTATTGACCCGCGAAGCGCTTAACGCCCAAACGCTTTGAGCGTGAGTCGCGACCATTACGTGTTGAACCGAGTCCCTTTTTATGTGCCATGATTTAAGCCTCGCTTACCTTTACAACCTCAATGCGTGTCAGGTTCTGGCGATGTCCTTGCTTGCGCCTATACCCTTTGCGTCTTTTGAACTTAAAGACGACAACTTTCTTATCCTTGAAATGCTCGATGACCTTTGCACTAACCTTGGCTTTTGCAAGCGCTTTTGGGTCAGTCACAGTCTTATCTTCACTTGAAAGAAGAATCACATCAAGGTCAACCTTTTTGCCCGCCGCAACGTCAAGTTTCTCGACATCAAGCACGTCACCCTCGGCAACCTTGTACTGCTTTCCTCCTGTTTTTACCACTGCATACATATTGTTGATTGTCCTAACATTCCTAATGCATCAAAAAGAGTGCGACCTAAGTCGCGCAAGGACTAATGGTACCAAACAATTCTTCCTCAAGCAACTTCAAAACATCAAAAGCCGCAGGTAACCATTTAACGTCATACAGGCTGTCATGGTCAAGCCAGCGATACCCATCATGCGCGCTCAGACATATGTCGTCTACACAGGATTGTGGCGTACAGAGAAAGCACTCCATATGCAGGCGAAACTCTGGATACATAAAGTCAACAGTATAAAAATGACGATCAATCCTGATGGCAAGATTCAGCTCTTCACAAATCTCGCGAACACAGCAATCTGCATAGCTCTCGCCTGGCTCAAGTTTACCTCCCGGAAACTCCCACCAGCCATCATAGCGCTTACCCGCAAAACGCCGTGCACTAAGCACCCGCCCCTCATGCACAATAATGGCAGCAGCAGCCTCAATGGTCTGAATGTCTTCCTTCTGCTTCATGGAAATACATTGTAGTACACTCCGCCTAGAAGATGGAACGCATAATTATGCCTGTATATACTAGCTCTGCAGGGCCTGTCATGTGGACTCTGAGGTCCTTGGTTATTTCAATTTTCAGGGGACCACCAGCTAACATTACTGTTACTTTGTCATCTGCTAGGTCTTTTTGTTTTGCTACTACTGCGGTTGCACAGGCTCCGGTGGCACAAGCTAGAGTTTCTCCTACTCCGCGCTCCCAGACACGCATGTGGATAAGTTCACGATTTTCAACACGGGCAAACTCCACATTTGTTTTGTTGGGAAACACAGGGTCTATTTCTACCAAGGGGCCTTCTGTGGCTACGGGCGCGCTCCCAAACTCAGGCAATAGGTCATCTACAAAGGTTACTGCATGTGGATTGCCCATTGAGACGCGACTGTAACTGCGGCCCTCAATCTCAACATTACTGTCTAACTCTGCGATGCCCATGTCGACGCGAAATCCTGTGGGTGCTCCTTCATCGTCAAGTTCAAGACCGATAGCTTTAATGCCTGCAAGTGTTTCAATGCGCAGCTCTTCGTATTGCTGAACGTCACTGGCATCACTACGGCCATCCTTACTGCCCCTCTTCCGTTCTGCGTCCTCCGATAAAGGCCATAGTCCTTTGTCAAAAATATAGCGCCCTACGCAACGAATAGCATTCCCACACATTTCTGCCATACTGCCGTCGGCATTATAGAACTCCCAGGACAAGTCTGCTTGAACCTGGTCCTTGGCAACACGCAAAACAAAGAGCCCGTCAGCACCAATGCCAAAGCGGCGATCACAGAGGGCAACGGCCATTTGGGGTGACGTGACATTTTGATGGTCAGCACTAAAGCCTATATTGTCAAAAAGAATAAAGTCATTACCTAAGCCCTGGAGCTTTGTAAATGTGTGCATCACTTGCGGTCTCCTGTCTCAAGCCTTATCAATCAGTGCTGTTACGCGTGCTGTAATGTTATCTGCTACATACTCATCATACAATACCCACTGAACGCGAGGATCAGAGCGAAACCATGACAGTTGTCGTTTAGCATAGCGGCGTGTCGCCTGTTTGATGGCAGCAACAGCAGTGTCCAAATCCTCATCTTTTTCGATTGCGGGTACCAGTTCTTTGTAGCCAATTGCTTGTGTTGCTGTGAGTGCTTGTCTGTAGCCCGCGCTAAGAAGGCCCCTCACTTCCTCTAACAGTCCCTGCGCTATCATGGCGTCAACACGCTGGTCTATGCGGTGATACAAAAGCTCACGGTTACAATTGATGCCTATCCAATGTGTCGGATAATAGCCTTTGCGCTTTTTGAAAGCCTGTTTGATGTCTGCATAGCTTTGCCCTGCCGCGTTGAGTTCTAGGGCACGAATGGTGCGGCGCAGGTTGTTAGGATGGATTAAAGCTGCAGCTTGCGCGTCACGCTGCGCTAAAATACCATGGATTTCCTGTGCAACACGGGTACTGCTCTCTGGATTGTCTGCACCATACTCTGTAATCAGCTGTGCGTAGTGAACTTCATAGCGTTGCCTGATTTCATTGAGCTGAGGAATACTCTGCTCCTCGTTTTGTGCTTGTTCGGGAAACGTAAAATCATCAAGTGCTGCACGTAAATACAGTCCCGTACCACCACAAACTATGGGAGCAGTTCCCTCCCTTTGAAGGGTTTCGCACTCTATGATGTGTCGAGCATAAGCCTGGTACTCTGCTGCCGAGTAAGAATGAGTGGGATCAACCAGATCAATGCCAAAGTGAGGCACAAGCTGTTCGCAAGGCCTGACTTTTGCCGTACCGATATCCATTCCCCGGTAGACCTGCATAGAGTCTGCAGAGAGTATCGAGGCTCCCCTGTGCAGTGCCAGCTTTTGGGCAATAGCAGACTTCCCCACACCCGTAGGCCCTACTATGGCAATGATTTTGCTCATCGAAATATTAGCTGCAGGCGCTCAAGGATTAGCCGCTCAGCAGCTCTCCCTGCAGGAACCAGTTACTTACTGCAGTTATCTTTACAGGAACAATTTTTCCCGCAAAACCCTCTGCACTTGCAGCCACTGGCAAGGGTAAATGCACTATTTTTGCACCATGCGTTCGTCCGGTTAGCATATTTGCATCACGTTTCGATACACCTTCAATTAATGCTTCTTGCGTAGTACCTATGAGCTTTTCATTGCAGCTTAAGGCATTGGATTGGACGCACTCTACCAATCTGTCAAAGCGCTTTTGTGCAACATCGGTGGATACTGCGATGCGCGCATCCTGGGCCATTTTTGCAGCTGGTGTGCCCTCCCGGGGCGAATAGAGAAAGGTAAACATTTGGTCAAAGCAGACTTCCTGTGCAAGTGCCAGACTGTCTGCAAAGTCTGCCTCTGTTTCGCCGGGGAATCCAACAATCATGTCAGTTGAAAGTGCAATGGTGGGTATTGCGCTGCGCAGGTGCTTTACCAGATCCAGGTAGTCCTCACGAGTATAGCAGCGTCCCATCGCTTTAAGCACCTTATTGGATCCTGACTGCACGGGCAGGTGCAAGTGATGCAAAACGCTGGGAGTATTTGCCATGACCTCAATGGTTTCATCGAGGAGGTCTTTTGGGTGGCTGGTGGCAAAGCCCAGGCGCTTGATACCTGTTGCTGCCACTGCCTGTAGCACATCTGCAAAGCGAGGCTTGCCAGAGAGGTCGCGTCCATAACTGTTAACGTTTTGTCCGAGGAGTGTGATTTCAAGTACCCCGTCTGCGACTAACTGTTCAGCGTGTGCGACGACATCTTCAAAGAGGCGTGACTTCTCACGTCCGCGTACATAAGGCACAATGCAGTAGGTACAGAAGTTGTCGCAACCCTGTGTAATAGGTAGCCACGCATGCCAGGCATGTTCGCGTGTAATGGGCAGGTCAGCGGCAAAACTGTCTGAATCTTCTATGACTTCTACTATCGAGTCCGGATTCCAGGGGCGATAGTTGCTTGTGCCTGCACGACGCTGGACGGCTTGGTCATAGAGTGCCGGTAGACGCTCAATATTGTGCGTGCCAAAGACAATGTCTACGTGAGGCAAGGCCTCAAGCAGTTTGTCTCCATCACGCTGCCCAATGCAGCCCCCCACAGCAATTAGAGGAGCAGCTTTGCGTGCCTCTGTTCCCAGTTCGGGCGTTTTGAGTGCTTTTAAGCTGGCAACCTGTCCATGGAGGCGTTCATCAGCGTTTTCGCGCACACAGCAGGTCAGAAAGACTATGAGGTCCGCGCTGTCTTCTGTAGATGCCGCTTGTAAACCAATCTGTTCAAGCAGACCTGCAGCAACTTCACTGTCATGCTTGTTCATCTGGCAGCCGAACGTTTTGATGAAGTAACCAGGCATCTAGTACTCCTTTTCAAAGTCTACGCGAATGCGCAGCGTGTTCTTTTTAATGCTGACCTTTGGCTCAGAGCTGGGTGTGATGTAGTATTTCTCTGCAAGCGTGTCAAAGGCACGTTCAACCTCTTGCGCAAATTCGCTCAAATCCTGTTTGTCGATTTTAAGACCGCGGAGGTCTGCACTCAGATCAAGCTCTAATGCTTCTCGAAGTAAATCTTTGGTGAGCATGGCATACATATTGGTGAGAGAGCTGATCTCATTATTATCTATACGATATGCACTTCGTGTACTGATTTCAAGTCCAAGGCCTGCTGCACACTCTGCAAGAAAGCTTGCATCTTCTGCATGTGCGGGTCGCAGGCAGTGTGGAATTTCAGTCTGTATAGCTGTCGAGTCAGAACCTGCAGACTGCCCCACACGTTCATCTCCATGCGATTTAAGTGTTGCGAGAACCTCATTAGGGCTGCCAACGTATATTTTTAACTTTGGATGTGCAAGAGCAAATTCTGCAATGTGACGCAATAAGTTGCGAGGACCCGAGACACACTGAGGAGTGCCATCCTCATCACGTTCAACTTTTGGCCAGGTACTTTGGTCAGCGCGCTCTTTCAGGTCTTGTGTATCGATACGTAAGTGAAATGCGGTGCCCTGCCCTGTTCCGCAAGCACAAAGCACAATATCTTGGACGTTTTGCGCAATGGAGTACAGTGCCATGCCACGACCATGTACTCCCCAGGCATCCTCGAGGATGCTGGTCAACTTGCTAGTAACACGCGCCTCAAAAATGCGATCTTTCAGGTTTTCTGGCACACCCATGCCGTCATCAATTACTGTAAGCGTACGCAAGCGATCCTCTTTGCTTGTCGCAATAAAAATATGCCGCGCACCCGCATCGCGGGAATTACGCAGCATTTCAATGATGATGTCTTCGACAGAGCGTATGTCATGGCGTGCTTGGCGGCGCTCAGCTTCTGCAGTGTTAAGACGAACAAAACCCGCACCAAGGTCTTCCTCTACTTGCAGGAACTCAGAACCAGAAACACTGGCGACAAGATCAAGTAACGGGTCTTTGACCTGACCTGCCACCTGCCCAGGCGCAGTATCACCCACTGCTTCTGACGCAACTTCTGTATTACTTTGCGTAGTCAACGGCGCGGCTTTCGCGCAATACCAGAACCTTTATCTGGCCTGGATATTCAAGTTCTGCTTCGATTTCCTTGGCAATATCGCGCGCTAACACAACCGCATCAGCATCAGTAATTTTCTCTGGCTCAACCATGACACGAATCTCGCGTCCTGCCTGCATAGCAAAAGTCTTCTCAACACCATCATGTGCGTTAGCGACAGCTTCCAGCCTTTCAAGGCGCTTGATGTAGGTCTCAAGCGTTTCGCGCCTGGCACCGGGACGTGCCGCAGAGATGGCATCTGCTGCCATGACAAGGACAGCCTCTACCGTTTCTGGCTCGACATCGCCGTGGTGGGCTTCAATGGCATGCAGCACTGAAGTCGGCTCACCAAAGCGACGCGCAAGATCAGCACCGATAACTGCATGCGGCCCTTCAATCTCATGGTCAATAGCCTTACCCAGGTCATGTAGCAAGCCTGCACGCTTTGCAAGGGCTACGTCTGCGCCCAACTCCTCTGCCATGAGTCCTGCAAGCCAGGACACTTCAAGTGAGTGACGCAATACGTTTTGACCATAGCTGGTGCGATAGCGCAACCTGCCCAAAGTCTTGACGATTTCCGGGTGCAGGTTATGCACTCCCGCATCAAAGGAAGCCTGTTCACCAGCGAGCTGGATTTCTTCGGTCACCAGTTTTGTCGCCTTATTAAACATCTCTTCAATGCGTGCAGGATGAATACGTCCGTCAGTGATTAAGGTATCGAGCGTAATGCGTCCGATTTCGCGACGCACAGGATCAAAGCCAGACAACACAACCGTCTCTGGAGTATCGTCAACAATCAGGTTGATGCCTGTAATCTGTTCAAAAGCACGAATGTTGCGACCTTCACGACCAATCAGACGACCCTTCATATCATCGGAAGGAATCTGCACAACAGACACCGTATTTTCTGATGTATGGTCAGCAGCAATGCGCTGGATGGCCAGGCTGACAATATTGCGCGCACGCTTGTCGGCTTCCTCTTTTGCATAGGTTTCCGCGTCGCGAATAATGGCAGCTGAATCACGTCTTACTTCCTCAGAAAGATTTACAAGCATCTCCTGCTTAGCCTCTTCTGTGGTCATGTTGGCAATGCGCTCAAGACGTGACGCCATCGCGGCCTCCGCGGCATTTAGCTCTGTCTCACGACTCTTAATTTGGCCTTGCGCACTGGAAATCTGATGCTCGCGCTTATCAAGTGCCTCGATGCGACGGTCAATCGTTTCCTCGCGCTGTGCAAGACGATTTTCAAGAGCACTGATCTCTTTGCGACGCTCCTTGGCCTCGGCAGCCTCATCTTGCTTCATTTTGAATATCTGATCTTTGGCCTCAAGCAAAGCCTCGCGCTTAATGCCTTCTGCCTCTGTCTTTGCTGTCTTTACCGTCATTTCAGCATCTGCTGCAGCGCGCGATGCTTTTGCATTAATCAGGAAGCGGCTTGCTAAAAATCCCAGAATTAGACCAATAATAATGCAAATAACGGGCAATAAAAACCCATCCATAGTCGTATCCCTCTTCGTCCTGCCCGGTAGTTAAGTGGGCGTTAATATCATCATTTGTTATCGTTTGTTAGCAGTGGTTATACCTAAGTAGTCACAAACGCGGCCACAATACAGCCCAAAACGCACCGCGCACGCGCACAGTACAGAAAGTAGGCAACAATATCTCCTAAGCAATACTAGCATACATCCCTAGCTGGTAAAATGAAGCAATGACACAAGAAACGGCTATAACACCCTCTTTTATACTGGGAACGGCAGGGCACATTGATCACGGAAAGTCATCCCTTGTCCAGGCACTCACGGGCACAGACCCTGATCGTCTGGCAGAGGAAAAACGCCGCGGCATTACGATTGAGCTCGGCTTTGCCGCATTGCGGCTTCCCAGCGGCAACGTCTGCGGTGTCGTTGACGTTCCTGGGCATGAGCGCTTTGTACGTCATATGGTCGAGGGTGCAAGCGGTGTCGACCTAGCACTCCTCGTTGTAGCAGCTGATGACGGAGTCATGGTCCAAACACGTGAACACCTGACGATTTTGGAGCTCTTAGGTATCCGTAACCTTATCGTGGCGCTGACAAAAATTGACATTGTCGATCCTGACCTGAGGGACCTGGCAGCATTTGATGTTGCCGAATTGTTACGGGATACAGCCTTTGCGGACAGCCCAATTGTGTCCGTATCTGCCCTATCAGGAGAAGGACTTCCTGAGCTGCTTGCCACCATTGAGTTTTCCGCAGCTAACATCAAGCGCAAGACGTACTCTGATCTTGTACGCTTGCCTATCGATCGCGTATTTTCCATTGAAGGCGCAGGCACTGTTGTAACGGGAACACTCTGGGATGGCACCATATGCACAGATGACCAACTTGAGCTCATTTCCTCTGCTCGTACTGACAGCACAAATAGCAACACCAGCAACACCTCTCACAATAAGCAGGTCCGCGTACGCAGCATTCAAGTACACGGCAAAACAAGTGCAAAGGCAAAAAGTGGGCAGCGCGTTGCATTAAATTTAAGCGGTATAAGTCGCACCGAAATCAAGCGAGGCGAAATGCTGTGCACACCAGGCACAATGCATGCCAGCACACAGGTCTACGCGCAACTTCACTACAGTGGCATGCCAAAAGACATAAAGGGACTACAGACGTCCCTTAAAGACGGGGCAACGGTGCTCCTCCATCACGGAACACGCGATGTCGTTGCACGCGTCAAGCTGCTCTTTAAAGCAGATACAACAACATCATCCCTTGCTGCAGGCAACAACAGCTTTGTTCAACTACGCCTGGAACAGTCTCTGCCTTTGCGCTATGGTGACCGCTTTATCATCCGAAACCTCTCTCCTGCTTTTACAATTGGTGGAGGCACAGTTCTCATGACAGGCAACTGCACACGTACAAAGCTTTGCAACGACTGGCTTGATTTGCTCCAACTGCTTGATGGACAGAATAGTGAAGCAGCAGTACTGCATTTCGTCGAATTGCAGAACACGCCCCAAAGTGGCACTGAAATAAGTAGAAAATTGAACATAGAGCGCACAGAGGTTGCAAGGATATTGAATCAGTCAGATTTATCCCGTCTTAAAACCGAAAAAGAAACTGCTTACCTGCCTGCAACAGCATTAAGGGACGTACAAGCAAGAACAGAAAAGGCTCTCCTTGCATGGCACGACCACAATCCTCAATCACTCGATATTAGCCAAGGCGCACTTCACGGACTAATCTTTCCCCACACAGACTCCTTAAGCAGTAAAGCTTGGACTGACGAGCGCTTCGAGGCAGTGCTCCATGAAATGGCACAATCAAGCACTATCGTTTTTGACTCTGGTAAAGTCAGTCACCCAAAAGCAAGTGCACGTGTACAGGCACTGCATGACCAGTTGACCAAAGATCTCTTTGCTCAGATTGATCAGCAAGGATTAAGTGTCGAAACAGTCGCAGAGCTCTCTGCACGCCTCAACCAACCGCGCGAACTTGTCGCCCAAGTACTCGGTCAAATGACAAAAGACGGCACCTTAATACGGCTCGGCGGCGAATATCATTTCGCCCCCGAAAGAATCAGCACCGCACAAAAGATTTTAGTCACTGAGCTCAATTCGCGCGGCAAATCAGGCATCACCGCAGCAGAAGCACGCGACCTCTGGCAAATAAGCCGCAAATACGCAATCTGGCTGCTTGAGTATTTTGATGCTCGCGGTATCACCGTCCGCGACAGCGATGTCCGCCACTTAAGATAGTATCCACCGTTCGTAACGGTGATATCTGCCACCTGAAATGACCAAAGGCTTCCCTTCAAGATAAACAAGTCCTCCCTCAGGGTGCTCCAAACGTTCAAGGTTTGTGCTGATTTAAAAATGAGGAAACGCAGCCTAGTAAATCCTAGGTGAGCATTCCTCATTTTTAAATCAGTATAGAGACTGGATGTCTGGTGCGCTCTAGTCCTCTAGGGTTATTGCTCCGCTCGGACAGGAATCATAGCAGATATCACACTCTGTGCAGTCTTCTTTGCGCGTAAACTTCACTACGTCTTCTAAATCGAAGCAGTCGCTCGGACAATCATCGACACAGATACCGCATGCCGTGCACATCTCCTCATTTATTACTGGAAAGGCCATTTTATCCCTACCTCCTATTTGAAGAAGCCATCGTAGTTACGCATTTTTAGCTGGCTTTCGATTTCACGCATGGTCTGCAATGCTACACCAACCATAATAAGAATCGAGGTACCACCGAACTGCATGATCATTCCATTGCCCGTAACGCTAAAGAGTATTGAGGTGCCAACCGCAATTGTACCCAGGAACAATGCACCAGGGAGAGTAATTCGGTTCATGACCTGCTCAATATACTTAGTCGTGTTGTGACCAGGACGAATACCGGGTATAAAGCCACCCTGTTTTCGCAGATTATCTGAAATCTCAATTGGGTTAAACACGAGAGCTGTATAGAAGTACGCAAAGAACACAATCAGGATAAAGGTAATTAGCCAATTGCCCCAGCCTGCATACCAGGGAAGCATGTCCATCATCATGGGATCAAACATAGGTCCCGAAGCAAAGATTGCTACTTCTTGCAGCCAGTTGACTTGCGGCATCATCTGCGCAAGCTGGGCTGGAATAGTCAAAATGGCCGACGCAAAAATCATAGGAATAACATTTGCACCATTAACTTTCAGCGGAATATAAGTTCCCGACCCGCCAAAGACGCGTCTTCCAACAACACGCTTTGCATACTGTACGGGAATACGCCTTTGCCCTTCTTCAATGTAGATAACAACAAAGATTACCGCAAGCAGTGCTCCTGCTGTAACGCTGATAAGCCCCAAATTCTGCAGTGCTGTATTGCGCGCAAAGGCATCGATAAGTGTTGGCAAGAACTGCGCCACAATCGACGAGAATATCATCATCGACATACCGTTACCAACACCGCGCTGAGTAATCAATTCTGACATCCACATAATGAGGGCCGTACCAACAAGCAAGGTACCTACAATCATTATGGGGGTCAGCCAGGGGACTCCCTCAATAGTGACAATGCCTGCCTGGAAAATCCAAAGCATACCTATCGCTTCGACCAGAGCAATACCCATCGTCATGTAACGGGTAATTTGGGTAATTTTACGCCGTCCTGCTTCTTCCTTGCTCATCTTATCAAGAGTCGGGATAGCTGCCTTAAGAAGCTGCATAATAATGCTAGCAGTAATGTAAGGCATAACACCCAGTGCAAATACCGACATGCGCTCAAGCGCGCCACCGGTAAATAAATTCAGCAGACCCAAGGCCGCATTTGCGGCAGCTGTTTCTGCAATAGCTGCAACGTCTACACCGGGTGCAGGAATGTGTGCACCGATACGATAGAGAATTACAATACCCAGCGTAAAGAGAATCTTTTTACGCAGGTCAGGAACCTTAAAGGCATTGGCAATCGCGGTAAACATAATTACTCGACCGTCCCTCCCGCATTTTCAATTTTAGTCTTTGCTGCGGCACTTACCTTTTCAACTCTCACATCGAGTTTTTTGCTGAGTTCACCATCGCCAAGCACTTTGATTGGCAGCTTATAGGCAGACTTAACTGCCCCCGCTGCTTCCAATGTCTCAGGGTCAATGACATCGCCGTCATTGAATAGCTCATCAAGACGACCTACGTTAACAACCGCATACTCTACGCGGTTATGACTGACAAAGCCACCCAGCTTGGGTAAACGCTTGTAGAGAGGAAGCTGGCCACCCTCAAAACCAGGACCCTTTGTGCCACCAGCACGAGAACCCTGACCATCTTGACCGCGACCTGACCTGCCGCCATGGCCTGAACCATGACCACGACCCACGCGCTTACGCGGCTTGGTCGAGCCAGGAGCTGGCATCAAATCGTGTAGTTGCATCTTAGATCTCCTCAACTTCAACTAGGTGTTTTACCTTAAAAATCATACCGCGAATCACCGGAGTGTCGTCTTGTTCAACAACATCGTTGATACGCTTCAGTCCCAGTGCGCGAATCGTCGCACCTTGGTCATACTTGCGCCCAATGGTCGAGCGTACCTGCTTAATGCGCAGTTTTTTTGTCTTTGCTGACATACTTCTCAATACCCCCCGACTTAGGCTTCTACTGCAGTCTTTGCTGCAGCTTTTGGATCAGCATCCACGGGCGCAGCAGCTGTAGCTGCATCCTTGTCTATATCTGTCGCCGCAGCCTCAGCAGTCTCTGCTGCTGCATCTGCGTCTTTAGTTTTCTTCTTAGCAGCACCTCCGTACAGAGCAGCAACCGTTGTTGAACGACGCGCCGCAACAACTTCCGCTGACTGCAAGTCCTTCAGGCCCTGCGCTGTTGCACGTACAATATTAATCGCGTTTGCGCTTCCCAACGATTTGCTCAAAACGTCCGTAATGCCAGCAAGTTCAAGTACTGCACGTACCGGACCACCCGCAATAATACCCGTACCAGGAGCAGCAGGCTTAAGCAGCACGCGGCCTGCACCAAACTCGCCCATGATTTCATGAGGAATTGTGCCGTTAACCACGGGCAAGTCAAACATATTTTTCTTCGCATCCTCAATGCCTTTTTTAATGGCATTCGGAACTTCGGCAGATTTACCCATGCCAACGCCAACGCGCCCTTTTCCGTCCCCCACAACAACAAGCGCGCTTAGCGAGAAGCGACGACCACCCTTAACAACCTTTGATACACGGTTGATGTATACAACCTTTTCTTGAAGCTCCGAAACTGGGGCCTGACCTTTATTAGTCATGTTCCTTGCCATAACTGTAATCCCTTCCTAAAACTTAAGTCCAGCTTCGCGCGCACCGTCTGCAAGCGCCTTGACCCGACCGTGGTACAAATGTCCTCCGCGATCAAAAACAACTTCATCAATGCCTGCTTTTTTAGCACGCTTGCCAACAAATTCGCCAACAATCTTTGCCGCATCCTTATTGGCAGCAGATCCTTTAATCTTTTTTGCAACTTCTGGCTCATTAGACGCTGCCTGTGCCAAAGTCACTGCGTTGACATCGTCAATCAGCTGAGCATAAATATGCGCATTACTCCGCTCAACACGCAGGCGTGGGCGCGCCGCAGTACCGCTCACTCTTCCGCGAACACGACGTTGGCGGCGAGCAAGGGCAGCACTTTTTGCTTGTGTCTTAGTCATTTTCTCGTCCTTATCTTCATTCTGCGCTTAACCTGAACGTCCCTCTCCCTCTATATGCAAGAGTATCGTAGTGCGTTCAAGCCACTTAAATCGCGCATCTTATCCTTAACCTGCTGCCTTACCAACCTTGCGACGCACATACTCGCCTTCGTAGCGAATACCCTTGCCCTTATAAGGCTCAGGCTTGCGCCACTTGCGAATATCAGCAGCAACTTGACCCACCTGCTGCTTATTAATACCCTTAACAATAATCTTGTTATTGGCAGGAACTTCAAACGTAATGCCTGGCTCTGCCTTTACCACCACAGGATGACTAAAACCCAAGGCCAGCTCAAGGTCAGAGCCTTTCAGCGTCGCACGATACCCAACACCCACAATATCAAGCGAGCGACTGTAACCCTCACTGACACCAACAATCATGTT